>MPLU02031958.1_pt1 | contig 65792 bp, 83 predicted proteins | sample 1617381 | NCBI WGS metagenome assembly MPLU02 (sample SAMN05944801, study PRJNA350692) | marine metagenome | biome: marine; feature: ODZ; material: water; isolation source: 90 m water sample filtered on 0.2 um supor filter | place: Pacific Ocean | collected 2012-04-08 | depth 90m m
AAGTCCATATGCAATAAAATTAGAACAAGAAAAAGTCTTTGCAAATTCATTTGCACGACATTGTGGTATGGACATTCCTCAAATATTACAGAGAGGTTCAAATCATAGAGAAATAGACATATCTGATTTACCTAAAAAATTTGTTATCAAACCTAGTAATAGATGGACATCAGCTACAGTTATTGAAGATAAAGATTTATTAAGGGCCTTTCCTTTAACTCGTCATTTATTTTCTGCTGCCCATCATGATGTAAATTACGATTACTATATTGAAGAATCAATAAAAGGATTAGAAACCAATATCTCATATATAATGTCAGATGGTAAATGGGCATTTACCTTTTCTGAAACATGTGATGAATCAAAAGCAAAACAAATACATAATGTTAATCCACAAGTTTGGTATGCAAATACCATAATAAATCAACTTGACCCAGAGATTGATAAGATGGTAAGAGATAATGTTGTAGAATACCTCAATCAAGCTGCAAAGTTAGGTGGTACATATGAGGGAAGTATTACTCAAATGTTAGGAGAAGATGGTAAATTATATTTCTTAGAGAACAATTGTAGACCATATGTTAACAATACATTCCCTATTCCTTATACAGGTAATGAGTACTTGGATGCATTTAGATATAATCCTAAGAAGATAGGTGATTGGTTTGAAGGTAGAAAGTTTCCTAAATTAGTATTACAAGGCCCTAGGATTGGACGAGATAATGAGGGTGTTGAGTATCCTATACATTTACACACTAAATATAATATTGCAGAACCCACACCTATAGAGATAATTGATGGAAAACATATTGCAACTAGAGGTGGGGTGGTGATAGTATTTGAGGATGAAATCAATATGGATTTTATAAATGAAGTTGAAAAAGATTCAGAATTAAGAGCATATTGGGGTGAGTAAGATTTTAAAACTTATAAATACAATAGTATAAACAAAAAAGTTTCTCATACAGGGAACTAAAAATGAGGAGATAATTATGTCTTTATGGGGTAATTCAGATGCAGACGAAGCCAAACCTAAATGGTTGACAGCTGCAGAAAAAAAACTAACCTTTGCAGATGCAAGAGGTTGGGTATTTAAGAAGTCTGATAATCATCAAGAAGAAGTTCTCTGTGCAATCGGTGAACTTGCGACTTCTATAGGTCAAGCAGACATCACAGACATCGCATGGGTCACTACTGCTTTTGATAAATCAGATGGTGGTACATTAACTGCAACAGTAACTTTCAATGAGAAAGTAACAGTAAGTGGTAATCCTACTTTATCAGTAACTAATGGTAACCAAGGTTCTGGTTCTGGTAGAGGGCCACATGTACTAGTTTACACTAGTGGTTCAAGTACTAACAAACTTACATTCGCACTTGCAATTGCAGCTGGTAATAATGCTACTAACGCAAATGATGTATTAAGTTTTGGTGCAAATGCACTTTCACATGCTGGTGGTTCAACAATTGTTGATAAATCAGAAGGTGGAAACGCAACTATTACTAGTTCAGCAGGTATAGGTACTGCAGCTGGTACAATTACAGTAGCTGCTTAATAGGAAAATATTATGAAATCATTCAAGAAATACATGGATGAGAACTACGAAACAGATGGTGGTGGATACAAACTGAACAGAGATGTTACAGGTCGTGTCCCCACTGATGACCTTCATAGATTTTCATCAGACAGTAGTGTCTTAAACAAGTTGAATACTTGGATAGGTGATATTGCAATGCGTGAACACATTAGTGTTGAAGCTTCATTGCAACAATTATTCAGAAAAGTTGAACAAATCGGAATCGAATTTGATGCTTCTATAGAAGAAGACATATCTGATACTGGTTCTAAAGACTTACCAATCACACAATATGGTGGTAGATTTGGTAAAGACGAAGAAGGTGATATAGAAGATAATTTTGTATCTGCCAAAGGCCCAGACCTAAAATTGCATGTTGAGTGGGAAAGACTTCCAAGCAAGATGTATAAAGTTTTTGCAGAGATTAAATAACTTTTCTTATAATCCACCTATATACTAGTACAATAACTAGGATATAAATTATGAAATTATTTGAGAAGTTGACAGATGAAAACTTCACCATGTTTGCAATGCAGTGTTATGATAACCCTCAATGCACATCCATGGAAGAATTCATGGAAGACCTTAGAAGGTTTAGATATCTAAAACGACTGTTAAGAAGGTATTACAACAATGGTGAACTCAGAGAAAGATTGATTCTCAATCATCTCATCGTCATTTTCAACATATTTGGATTCAGTAACTCAATTAAGATGTTAGAATTCAAAATCGATGAAGAGTACTGGCCAGTGCTAAAAACTTGTTTAATTTTTATGGATTATGTCAAAGAGGACTGGAAATCTAATATCCCAGTTGATATGGAAGTAGCACAGGTATTAAGAGAGTTATGAAACAGGTTAGATTACAAGAAGGTGCAATGGGTGTAGTTGATACAGTCATAGTTTTTCGTATCCTTAAGATGATGACCAGAAAATGGGAAGAGATGGATGCATTTAAGTTGGGTCTCATCGATGATAGTGGTAAAAGAATCAAATCAAAAAAACCCAAAACCTCAGAAGAAAAAAACTCCTTCACACTACTTCACAGATTAGTATTTAATTTAAAGAGAGTCTTAGAACTACTACCATTCGGTAGAACAAGGCTTGCATCTTACGCTGCATCGTTAGCACTTCTCAAAGAACATTTCAATATCGATGGGAAATATCTAGAAGAATCATTCTACACATACTTAAAAGAAAATGATTTAGCCCTTGACTTATTAGAAGGTCATGATAATATGAATAATCTACAAAAAGGATATGAGTATGAGTTAAGGCAATCAGTTTGGAACGAAGAGGATTGTATTGGTCAAAGAGGAGACCAAGTACAAGTATTAGGAAAGACTGATAATGTTATGGGAGTAGATATATACAAAGTCTACAACATAACACAAGACCAGTCTATGTTAATAACAGGACATGATATTAAATGAATGGATATATGAAGATTACCAAAGTACAAAACCCACCAAAAGATATAATTCAATTTAAAGGAGAAAACTACCCAGTAGAAGACGAGGGAATCAATCCAGAGGATGTAGTTGAAATATTTCAAACACCTTTAACAGGTGCTTACAACTGGGATTACACACTTCAAGATAATAGAATTAGAAAGTTGTACGAATTAGGTAAAGAAAAGAATTGGAATGTAGAAGAAGATATTAATTGGGATTTACCAAATCCAGATGTAGACGAAACTGCATTTCTGTTTTTCAATGAACAGTGGAAAGACCATAAAGAATACAAACATTTATCAATAGAACAAAGAAGAGAATTTGTTAAAGATTTAAATAACTGGACACTTGCACAACTATTACATGGTGAACAGGGTGCATTATTAGTTGCATCTCAACTTACAAGTTGTGCTCCAACATTCAATGCAAAACTATATTCAGCTTCACAAACATTTGATGAGGCAAGACATGTAGAAGCATTCAACAAATATCTACAGACTAGAATAGGGAGAATGTTTCCTATCGGTGCAAACTTAAAAGCATTGTTAGATAAAATCCTTACAGATGAAAGATGGGATTTAAAGTTTATCGGAATGCAAATTATTATTGAAGGACTTGCACTTGCAATCTTCAATACTATAAAACAAACAACTACAGACCCAGTATTAAAAAACTTACTTACTCTAATTATTAGAGACGAAGCAAGACATGTAACCTTTGGTGTTAATTATCTTGAAAGTTTTATACACACATTAACACCTCAAGAGAGAGTAGAAAGAGAAGATTTTTGTTTAGAGGCTTGTACAGTATTAAGAAATAGATTCAAACAATATGATGTTTGGGAAAAATGGGGATTTGATATTGAATATACAGATGCATACATTACTAAAAATGCATTGAATACTCAGTTCCAAGAATTACTATTTACTAGGATTATGCCTAATCTTAAGAAGGTTGGACTACTTCCAGATAGACTTTTACCTAAATATGATATGTTAGGAATTTCTAAGTTTTCACTTGGAGATTCAGATTATGAAACATCATGGGAAGAATTGAGTAAACCCTTAGAGATAGTAAAATGAGAGTAAAAAGGTTTAAAGAAGTAATAGAAGATGCACCAGCGAATGCAACTGGAGCTGCAGTTGCAACTAATGAACCTATTGTTCGTAAAAAGAAAAAGAAAGATAAAAAGCATGCAGACAGTAGAGAAGTAGGGACACCAGAATTACTTAAACATTATCAAGATGGAACTCCAGGCCAAGCAAATAATCCTTTTGTAACAGAAGGTGTAAATAAAGATACAATTAAAAAACAATTAAGTAAAGTCAAAGGGTTGTCAAAAAAAGGTGCAGAAATGATTTTACAATTACCACAACCTACACTTATGGCATTGGTAAATCAACTTTCATTATTAGCAGGTGATGAACCAGAACATCCACCTCATGTTAAAGACAAAGAGAAAGAAAAGAAGAAAGTTGTTCTTAAAGGTTCACTTGCATCTGTAAATGAAGCAAGACTTATGACAGATGGTAAGTTAGTGACAACTATTGACCAAGTACTTGGTGCAATTGTCAAAAGACTTAAATCTGAAATGGGTAAAAGATATCAGAAAGATAAAAAAGATGGACTTGCATATATCAACTCTATTGCAAAAATGGTAGGAATGTCTGCAACTGATAAGAAACAAACAAAAGGTAGATTGTTCTTAAAGTTGTCAGAGAGGGAAGATTATAATGAAAAACTGGATAATTAAAATCTGGGATTGGATTAAATGTGCGTTCTGGTGGTTCATAGATTTATTCAGAACAAGATATGAAGTCACAGTATCATTCAATAAAGAATGGGGTGATGCAGATGATAGAACTTACATTGCTAAAAAACTTATCAAACAAAAAGAGAAACATCTCAAATTCAGAAATGAAGATAATGAGGTGATTGAATATAGAAGTGCAGCTGGGCTGAACTATATAATAAAGGAACTATAAAAATGAATATAGAAAAGATAATAGCAGAACATATTGGTTGTGACCAAGACATGATTAAAGACGATTCAAACTTTGTAGAAGATTTGGGTGCAGACTCACTTAACATTGTTGAAATAGTTATGGGAATTGAAGAACACTTTGATATAGAGATTCCAGATGATGATGCAGAAACATTACATACAGTTGCAGACTTAAAGAAATATATTGAGGATAACTCATAATGCAACAAGTATTGATAGGAATCATTCTGGTACTAGGACTTGGTTCTTGGTATCTATTTAATGAAAACCAAACCCTAACTGCAAACAACCTTGCACTTGAAGGTGCAGTACAAGAACAACAGGCAGCCATGGATGCAATGAGAGAGTCCTTTGAAAAACAAGGTAGAGCATTGAACCAAATGAGTAGAAAGAATGCAGAGATTGAACAGGAAATGAATCAATATCTAGACATTTTTAGAAGACATAATTTAAACCAACTTGCAGTTGCAAAGCCTGGCATGATTGAAAAAAGAGTTAATAATGCAACAAAGCAAGTTTTTGAGAGTATAGAAAATGATAGCAAAGAATTGGACTCACTTGATGACCCTTCTGCTGACATCAACCCTAATAATTAGTGGTTGTTCGTTAATCCCAACTAAGAAAGTAGAAGTAGTCAGTAAACCATTAGAGATTGAAATAATTCAACCTACGATGCCTAGGAACATTGATTTGAAAGAACCAAAGTTCTATGTGGTATCAGAAGCAAGGATAACTAACCCATGCGTCAAAGACGAAGAAACTGGAAAAAGAGACTGCTCGCTAGGCAAAGAAAATCCAGATTGGCCAGAAGGCTACACATATCTAGACAGATTCTTAGATGATATGAAGAAAATGAACTCTGGTGATGTTGTATTTGTTGCAATGTCAGTCGGAGATTATGAACTCATGTCATATAATATGCAAGAACTACGCAGATATATCAGAGAAGTACAGGAAGTTGTAGTCTATTACAGAAATGTCACTATTAAGAACCCAGATGGTTCTACCTCAGAAGGCAAAGCTGCAGTCATAACAAAAAACTAAAACCAATGTCTAACTATTCGTAAGAGAGAGCGAATAATTACCTTGACAAATCCCAAAACTATAGTATTATAGATATATGTCTTTGTGGATTGATAAAAAATATCTTAAATTAGTATCGCCTCGGTTGAGGAATGTGAAATGGAAGGATGATAAACTCCTAAACCATTCATGTACCTATTGTGGAGATAGTTCTAAGAGTCAGTTGAAAGCAAGAGGTTATCACTTTCAACATAAGGATACTTATGTCTATAAGTGTCATAATTGTGGTCATTCGACCAATATAGGTATCTTTTTAAAAGACCACGATAGTATGTTGCATAAACAATGGGTCATGGAGAAGTTCGGTAAAAAGAACGATACCAGACCAGTTGCACAGCAGAATATGACTTTTGAACCACCAAAGTTTAAAAAGAACCCACTTGCAAAATATTTAAAAGCAACCAAGAGTGAGCTGTGTTTGGAATACCTTGAATCTAGACAAATTCCAGAGAAATGGTGGGATGACTTTTATTTTGTTCAAGAGGCTCAAAGTCTAGATTCTATAAATTATAAGTATAATAGGAGAGTTTTAGGAAATGACCCAAGACTAGTTCTACCCTTCTATGATAGACAGAAAAATCTTATAGGAATTACAGGTAGGGCATTAAATGATTCACAACTGAGATATTTAACATTACGATTCGATGACGAAAAACCACTTATTTTCAATCTCGACAAAGTTGATTTCAACCAACCTCTTTATGTTGTTGAAGGGCCAATTGATTCTCTATTTTTGGACAACTGCATTGCAGTCGCAGGTTCAGACTTTTCCAAGGTAACAAACGAAATATCTAAGAGTAACTCTACTCTTATCTTTGATAATGAACCTAGGAATAAAGAAATCGTCAAAAAGATGAAGACGATGGGTGACCTTGGGTACAAAGTTTGTGTTTGGCCAGAAACAATAAAAGAGAAAGATATCAATGATATGGTACTCAATCAGATACCAGATATCATCGATGTGATTAAGAATAACACTATGCAAGGATTATCGTTAAATCTTGCAATCAACAACTGGAGTAAAGTATAGTGAATGGTAATGGATTAAGTATTACAAAGAGGGATGGGTCAAAAGAAAATCTAAATCTAGAAAAGATACACAGAATGGTTGAAGCTGCATGTGATGGTATCAATGGGGTATCTGCATCACAGGTAGAAATGAGTGCAAATCTATCATTTTATGATGGAGTCACAACACAAGAAATACAAGATACTCTAGTTAAGTCTGCATCAGATTTAATATCATTAGACACACCAAACTATCAATATGTTGCATCAAGATTATTATTGTTTGCAATTCGTAAAGATGTGTTTAACACTAAGTGGAAAGATAGTAAAATATATCCACCATTAAAAGATATAGTAGAAAGAAATATCAAGCATGGTGTATATGATAAAAGTATTCAAAAGTATTATGATGATAAGGAATGGGATAAACTAAACTCATATCTTAATCATAATCGTGATATGATGTTTGCTTACGCAGGTCTCAGACAAGTCGTAGACAAATATTTGGTACAAGACAGGTCGTCTGGTAAGTTATATGAGACACCTCAGTTTATGTATATGTTAATTAGTGCAGTTCTATTTAAGGACTACCCAAAAGATACGAGGTTAAATTATGTTAAAAAATATTATGACGCGATTAGTCAATTTAAGATTTCAATCCCTACACCAATTATGGCAGGGGTTAGAACTCCTCTCCGCCAGTTTGCTTCTTGCGTTTTGGTGGATAGTGACGATACTCTTCCAAGCATTTTCTCTAGTGACATGGCTATTGGTAGGTATGTTGCACAGAGGGCTGGAATTGGTATTAATGCTGGTAGAATTCGTGGAATCAATTCTAAGATTAGGGGCGGAGAAGTCCAGCACACAGGAGTTATTCCTTTTCTCAAAAAATTTGAATCCACAGTCAGATGTTGTACACAGAATGGTGTTAGAGGTGGGTCGGCTACTGTCCATTTCCCAATCTGGCATCAAGAAATTGAGGATATTATTGTCCTCAAAAACAATAAAGGGACAGAAGATAATAGAGTCAGAAAGTTAGATTATTCTATTCAGTTATCTAAGTTATTTTATGAACGATTTATCAAAGATGAAGATATCACTCTCTTTTCTCCTCACGATGTGCCTGACCTCTACGATGCATTTGGAGAAGATAAGTTTGATGAACTTTACGAAAAGTACGAGAGAGCATATTCAATCCCTAAAAAGAAAGTAAATGCAAGAACACTGTTTATGGACTTACTCAAAGAAAGAGCAGAAACAGGAAGAATTTATATACAAAACATTGACCATAGTAATAGTCATAGTTCCTTCTTAGATAAGGTAAGTATGTCAAATCTATGTCAAGAGATTACATTACCTACAACACCTATTAGTCATCCAGACGATGAAGATGGAGAGATTGCACTTTGTATTTTATCTGCAATTAATGTAGGTTCAATTAAATTAGAAGAACTTGAAGACCTTTGTGACTTGTCAGTTCGTGGATTAGATGAATTAATTGATTATCAAAAGTATCCAGTTAGAGCTGCAGAGATATCAACTAAAGCAAGAAGAAGCTTAGGAATAGGATACATTGGTCTTGCACATTACCTTGCAAAGAACAAGGTTAAGTATGATGACCCAGAAGCACATAGCTTGGTTCATGAACTTACTGAGAAATTCCAATACAATCTATTGAAAGCATCATCACAACTTGCATCAGAAAAAGGTAAATGTGATTGGTTTGATAGAACAAAATATGCAGAAGGTAAATTACCTATTGATACCTATAAACAAGAAGTTGATGAAATTACACCACATAAATTAACAGAGGATTGGGAAAAGTTAAGAACAGTAATATCAGTACATGGACTAAGACACTCAACTCTGTCTGCACAGATGCCGTCAGAGTCCTCTAGCGTCGTTTCTAACGAGACTAATGGGATAGAACCACCTAGAGACTATCTGAGTATTAAAAAGTCCAAGAAAGGGCCTTTAAAACAGATTGTACCATCATATCAAGTATTACAGAACTTCTATACACTTTTATGGGATATGAAAGACAATGATGGGTATATTAAAGTAGTTGCAGTAATGCAGAAGTTCTTTGACCAAGGAATTAGTGGTAATTGGTCATATAATCCAGAAAATTATGACGATAACGAAGTTCCATTGTCAGTGATGGCAACAGACTTATTAAAGACATATAAATATGGATGGAAGACATCTTATTATCAGAACACATATGATATGAAAACAGATGAAGTAATTGAGGTTCAAGATGAACCACTTCCTTTAGGGGAAGATTTAGAAGATGAGGATTGTGAAGCATGCGCCATATAGATTATGTAAGAAGAAGTAAAGAAGAAATAGAAGATAGAAAAAACCAACAGATTGCCCTCAATCGTGTTGTAAAAGAACAAATACTAGAAAGCTATCAAATGTCTGAGGAAAAAAGATTAGAAATCTTTAATCCAGAAACAGACCATCCAGAGGATGCACCAGAAATAACTAAAGAAGGTTATCAGTTTGCAAAGAATAGATTCTTTGTTGCAAGGAACTTTTTTGATAAGACACATATTGAGTGGACTTCTCATATGTTTAAGTTTCAAGAAACTAGAAAACAATACTATCGTGAAGAACATATAATATCAGAGAACTTTGACGATAAAGGTGATGGATTAGACACATGGGTTAGTAAAGGAATGCCTTTCCCTAATTATGGGGAAACAATTCTTTTGATGTATCAACAGAAGATTGAAGAATTGTTTGGTGTTAGATTAGTTCCAACATATTCATATGGAAGAACTTACGATAGACATTCCAGATTATTAAGTCACACTGATAGACCATCATGTGAGTTTAGTGCAACCTTTCCTATAAACTATGATACAGATGATGGGAAACCATGGACAATTTGGGTTCGTAATGATGCAAACTATTGTGGAATGGATAATAAAGACTCATGGGATTTAACAATGGCAGCTCCTTTTGAGGAAAGAGAGAATTGTGTTCCAGTAGAATTAGAGCCTGGTGATGCATTATTCTATCAAGGAACTAATGTAATTCACTGGAGAGAAAGATTAGCAGGTGAATCTGCAAGACAAATTTTTATTCATTATATTAATAAAGATGGCCCAATATATAGAGACCATCCAATACTTGCATATGATGGAAGACCATCAATTTATCATGGGACTGGAAGTAAAGCTGGTAGGTCATGGTTAAAATCAAATAATGCAATACAGCACAAAACAAACTACTGGAGATATGGAAACGCTTCATTGACAGACCCAATTACAGGTAAACCATGTGCAAAAGGTTTTGAAAAATATGAATATGAAAGACCAGAGAATCAATATCCAGCATCAAAGACTGGTGGTTAAATGACTATATTTAACAGAAACAAAGTAAACTTTTTAAAGAATCCTATCTTCTTTGGAGATGAACTTAATACCCAACGATATGACGATTTTAAATATCCCATATTCGATAAGCTTACACAAAGACAATTGGGTTACTTCTGGAGACCAGAAGAAGTTTCTCTTCAAAAAGATAGGAACGATTACAATGAACTGAGTAAAGCACACAAACATATCTTTACTAGTAATCTAAAGTATCAAACACTACTAGATTCAGTTCAAGGTAGAGGCCCTGCAACTGCACTACTACCTTTCTGTACTCTTCCAGAGTTAGAAGGATGTATCATTGCATGGGACTTTATGGAGACCATCCATAGTCGTTCCTACACTTACATGATAAAGAATTTGTATTCAGACCCAACTAAAATTTTTGATACAATTCTAGATGATGATAAAATCATTGCAAGAGCAGAATCAGTCACAAAAAGATATGATGAGTTCATAGAATATGCAAACAAATATCAGTTAGGATATGTTAAGGATGAATATGAACTTAAGAAAAGACTATATCTTGCACTTATAAGTATTAACATACTTGAAGGTATTCGTTTCTTTGTATCATTTGCATGTACCTTTGCATTTGGTGAAATGAAAAAGATGGAAGGGTCTGCAAAGATTATCAGTTTGATTGCAAGGGATGAAGCCCAACATCTTGCAATTACTCAACACATTCTAAAGTGTTATCAAAATCAAGAGAAAGATAAAGTAATGTTGAAGGTCATGAAGGATTGTGAACCAGATGTTTACCAGATGTATGAGGAAGCTGTAGAAGAAGAGAAAGATTGGGCAGAATACCTATTCCTACATGGAAGTATGCTAGGTTTGTCCACAACATTGTTAGGTCAATATGTAGAGTATATTGCAAATAGAAGACTTCGTGCAATTGGTTTAAAACCTATATATGATGTATCAAGTAGAACTAATCCACTACCATGGACACAACATTGGTTGACATCAAAAGGTCAACAAAATGCACCTCAAGAGACAGAGATTGAATCATATGTCATAGGTGGGATTAAACAAGATATTAAAGAAGACACATTCGAAGGATTTAAGTTATGATAGAGATATTTGGAAAAACACAATGTCCTTATTGTGATAAAGCAAAGGCATTATGTGAACAGAATGGTTATGAATACACCTATAAACAGCTGGATGTAGATTTCACAAGAGAAGAACTCTTTGAACAGTTTCCAACTGCAAGAACATTCCCACAAATTAGAATTAGGGAATCAAGTAATACTTGGACTTACATAGGTGGTTATGACCAACTAGACAAATGGCATAAACAAGATTGGAACGATAAATAAGGAGAAACAATCATGCAAGACCCAGAACAAGTAAGGTCTTTTTATTGTATGGAGTGTGGTGCAGAAGGTGATATAGAACATGATTTGGGTGATGGATATGAAGTTAAATACTGCCCATTTTGTGGTTCAGACCTTGATATCGAAGATGATTTCGATATCCAAGAAGAGTTAGAATTTGATGAATAGAAATGTGATATTAGATGCACTTAAAACATCTACAGTTAAAATAGATTTTCGTTCTTTAAACTCTGGTAGAAATATAACTGGAATTTATAAAGGACATTATGCAAACCAAAATATAAAAAGTAATAAAGTTGTAGTTTGGGATGTTGACAACTCAAAGTGGGAAGACATTGAGTGGGATACAATTATATCATGGGAAAAAGTGAATGAAACCACAATCAGCGAAGGCAAAAGGTAGAAACCTACAAAAATGGACTCGTGAGAGACTAATTGAAGAATTAGATATCCATCCAGAGGATATCAAATCTACATCTATGGGAGCAGGTGGTGAAGATGTCATCATGGCTAGAGCTGCACGAGAGAAGTTCCCATATTCTATAGAATGCAAAAATCAAGAAAAACTAAATGTTTGGTCTGCCTATGACCAAGCAGAATCCAATTCTGGAAACTACGAACCTCTCGTAGTCATCAAAAGAAATCGTCAAAAACCTCTGGTCGTTCTAGATGCAGAGTACTTCATGAAATTACATAAGGGGCTGTAGCTCAGTAGGGAGAGCGACTGGTTTGCATCCAGTAGGTCGTAGGTTCGATTCCTATCAGCTCCACCATGACTTGACACATGGGTACATTAAATTATATAATGTATATGTAATTAAGAAAGGAGTAAATTATGAGTAATGTTTCAAATGATAATGCCATAGATGGAATCATTGTTGATATTGGTCTTATGAATGATATGGATGTAGTCAAAGCACTTAATCCTTCAAATTTATCAAAAGTATCCAAGTTCGTTGGTGATAAAATCAATGGTGCAAACATAATGGGTTATGCAAGAGATGTTCTTGCTGACCAAATGTATGGTGAATGGTTAGATATGCCAGGGCCATGTGGTTAAAATAGGAAAATTATGGAAAATTATATAAAAACAGAATATGAAATCCAAGACCCAGAGTATGGGTTTGCTGGTACATCTTTACAAGGTTATACAGACCCAATAAGTTTTTGGGATTTACAAGATTTATTTGGTACACCTTCACACGATTCTGCAACAGATGATAAAGTCAATGTTGAGTGGTTGATTGAAGGTAAAAGATACTACACTGATGAATATGGTGAAGAAGATTGGGATTATGTAAAAGCAACAATCTACAACTGGAAGACTGATGGTGTTCCAAGTGGTGAATACGATTGGCACATTGGTGGTAATGGTTGGGCTGCAATTGAAATGGTAGAAGACATAATCAAAAACAAAATCAAGCCTGATATGAATTGGATGGATTAATATGGTTGTAATCTATTGTGAAGGCCCTCGTGGGGGACAAATCAAAGATGAAGATGAAATTATTAAATATGTTGGTACAGCATGTCAAGAACTTGATATCAAAACAGGTGAGATTGATGTTGTAGTTTACAATAAGTTTCCAAAAGATTACTATGATTGGTTAGGATGTTGTTATGGTAATTTAGATGATGGTATTGTGATTGAACTTACACGAGACCAAGAAGATATGTTTCAAACACTTGCACATGAAATGATTCATGTGAAACAATTTTTAACAGGACAATACCCTAGTGAGAGGGTTGCAAAAACATTAGAAAAAAGATTACATAGAGAAGTGTGTTATAAATTAAGTATTGACACATAGGTACATCTTATAGTAGAATAGAATTATGACATTAGAAGAAATGATTAACAATTACGAAAACTTAACTGAGGAGCAACAAGCACATGTTGATGCAAGTCTTGATGCACAATCAGATGAAGGTCTTTGTATGTGTGGTAAGAATGTGGATGATTGTCCAGACTCTTATTCTCACATGACACAAGGTTACTAAACAGTTTCGAAGTGACAACTCATAGCAGTTGTATATTGGGTGGGAGTCTGATTCTCCCTTAAAATCCCTAAAGGTGCTGATGAATTGGGTTTACTCTCTCCTTTCCCATCATCGTTGTCACTTCACTTTTTTAAGAGAGAATGAAATAGGAGTATTATGAGAAGTTTAAAGATAGTTGCAATAACACCAAGCAGAAAGTCCAGTAGTATCGGACAAGGTGGTAGAGGTAGACGAGTGAAAATATCTATGTCTACGATGAATAAATCACGCAAAAGGTCACATAAAAAATATAGAGGACAGGGTAGGTAATGATTTTTAATCCATTTAAAAAGTTATACAAGAAAGCTCTGGATACAACTTTTTCTAAACAAGAGTTAGAAAACTCTACAAGGATTTTTAAATCTGCAACACCAAAGTATACCTTTGATTGGTATCTTAAGTGGATTGCATCTACATTTGTATTAGGTGCAATGGCAATAAGAGGTGTTCCAGAATTTCAAATGTGGGATTTAATACTTTCTGCTATTGGAGTGACTCTTTGGTTATGGGTTGCAATCATATGGAAAGATAGAGCATTAATTCTTTTGAATGGTGTTGGTCTTTTATTTTTAATAAGGAATCTTGCAATAGCATGGGTTCAATAATAATGGAAAAGTGTCATACTATGTCATACTGGAGTCAGTAATATGGAATGTGGAGAGATAGTTAATAATTTATTTGCCCTTGGTCTTACTATCTTTATGGGGTTTTTTGCATGGGAAACAACTAAAATGGTTTCTGAGTCAAAAAATAAAGACAGGTCAAAAAAGTAAATTGTATAAGTAATTAACATGGGAAAGAGAAATCAAAAATCTCTTGATGAAATCTATTATGGTGTAGAACCTCATAAAGAGGATACTAGAGACAAATCGAAATGTTTAAATTGGTATAACTACATGAGTGATAATAAATCATGTGGTGAATGGTTATCAGAATGGATGTCTCAAAGAGGATATGAAAAACAACACATTACTGGGATAAAGAAACTATCGTATGTTCCTAGAACTGCAGCTGCACTTGCAAGAATGCAAATTAGAGGTGTGCCTTGTGTTTATGAAGATAATCTCCTAGACCCCAAGACAACAGATTTCATAAAAGAACATGTCAGTAAATGTATCCATGATATCAATTCTGCAAAGTCAATCAAAGAAGACTTCTATAAAACAAAGAAGAGTAAACCAAAGATATCAATCCAAGAAAGAATTCAAAACAAGGCAGATGAATATGCTGGTGAGATTGAATATCAATTAGATTGTTATCTAGATGACCCTAAAAACAAATTTGATGTATTTAAATATCTAACAGAAGAAAAAGTATCAGCTCCAGTTGCAGTTAAGGTTGGAGATAACTTTCATCATCTTGAAAGAGAATTAGAAGAAACATTAGAAGGTAAGTGTGACCAACTGAAAGAAGCATATTCATTCTTATCTAAGAAAGGATTAAAAGAGTATTACAAATATGTTCTTAGTATTAGAAGTGAATGTGACAAGTATGCAGATGGTCAGAAAAAACACAGAAAGAAAAGAAGGAAGAAAGTTTATAGTTCAACTGAACAAGTAAAGAGCCTAAACTACAAGATAACAGACACAGAGTACCATATTACATCACTTAACCCAGAGAATGTCGTGGGTGCAATGCAACTATGGACATTCAATACCAAGACCAAGGAAGTCACAAAGTTTGTTGCAGAGGATAGAATGGGTCTTGCAGTGAAAGGAACAACGATTCAAAAGTTTAACAATCTTAGTGCTATGAAGAAAATAGGAAATAAAACAGAATTTTTCCTTGACAGAATCCAAGATGGTGGTAAAATAGTATTAAGTAAAGTATTAGATGAAATAAACACAAAGTCATCTAAACCTACAGGAAGAATAAACGAACACACTATATTATTGAGAACTGAATGATTTTAATTGACCTAACGCAGGTTCTAATTGCGTCACTAATGGCATCGACCAGAGGTGGAACAGAACCAATAGATGAAAACCTAGTAAGACACATTGCACTTAAATCACTTGTAATGTATCGTAAGAAATACCACAAAACATATGGTGAGTTAGTCCTTGCAGATGATTCTTATAATGTCTGGAGAAAGGATGTTTTTCCACACTATAAAGCCAATAGAAAAAAGAGTAGAGACAGTGATGTTAGAGATTGGAATCTAATATTTGACTGTATAACTATTATTAGAGAAGAATTAAAGAATAATTTCCCTTATAAATATATCTGTATATCAAAATGTGAAGCAGATGATATCATAGGAACTCTTTGTGAGAAGTATGGTGATACTGAAAACATCATGATAATTAGTGGTGATAAAGACTTTCAACAACTTCAAAGGTATAGTAAAGTAAAACAATACTCACCTATTACAAAGAAGAACATTAAATTGACTAGGGAACAAGCAGAAGAGTATCTTGTCGACCATATTATAGGTGGCGATACTGGTGATGGTGTTCCTAATGTCCTATCTCAAGATGATGTATTCGTGTCTGGGTTGAGACAAAGACCTTTGTCTAAGAAGAAAAGGGAAACAATCAAAGACCCTCTTGTCATGAATGACAATGAGATAGATAGAAACTTACAAAGGAATAGGAGTCTTATAGACTTGACCTATATACCTAATGAGTATAAAAAAGAAATTCTTCATGAATTTGATAATGTAGAAGTTGCATCTAGAAGTGGATTGTTAACTTACTTTATCAATAACAGATTGATGGATTTACAAGAAAGTATTGGAGACTTTTAATTATGGCAAAAAGAGGAAGACCTAAAGGGTCACTTAATAAAAAGACTTTGGAAAAGATTGAAAACGAAGTCAAATCAGTAGATGAAATAACTATTCCATCGAAAGCAGATGACATTGAAGGTGTTGATGCAAATGGTTCACCAGTAAGTTCATATGATAAACCATCATATGATGAACCTCTAGGTGAAACACAGAAACAGGTTCTTAAAGGCCCAGATGCCAAAGTACCTCAATCTGAAACAACTGGTGAAATCAAAAAAACTAGAACTATTACAGACCTTCCAAGAAATCCTAGTATTGTAGAAATACTAGAATTAGTAGAAGAGACAAAAGGTAAACAAGCAAAGGTTGATATCTTAACAACTTTCAAAGACAGAGCAGATGTTAAGTATGCACTTAAGGCTGCATTTGACTCTAGAGTAGTGTTTACTCTACCAGATGGTTTACCAGATGGATTTGTTGTTGGAGACCCAGACACACCAGAAGGTGCAATGGATATGGCACCAGAAAGATTCATTCGTGTATTCAAAAGAATGCAATATTGGGTTGAAGGTGGTTCAGCACAAGCAAGTCAAGCTAAAAGAGAGGAAATATATCTTAACACTTTAAGGTCACTTGAGAAATCTGAAGCAGAATTCTTAATTGCAATTAAAGATAAGACAATGCCTTTCAAGTCAGTCACAAAAGAAATTTGTGAATTGGCAGGTTTTGACCTAACTCCTAAGTAAGTATTGATATAAATACTACTATGGAAAAGGCAATTAACAAACTGGGACTTACTATTGAAGAAAGAGCAATCACTTATACTGATAATGGTGTGAGTAAGATTGCAGAAGTTCGTCACTATGACCCAGTTATGGGATTGTTAAAGATTATAGACCCTATGAGTGGAGACATTCATGAAATGATTTACAATAGGGACTTTAAAAGGTGGTTCAAGCCTGGAACTGACATCGTATGTAGTTGGAATCCAGAAGAACCAGTAGTTAAACAGATTGATGCATGGGAAGGAAGTGTCCCTACAACAATCAAAAGGTTTCCATCTAGTCCTTTAGATTAGATGGAGTTATTCAGATAATGGAGATATTATGGAACAAGTAGAACAAGTTGATTTGATACAAACTAGAATTCTTGGACTCAAAGAACTAGCACAGATGGTTGCAGTTATTGATACATGTGCAAGTCGTGGAACTTTCAAAGCAGAAGAGTTCTCTACAATCGGAAGATTAAGAGAAATCATTATTGCAGAGAGTCAAACACAATCACAGTTGAGACAACAAGCTGAAGCTGCACAACAAGAAGAAGCAAATCTTGATGGTGGAGTGACAGAAGGTAACGAAACTTCTGAAGCTGGTATTGATACAAGAGAAAAGTTGAAGAAAGCAAAACAAGGTAAGAAGTAATGGCACAGGATTTCGATTTTGGTTTTACAGCTGTAGACCAAGATGAACTTACAACTAAGACAGGAGAAGCTGCAGCTCTTAATGAGAAGATTGCAGAAGACCTAAAGAAAGTTGCAGAGTCATCTAAAGGTGCAGTTAACTCAGAACAGATAGAAACTTTAGATGCAAAGGTTGATGTACTCAACAAATTAGTATCTAATGCACTAGATGAACTGGATGAGGCAAAAACTAATGTGGGTAGTTCCACAGATGTTGCAGTATCCAAATTGAAATCATCACTCGCAGATGCAGAAGAGCTTATCTTACCACTTCTGCATAAACTCATGGAAAATGAGGACAAAGAATACATATATTGGCCAAACAGGAAGGCAATAATTACTCAACAAATTGAACGAGTCAAGAAAATTACAAGGGGATAGATAATGGCAACTGATAATTGGGGACAAACTATACCATCATGGGTTGAAGATAACTCATACGAATGTGCAACAAGACAGACTATTGTGCAAAATGATGGCCATCCAAAAACACAGACACAAGCACAGTTCAATAAATTCATGAAAGAATCTGGTGATGGATACATCTATGGATTAAGAAGTGGTAAAGTCAAAGACAATAATTGGATGGATGGTAAATTCATAGAAGATAGTCAAAGAACCTACACTAATGTTGATGACATTGCACAGAAAGATGAAATGATTGCAAAATATGGTGCAGCTCCAGATGGTAATCCAAAAGCAACTTTAAGTTTTGTAAAAGGTCTTGATGCAAATGATACATCTAACTGGGGGTCTATAACATGGTTAAACAACTCTGGTCTTGATGCTTATACTTCACCATATACATATTGGAATGGTTCTACAGAAGTTGCAAAGGCAGAAGGTAGTTCAGATACATTTGATAAAGTTACAGTTGATATTTACTGGAAATCCATATCAGATTATAAGAAAGTAATTACAGGTGAAATTAATCCTATTGCAACAGTTTCAAAAAGAGTCACTAGTGATGGTACTAATGATGATAAGGTAATGAATCAAACTAATGCAGTAGATATATCTCCAAATGACAATGAAGTAGAACTAGAAGACTTTGGTAGAGGTGAAGACTATAAATTTAAATTGGTATGTTCAAACGACTTCTTGGTTTCTGGTGCAGCCATGAAATATAAAAGAGAATGGTTAAAGGGTGGAGACCATGCAGATGCAGATTTTACAAATAAATTCTTAATTGCAAATGGAATGGCTAGAATTGCTTGTCTAGATACATGGGTTACTCATTCATGTCCATCATTAGGTCAACCCAGAACTACAAAAAATGTTCTTAATTTCGTAGGTGGTTCAAGAGTAGAAACTACACTACAAGATATCGATGGTGCTGCATTTAGTCTACCAGCTGGACATCCTATGATACAACATAGTGCAACATCAGATGTTAAATGGAAAGAATTTTGGCAAGAACAAGATGATGCTGGTGCATTTTCAAATTCTAACAAAGCATTATATCAAGCAATTAAATCAGACATATACAACTAAGAGAATCTAGTGTCAGATAAAGAACACATTTTAAAACTCCAGAGAGGTGATATTGCTCTCGTGGTAAATCAAGACGAAGGATGGTTTCAGAAGATGTCAATTGCATTTGCAGATGACCATGATAATCCAATTCAAATGAACCAAGAATGGTTGTCACTATACAAAGCAGTGACACATTTGTCTATGATATGTGATACATATCTTAGAAGTAGACAAAATCTTATGCAAGAAGATGGTTCAGACCTTTTACAAGAACAAGAGTGGAATGCAGATATGTTAGACCCTTATGTGTTAAAAGACTATTTAACAGATTTAGGATATACTACTCCACCAGAACTTCAAAAAGAAGTAGACGAATTCAAGAAGCAAGAAGAACAAGAGAGAATTACTATGGGAAATGTCATAGAATTATTTCCTCAAAATAAACTTGATTCTTGAGTACACTTTTTGTTATAATGTAACAGAAACTTTTACATATAGAAAGGATATATTATGAAAAAATCAACGATGTATGACATGACTCCACAAGAACTTTTCTTTGCAGAGTTAGGTCGTGAAATCTCTGCATATGCAGAAAAGAATAAAACCAAATCACTACGATTCAGTAGAAAACAATTCGAAACAGATAGAAAGGGCAGTGCAGAAGATGATGTATGGAATCATATGTTGTCGGCATGTGATAAACTAACTAGAATAGGAACAACTTGGGGCCCACAGGATACCAGTTGTTTAAATAATAAGGAAAAGATAATTGTACAAGCGCAACTCAGAAAGAGAGAGAATGACAGAAAGAGAAAAGAACGACTTGAAAGTAGAAAATCAAGTTCTTAGAGATAATGTTAAGGACTTAGAACTGCAATTACATAATGCTTATAAAAGGATAAATGAACTCACTCAACGCAGACAATAGTGGTAATGATATACATGTAATCACTGATGTAGTAACAAATGCTGATACCGCTGGATGGTATTATGGATTTCTGTTGTGGGGTAAATGGAATAAGAGTCAGATATTCTATAATCAAAATCCACCACTAGCTGCAATGGATACTCATATTCAACATGCAATGACAGTTGGTGCAGATGGAAAAGCTACAATTGACCCATCTAAGGTAACAGGAACTAAAGAAAGATTAAGTTGGTTTATCAATTTATCTAAGATGGAAAAGTGTTATCATTATCAATCGTCTCAAAATCAAAACACAGTAGAAGGATTAACAGCAGACAATATAAAAATTACAGAAGACATAAAACCAGAACCATTCAAAGTTGGTAACTATGAAGTTACTCAAGAAATGATTGATGAGAATCCAGAGGTATTTGGAACAATAGGATTAAATGATGAAAGAATGTCTGCTGGTGTTTATGACATGCATCCAGAAGTAAGAAGACTTGCAAATGAAATATTTGATATTTACAGACCACATTGTGAAGAAATAGTTGGTAGAAAGTTTAAAAAAGAATATACAAATGGTTATCTAAACAGAAACATGTTTGGTGATACTGTATGGACACATGCAGACCCATTTGATTATACATTAGTAGTTTACTTAAATCCAGATTCATATGACCTAAGAAAATGGGGTGGTGAGACACTATTCTTTAATGATGATATTACAATGTCTAGAGGTGCAGTTGCACCAAAAGGTAGTACTGCATGTCTATTTAAGAGTGATATACCACATAAAGTCACTAATGTATCATGGGAAGCTGAGTTTGATAGACTTGCAATAACTTATTATTTGGAATATGATGATACTAGAGTGTAAAGGGGTAGTCAAAGGTACACCAGTACATGTGTTTGATATCCCAAGTTATATAAAAACAGAAATAGATGGTTGGGTTAAAGATACTAGGAAGTGGAAAGACCATCCATTAGGATATTTAAAAGTTCACGAGAATGCAGCCTATAAACATCCAGACGATGGTAATATATACAATACATATCAATGTTCTGTAAACCCAAGATTAATTGATGAATCATTATGGTTAGCATGGATACTAAGACTTGCAAACAAATACTTTTGGCCAGAAGAACATCATAGAAGATTAGGTATTATACAACGAACTGGTCATTTTGATGCATATGATGTATGGTCAAACTTTGCATACAAAGGAGATAGTAATCCAACACACAATCATGATGGGTTTATTTCTGGTGTAATATATTATAGTAATCATGGACATCCTACAATCTTTGATGATTATAATACAGAATATGAAGGTACAGATGGTACAATGATATTATTTCCAGCTGATACATATCATCATGTTGAAGAACAAATGGACGACAAAGAAAGAATAACATTTGCATTTAATATACAAAGACAAATGAGTGAAGAGAGACAGAGGTAACAATGATTAAGAATATAGATGTAATGGGTGATGAAATCTTTTGGATTGATGATGTAGTTCCAGAAGGTATCCTTATGTCTTGGTATTCCAATGTATTAAACTTTGGTAAATGGGATAAAGGATTTCTTGCATATGGTGGTAATCCACCACATCCTAGTATGGATAAAACAGGTGTTCCAGAACATATAGAACATGTTAGAAAAGAAGGTGGTTTCAGTATGGATATTACTGGAACTAGAGAAAGACAGACTTGGTATATGAATGTATCAAGAAGTAAAGAAGCATTTCAAAATGCAGCCTCTACTGCATATAGAAAAATAGATGATGGTAATAAACCTTATTGGGAAGATGAAGAGAAATCAAATTCTGAATTTGCATTGGCAGACCATCAATTTCAACATCATCCACAGATTCATATGACAGTTGACCAAATTTGGGGAATGTATAAACCATTTTTTGAAGAAGCATTAGGAAAAGAACTACAAGACTATAATAACTGTTATCTACATTCATTTCAGCATGGAGACAGCACTTGGACACATCAAGACTACATGGACTACAGTGCAATTGTATATCTAAATCCTAACATAGAACATTTCTGGGATTTAAGAAAATGGGGTGGTGAGACAATATACTATAACGATGATATAGATTTTGTTCGTGCATGTACAATACCAAAAGGTGGAGCTGCAGCTTTATTTAAAGGTGATATATTTCATAAAGTGACAATGCCAAGTTGGGAAGCTGAATTTGGTAGAAACGCTGCAACCTTCTTTTTTGATAAAAAATGATTGATAGATTTCCACTATTACATATAATAGATTCTGCATTTAAATGTGAGAGACATTATAATAAGTTTCTTGATTATGAATATGTCAAGAAGATGAGGTCTAGAGATAATGATGATAAAGAAATAGAGACATGGGGTAAACCTCTACTCTTTCCAAATCATAATATAGATGTCCAAGACAGTTATCAACCCATATGGAAAACAATAAAACCTAAGATTGAAGAAGTGGTAGGAAAAATATCAGAACCAAAGATTGCATATATAAATCTGTTTCAACATGGAGATAATTCACAGATTCATACTGATAGAGAAGGAGTTACTTGTATTTGTTATATGAATCCACACTGGAATTGGAACTGGGGTGGAGAAACATTTTTTTATGAGAATGACGAAGTATCCCATTGTCAATTACCAAAAGGTGGTGATGCAATTTTATTTGATGGACGAATACCACACAAAGCTGGTTTAGTCAGTAGTCTTGCACCTTTCCCAAGAATGGGGTTGACATATATGTTTAACATGGTATCATAGCTATATGAATATTTTTTACTTAGACAAAGACCCAAAGACATGTGCAAGAATGCATTGTGATAAACATGTGGTTAAAATGATTATCGAGTATGCACAATTGATGTCTACTGCACATCGTGTTCTTGATGGAGACGCTTATGTATCTCAAACTCTTGGTGGTCGTAGGATACAAAGATGGAAACATCCATTAGAGAATCATGAGAATCTATTATACAAAGCATCCCATGTAAATCATCCAAGTAGTAAGTGGGTAAGAGAATCACAAAACCATTACAATTGGTTATATCAAATGTGGACACATCTATGTGATGAGTATACAAATCGTTATGGTAAAGTTCATTTATCAGATGTAAAACTTCGTGAGATACTTGCAAACCCACCAATGCAAATACCAGTAGAAACCTTTATTGACCCATATCTTGCAATGCCAGATGATGTCAAACAAGAAGATGTAGTTAGTGCATATCAAGACTACTATATAAAGTACAAGAAAGATTTTGCAAAGTGGACTAATAGAGAAGTTCCACGATTTATGATGGAGGCGTGATGGATACATTTATTTGGATATATAACCTACCAGTAGAAATTTTAATATTCATATTTAATTTTTCATTTTGGGCAGGTGTAGTATATGGTATATACAATACCATAAGCAATTGGATACTGAGATAATGGGAAGTAGAGCAAGAGTAAAGTTTAGTCATACTGGTGGTCTTAATGGAAGAAGGACTAGAGCATTAGAGAGACTACAACAGGTTAAAGAACCAAACAAAGAACAACTCAAACAGATTGAGACTCTAGAAAAAAGAATTAAGGGTGCATAATGCCAACATACACTTTAGAAGATACTGAAACAGGTGAACAACACGATGTATTAATGTCGTGGGATGACTTACAGGAATATAAGAAAGGTAATCCTCATCTGAGGCAAGTTATTGTAGGAGGCCCTGCAATTACATCTGGAGTTGGTAATAGAAGTGGATTAGGTAACAGTGGTGGGTTTAATGAAATGTTATCCAAGGTTGCAGATGCACATCCAAGGTCAGCACTTGGTAAAAGTATGAGAAGAAGAAGTGCAAAAGAAGTTAAGACAGATGAAGTCATTAAAAAACATGTTGATTTACAAACTAAACAGGGGATAATTAAAAAAGTAGATTATGAAGATTAATTATGAAGATGAAGGATACACTCCTTTTACACAAAACACTTTAGGTGAAACTGAATCTTTTAAAAACCTTAACCTAGAAGGATACGATATAGGTAATGATGATTCAGTGCCAGGCAATTATTATATGATGAATGCTGGATTTGCTTTTAAAGATGACATAGGATTTTCTGGATGGAAAGTTGTTAAAGATGAGGGTGGTCATCCAAGACTATCTCTTATTTTTGAAACATCATGGTATCATTCTGTTCAACCAGAACCTAGAAAATATATTGGAGGCCCATTTAGATGTGCAATTGGAGATTACGCTTTAGGTGCTAGTGCATTATTTGGTAATCGACAATTTTGTCCAATGACAGAATTAAGAGTCACCTATGAGAAAGCAGTAAAGATAGGTGAATGTTTGGAGACTCTAGTAACAGATGTAGATATTGAAGATAATATTTGCAAACAAGAAGCAATTCAAAGAGTCTATGGAACAGATAAAATAGTAGGTCGTCTTTGGTCTACACATATCATTCCAGAAAATAAGAAGAAGGATGGTTAAATTTAATTATAGACCATTACCAGAAAACCTTTTTATCAAAGATAGTGATATTGATGGTTCTGGATTACATGCAAATCAAGATATTGGTGCAGCTGTAAATCTAGGTAAGACACATTTTAAACATGCTGGTAGTTGGTGTAGGACACCTTTGGGTGGATTTATTAATCATAGTGATAATCCTAATTGTGTGATAATAACATTTATCAATGGGACAGAGAAAGAATTGTGGACAGTAAGACCTATATCACCAAGTGAGGAATTAACAGTGTATTATACACTAGGACAGGAGTAAATTATTATGGAAGGATTACAAGCAATATTTCCAACACCATTTTTTCATGGTGAATATAAAGATATACCATTTGAGAAACCACATGCAGATGGTTTAATAGAAAATGTGGTTAAAGTAGATGTACCAGAATTAAAGGATGCAATATTCAATTCAATATCTGGTATAATACAAGAAATGGGTTCTGTAGACCAACCTTTAGTTTTAAATGATATGTGGTTTAACACATATGATGAAAGAAGACCAATTCTAAATCATCATTATCATCAAAATTGTTCATGGACAGGAACTTATTTTCCTTATGATGCAAATCATATAACACAGTTTTTTAATCCATATGGTGGTCTTATATATCAACATTTTCCAGAACAAGAAAGGGTCAGTGATTTTACTACTGAATATGTTTCGGCTCGTGAAATGAAAGCAGGACAAGTTATAATACATCCATCATACATACCACATCAAGTATTCTGGGATGGTGGAGAACCATCTTATTCTATATCATTTGATGTTGCATATCAAACACCAATTGGAGATAAAGCATATGGAAGTTACAGGGAGTAATATGGAAGCAATATTAAATAAAGACGACTACAGAGAATTTACAGAGAGGTGTCTCACTGCACAATCTAAGGGTGTTGAAGTCCCTCATGTAGTTGAGACTATAGGTGACAAGTTTAAAGTCACCTTACTTGAGAAAGTAGATTTAGATTTGTTAGACGATATAACAGGATGAAGACCTTCGACATAATAGATTATGGGTTTGAATCATTACCCACAGAAAACATTGATGGTAAAAGATACTATGTAACACCAACAGGTGAAAAGTATCCATCTGTCACATCGGTCACTGGACTCATGAATAGAAAGGGTATCCAAGAATGGAGAAAGAGAGTTGGTGAAAAGAAAGCAAATAAGATATCAACTCAAGCTGCAAGACATGGTACATCTGCACACCAACTGTTTGAAGACTATATTCGTAATGATAACTTTGAAGAGAAGTTCAAAGGTGCAATGCCAACAACTCAACAAGCATTCATCTCACTAGAAAAAGAACTTAACCAGATAGGAACTGTTCATGGCCTTGAATCACCACTATACTCACATAACCTACAACTTGCTGGTAGGGTAGATTGTATTGCAGAGTGGGATGGTAAGCTATCAGTCATCGATTTTAAAACTAGTGCAAAACCAAAAAGAACAGAATGGATTCAAAACTACTTTGTACAAGAAACTGCATATGCAAAAATGTTTGAAGAACTTACAGGGCAAAGAGTAGAGTCAATCATCACAATGATTGCAGTGAGTAATGGGACAAGTCAACTTTTCATTGAAGAACCAAGTGAAAAGTATGTTGAGAAGTTACAGGAACTTCGTGGTCAGTATAAAACTGAATATGGTATCTAGAAATTAGATGATGATAACCATATTATTAAAAACGGCACAGCTATCGGTGCCAACATGTAGAACGAGAATTCAGTTAGTTCTCTAATGTTTTTACAGATTTCGCATCGGTGTTCATAGATATAGGTAATAGCACGACTCATTTTAGGTTCGGTCTCCTTATAAATAATTGTTAGTATAATGATAAATTACAACGAGTTATGAATAATTATCACTTATATTTATACAAGAGATTTTCTCACTTTAAATAATTCAGTAAAAAAGATATGGCATATTCAAAAAAAGTAGTAGATAGGTTCGAAGATGTTCTAAAAAATCCAGAAGCTCATTCTGTTGGAAGGTTTGACCCTAATGACCCTAATGTTGCAACAGGAATGGTTGGGGCTCCAGCATGTGGTGATGTCATGAAACTCGACCTAAAGATGAAAGGAGACACAATCGAAGATGTCAAGTTCAAAACTTATGGATGTGGAAGTGCAATTGCGTCAAGTACGATGTTTGTTGAAATGCTCAAAGGTAAAACTATTGAACAGGCTAAACAGATTAAAGATAAAGAGATTGCAGAAGCTCTTGAACTACCACCAATCAAACTCCACTGTTCAATCCTTGCAGAAAGTGGAATCAAAAAAGCAATTGAAAACTGGGAAGACAAAACCTCACTCAGAGGACACAACAACCCACCAAACTAAATGTATAGAATAATAATATTACTAGTACTCTTAACAAGTTGTAGTGTCTATCAACCACTAGAAGGACTTTGTTATACAGATAAAGAGGGGACATACTTGTGTGAAGAACCTAAAGATGATGAATGGGATATTTGTGAACAATGGATAGATGTTGACCCAGAAGTATGGACGAATTGTATGTTGCTTGCACAATGAAAGACGAGTATGTAGTAAGTGAAATTAGTTTAGATGATGCAATACCCATCATTCAAAACAATAACGACAAAGAAGATATATATGGAAGAGACTATCCATGGGGTGGTCTAGATGGATTGATTCATAAGTGTTATGGTCTGTACTATGTTGGAAACATATCTTTAATAGTCAGTGAGTTAGTTGGTGCAGTTCAATTTGTTGCATATCAAAAAGGTAGGATGCAGAAAGCATTTCATGATGAACATTTTGGATGTTATACAGATACATGTGAGGGATTCTATGAGTTAGCTAGACTTGCAGTAGAACCAACAGATGAACATAACATAACATCATGGTTTGTATCTCGTGCAATTAAAGCACTCAATCCAAAGGTTATAGTCACTGTTGCAGAAGAACATAAAGAAGGAACAATATACAAAGCTACAAACTTCGACTACTATGGTCTTCACTATGAAAGAGATTACTATGAAATGGATAAACCTTTTCATGTATATCTAAAAACATATGATAAAAATATTGAATGTAAGTGGCGAAAAGACTTGACAAATTAGAGATTCATGAGATACTAGTATAGTAATGAAAATAAAAGTGATTATATGATTCTAACCAAAAAGAGATTTGCAGAAGCAATCGAAACTCTCGTTCTAGAAAAAGGTTTAAATTACATTGATGCAATCGTGCATTATTGTGAGACACAACATCTTGACCCAGAATCAGTAAAAAACCTAATCACTCCACCACTCAAACAAAAGATTGAGAGTGATGCAATGAATTACAATCTATTAAAACCAAACAAAAAGAAAGGAAAAGGTAAGTTACCAATATGAAGAAATTTGACAATCGTAGACCACAAAGACAAAAGGAATGGGGAAGAAAACCTAAGAAACCTTCTGGGCCTCCACCATTTGATGTCTTAATGAGACGATTCAAGAAGAAGGTTGAAAGGGATGGTATCATTGCAGAAGTTCGTGAAAGAAGATATTATGAAAAACCATCTGCAAAGAGACAGAAGAAGATGAATGGTTGGAAACGAAAAATCAAGATTGATAAACTTCGTGAACAGGCTGCATTAGAACATTACAAAAGAACACATAGGATTTAATGGGTGGATGCAAGATTTGGATATGAAAGCTACAAACTTTATCTTGGTATAAAATTACATTATAATTCAGATTATGATTTTAATAAGTACCATGGAAAAGTCAGTGCATCGTTTAGTAGCTTTCTTAAAAGGAACGATAAGTTCCAGTTTGCAAAACTTAGGAAACAATACGATGGACAACTTAAGGATTTCTATATTGCAAACTTCATGTACAAGGATTTTTGGGTAGGAGATTTATTCGGTGAAGAATCAAAAGAAAATTACACAGAGTGGAAGAAGTACAACCAATCTCTTCTCTACTCTTTCGAAAAAGATATCAGATATCTTAACTCATGTGAAGGAGTTCTGGACAGGTTATTTGTTAATACTGGTTCTAGTCATCCTATCATCGTTCAGTCTTTGTTATCAAAATCCATATCATTTGGAACTGGAGTATTATTGGACTCCCTCATACAATGGAGTTCCAGCATAAACATAACAGAACAATATGTATGGCCAGAGTTGAAACAACGATTACAGAAGACTCAAGGATTCATTGGATACAACCAAGACAAATTAAAACAGAAGGTATTAGAAATATATGACTCTTGATGCAACAGTAGCTGAAGAATTGAGACCAGAAATGTATTCTTATTTGAATCTAACAGAAGGTCGTACAGCATACATTATAGGTAATGGTCAGTCTAGGACAGGATTAGATTTAAGTGTCTTAGATGGGGATGTATGGGGTTGTAATGCACTGTTTAGAGACTACACACCAGATTACCTTACAATAGTAGATGTAAGTATCATGGGTGAATGTTGTGAGACAAAGTATCCAAAATACAACAAATGTTACTTCTCTGGAGAATGGGATGACCCATTAGGATTTGAAGAGTATAACATGATTAAAGGAACAATGGGTGTCCCAGTAAAAGAGTGGATAGACCCAAGTCATTCTAAAGTGACTATGCATGGAAAAGGTAATGGAAACATTGGTATCCTAGAAATGCAAGCAATAGGAGTAGAGGATGACTATAAGATTTCAAAGGTAGGTGGCCCAGATGATGATTACCACCTATTTGAGAATTGGTTTGCTGGTACTACTGCAGCTGCAATGGCATCACTAAACCATGACTACGATAATGTAGTCTTTGTTGGATTTGATTCTATTTGGAATTATGATTCGACTAAATATAATAACATCTATGCTGGAAGCGAATGTTATGGGACAGAAGACGACCCAGAGAACAACAGACTTGTTGAGACTGGTGACCAAGGTTGGATATCCCAGACAGACCAACTAAAGATTTTAGTTGACAGATTCCAAAACATAGACTATTATATAATGAAGGATGAATTAAGTGTATCTCCAATGGAAGATTACTTAGTTTAAATACAATAATAATACAATGCGATACAATGCATATACGAGGATAAAATTATGTCATTTCAAGACTTAAAAAAATCTAGAGGTGGATTCGACACCTTACAAGCATCATTAGAACAAACTTCTAGTGGTGGAGAAACTAAATCCTACAATGATGACCGCTACTGGAAAATCGACTTAGATAAGACTGGTAATGGTTATGCAGTTGTAAGATTCCTACCAGCATCTGTTAACGAGGACATGCCTTGGGTTCAATACTTTGACCATGGTTTCCAAGGGCCAGGTGGATGGTACATTGAGAAGTCTCTAACGACTCTTAATGAGAAAGACCCAGTATCAGAACACAATACTGAATTGTGGAACTCTGGTATAGAGGCAAACAAGGATATTGCAAGGAAACAAAAAAGAAGGTTGCACTATGTGTCAAACATTCTTGTAGTTTCTGACCCAACACATCCAGAGAATGAAGGTAAAGTATTCCTATTCAGATATGGGAAGAAAATCTTTGAAATGTTGAAAGACAGAATGCAACCACAGTTTCAAGATGAAACACCATTAAATCCATTTGATTTATGGGAAGGTGCAGACTTTAAAATTAAAGTTCGTAAAGTAGATGGCTACTGGAACTATGACAAGTCTGAGTTTGCAGCTTCTAAACCATTATCAGAGGATGATGGACAACTAGAAGCAATCTGGAATAGTCAACATTCTTTACAGGATGTGATTGCACCAAAAGAGTTCAAATCTTATGATGAACTCAAACAAAAACTCGATAGAGTTTTAGGAATTACAGCATCAACTGCTACTGCAGCTTCGGTTGCATCAGATATGGATGATGTTGCATTTCCAAGTCCAGAACCATCAATTGTAGAACCTACAACTGCAAGTGCAGATGTAGATGAAGATGAGTCACTCTCATACTTCCAAAAACTTGCAAATGATGTGTAAGGATTGTTAATCCTAAGTAATTTGATTTATAAATACATTATGCACTAATAGGATTGACTGAGGGGGCTGAGTTACCACTTGACTCAGAGAATGTACCAAGTAGGATGGTTGAGGTTTGGGTACATAATCGTGGTAAGATATCGATGCGGCAGAGGATATCAAGTTAGAGAGCGGGAATGATGAGGGGCTCCTAACACTTCTATATTATGGATAACTGTTATGACAACTGGAAAATGGCATGGTGGCAAGGGGTCAAAACAGAGACCATCCAAATCACCAACACAATATCAAGACAATTGGGAAAAGATATTTGGTAAGAAAAAACCAGAGGTTAAGTCACGCAAGGTGACACCTAAACAGGGACTTCAACAAGTCCATAAAGATAAGACTAAAATAATTCCAAGAAAAGAAAAATACCCTACTGTAGACTAGGATAATGAAGTGCAGAATGGTTACCTCTTGAACCACCACCAGTGGCTGCAAATTGAGTTCTTCTAACATTAGTTACTTGTGATTGTTGTGATACTGGCATTGATACTACATTTGTTGCAGTTGCACCAACTCCAGCATCAGTAGGTGTAACATTTACATCAGCTGGGCCTGAGGTATTAAAATTAAATGACACATTTTCTAATTTTTTAACTGCCTTTGCAATGTCTTCAAAATGACTTACTTGTTCTGAATCTAAATTTTCCATAGCTGCTGTGATTGAACTGAGTCCAGCACCAGCTAGTTCCAGTTCTGGGCCAAGACCAGTATTAAAATCTATGGTCATGAGGTCTTCTAATGCAGAAACACCATCTACTCCAAACATTCTTGCCATTGCTTCTCCAAAAGTGGTTTTTGGAAATTTAAATCCTTGTAATGCAACTTTGGTTTTCTCTAAGTTTTCGATACCTAAATCTAAATCTCTTGTCATATTACTTAAGAATCTAGAAAGTATATCTAATTGACTTTCATTACCTACAAATTGATTAAAGTCGAATGGACTTGCAGATATTTTTGCTACTTCAGCAAAATCTCCAGATATTTTTGCAAGACCTCTTATGTTAGTTTGTAACGCTGGTATATTTAATTGTTCAAAAGGTAAGATACTCTCTGCAAAACTACCTAGTCCTTTACCAATTACAACTAGAGTACCAATCAATCCCATAATTGCTAATGCACCAACTCCCATAATCAATGCACCAATACCAGTGGACACGATTGAACCAAGGACTCCCATTAGAGTTGCAAGACCTAACATTGAACCAAGAACTTTAAGCATATTGACTTTACCAAACTCTTGCATTCCATCAAATGCTCCCATCTTTTCACCTAATGCAAATGAACCAAAGATAGCAGTTAAACCAATTGCAAATGCAGCTCCACCAATTACTAATGCTTTACCCATTGCCCAAGCAGCTGCTCCAAATGCTGTCATACCACCAGCAGCTGCAGTCATTCCAGCACCAGCAGCTCCACCAATGGCAGCTGCAGTTGCTAAGAAAACAGATGCAGATAAGAAGTTTCCAAGTTGAACATCAGTGTTACTAACCTCTGCATTAGATTCTCCATCATTACTAGTTGACATGAAACCTTGGTCTTTCTTTAATTGAGCTCTCTTTGCTTGTTCATCATTTCTAAGACTTTTTCTCTGGAACATTTTAGTGAATTTGTTTCCTTTTTTGTCTTCAAACAATTGTTGTTTTGCAAAAGATGCCAGTCTAATAAGACCAGACTTTGTGACATTACCTAAAAATGTTAACAGTGTACCTAAGAATGGTATTTGTTGAATAACACCAGCAACAGGCCCAAAGAATGACATAATTTTATCTACATCTGATGCAAGTCCTTCTTTTAAAGAATTACCTATTCCAGCTACAGTTAACTTACCACCTTCTTGTACTTCTTTAATAAGGTCTTCAAACTTACCACCAGCAAACTTAACAAAACCTCTTTCAAAAGTACCTAAAGTTTTACCAAACTTCATCATCTCTTCAAGATTTCGTTTCTCTAGTTCTAGTCTTTTTACCTCTTGATTGTTTGATACATCTTGACCAGTTTCTTCTAGAACTTCTTTAACTTTACTGAGTCTTTCCTCATTCAGTTCTAATTGTTCTTTGAGACCTACTAACTGTTTTGCTTGTTCTTTACCTATACCTACTTGTTCTAAAACGGCAGACCTTTCAAATCTTTTCTTTTGTGCGTCAGTCAATCCTTCGATAGCATCGACAACCTTCATATTTGAATCAAGACTATCTTGTTTACCTTTGGTTGTTTCTGCACGAGACCTTCTCATCTCAGTCAGAACTTTGTTCATGATTGAGTTTGCCTCTTTATTGGATAAGGAAATATTTTCTTCGTCTGCCATTTTCTTTTACCTATTTTTCTGCGTTAGTTGAATGTTCTTTGGCTGCACTATTAACATATAGTCCAAACCATGCAGCTCCAGCACCTACCAATATACTGATAAGACCAGATTGTTCCATTGAAGGTTCTGGTAAATCCATGAACCAAATGGCTGCATAGTACACTAAGAATATGTAAACACTTAAGAATGCACGAGGCCATATTCTCCATGCATCAACTGTTCTTGCAAGGTGTACCCACTTTTGCCAAGGGTTCACTGTATCGTTTGCTTTAAGGTCTCTTATCTCATCCTTTAGAGCTGCATTCTCTTGAATCATCTCCATGAACTTCGATAAATCCATCTCCACTTCATTTCGTGACATATCGCCACCAAATCTATCTCTGTCGTCACTCATAATACTCTCCTATTATCTATTTTGTGCCTGTTTATGTTTCAACTCCTCATCTTCGAGGTGTTGAACTAATAGGGAAACATATATTTCCCTTTCCCATGGATGCATATCATCCAGTTCATTCAGTGACCAACCATGATGTTGGATTAAACCAAAGTTTATGTTAATATAATTTGCAAGTGTTTCATGAGAAAGGGCTAGACGAAAAAATTCTGTATTCCTTCTAGTTTAACTGTATTCTCTTTATCACACTTTATGCAATTATACTTTACCTCTTTAACCAACTTAGGAAGGCCATTAAACCATTCCATCATCAAACCAAATTGTTCTGTGGACATTTCATTAACAAAGTCTTTCAATTCTTGTGATGTAACATCATTTCTGTCAATCACATCTTCTTCTGTAATGATTTGTCTTATAGACCTCTCCAATATCTCAAAAATATGTGTTGATGCAATATTTTCAACATCCATCACAACATCTTGAACTTGATTCCAGTTTGGTACTGTAAGTTTAACTGAGATGTTATCTGTTAACTTAACAGTATCATCTTTAACCTCACCTTCAATATCAATCTCTTCCAAGTTTATTTCTACTGGAGTTTGTCCATCACAAACTTCTCCATTCTCACATCCAAGTACAATGTTACTTGTTTCACCTACAGATTTTATACGAACTTGCATAAACAAGAACTCTATATCTGTATTTGATAAATCTCTTACATTTCCTTCTGGTAGATTACTACATGCGTCTACTAGATTGATAACTGTACTAGATATCGTTTTTACTTCACCCGCCTCCATTGCTTGAAGTAATACCTTCTGTTCACCTACTGTGAATGGTCGGTATTTAGCTTCTTGACCAGAGATTGGTAATGTACAAAAATACTCAATCGTATTTAATTTAGGTAATGCCATAATATACTCCTATTCATTTTAACCAAAGACTGCTTCTTCGATTTTACCTTTTAATTTATTTGTTGTTTTGCCTATAGCCTTATCTAAGAATCCAGTAAATAGATTCGAAGGTTTAGCGTTACCAAATTCACTATGCCAGTATCTATAACGAAACTGTGCATTAAACTTCATAACATCTTGATTTTCATATCCAAAACTTACAGCACCAAGTTGTAAGGGATATGCATCTGTCATGACACATCGATAATTAACATTATCATATTTATCTAGTGCTTCTAGATATATTAGACCAATGTAATCATCATGAAATCTACTGTGGAAATTACCAGCATGAAGTCCATTCATTGATTGTTGCCACATTTCTATGAGTTGTCTATCTTCTCCATCATTCGTCATGTAGAAGGAACAATCAAATTGGTCGTATTGTGGTTTGTGTGGTATTGCTCTTTTAGGCCCATATTCTGATTCTTCTTGAGTAAAGAATCCTCTGCCTGGCAAGTTTGCTGTTTCACATCTTAGACCTCGAACAGCTAAACCAGCAACTAGTGGGCCCATCCCAAACATTGCAACATTATATCTATTCAGTCTTTGCAGACCATCTATTTGTGCCTTAAATCTATCTAATTTCATGCCATTTTTTTCCTACTTTCTTTCCAGACTGCTTCCATACTAGATTTCTTGAATGATTCTATTGGTAAGAATATTGCAATTTCCCAGTCTGCACTATCCACTTTTGCAAATGCACTTCTTACATTTGAGGATAGGTAATGCTTGTAACATGCTTTATAATATGGTTTACCTCTTATACTTTTAAGTAAATCATATGTCAATCTAAATTTTGTTGTATCATCATATTTATCATTATTTGTTGTATCATATAATGCATCTAAAAACTGTGCTCGTAATGAGTGAGGTAGATAATGGAGATTTAATCCATAAAATCCACCTTTAGCAGGTTCTACTGGTATACACAATGGAAACCTATCATAGTAAGGTAAGGTTTTTTTGTGTTTTGGGTCATACATGTACATATACATATCACCAAATATTTGTCTCTTTCTCGTTGTTGCATCTCTTAGTAGTTCTTGTCTACTAACACCTTTTATTTGAGATACACGAGTACGAAACCACCTCATGGACTCTTTAGTCCTTGCTTGTATTCCACCTCTAAAGGCTTCTCTTTCTAACTTGTCAAATAGTTTTCCTGCCATACATGTATTTATACCACTTATACCTATAGAAAAAAAAGAAGACTTATTTGGCTTATTTTGTTGACAGGTAGGTACATTTAATAGTATAATACTCTTGTAATGAAGAATTACATCAGTGAAATAGTTTCGAGGGGTCGTTCCCTTGCCTGAAAAATGGAGACAAAAACTTAATTACGATAGGTGAGTTAAAACTATTTGATAAGAGATTTGATTCGACAACAATGAAGATTGCTTGATGCAGACAAGTCTCGGAATAACCCACCTTTATGGTGGGTTTTTTTTACGCCTTTAAATGGTCTTCTGTTAATATCCTAAATTCGTAATTTCTATCCTTGCAAAACTCTCTTGCAGCTTCCCACTTCAATTGATTGATACCATAGGTTCGTGCTTCTCTCAAATACCTTCCATAGGGTTTACCTTTCTTAGTAGGTTTCTTACATTGTGCTTTAGGCTTAACTTCTATAACTTCACACTTAATATGACCTTGAGCATTCTGGTATTTTATCCAGAAGTCTGGGAAATATCGATGGACTCTTTTGTCTAATCCACGATAAGGTATAATAATCTCTTCACTTGACCATTCTAATATAGAATCATTCTTATCACAATACTTCATAAACCTCAGTTCCCACATAGAACGATATGTGACCTTAGTTGGGTCACCTTTATACTTTTTATAGTTCTTTGGCTTAAATCTCCCCTTGTAGCTCATATAAATACCTTATACATATTAAAACACATATAGGTATTTATAGATGTCATTTTTCAAAAATTTAAAAGGTAAACTCCTTGGTTCAATCAAGGAAGACCTTAACTCAGCATTAACTGGTAAGCAGAAATTATTCAACTCAAAAATAGCAGGTGCATTAGATGACTTAATTGCAATGAAAACTGGTATCAATATATCTAACATTCCAGAAGGTATCACAGAACAGGGATTAATAAGTGCAGAAGAAAGAAAGGCTGCAGAGAAATCTTTAGAAGAAGTAAATGCATCTTCTGGTGGATATGCTCCTCATGGAGATAGAACAATATTAAAATTCCCAACAGATGATAATAGATTTGTAGATAATTGGATTATATTCAGAAGTGTACCAAGAGTCATCGATGCTACATTAACAGCAGATGCAAGGGGTTCTAAAGGTGCAGATGGAAAATCCCAAGGAAGTATTTCCCATGGTGTATCAAGTCTTGATGAAACTTATGACAAGGAAGGTAATGTAAAGTCTTCTAAAGTTGGAACTCAAGACGCTACAATTGCATTATATTTCCCAACTGGTGTAAAAGATACAATAAATGTAGAATACGAACAAAAAGAAATAGGTTTATCAGACCTTGCAATGGATAAACTATTCAATGAAGGTTGGTCTGGTTTAGGTGACTTAGCAGGTGAAGCTCCAGCAATGGCACAAGAAGCATTTAATAAAGCAAAACAAGGAATAATTGCAATGGACGCTTACCAAAAGGGTGTAGTAATAGATAATCCTAAATTTAATACATTCCAAGGTGTATCATTTAGAGACCATAGTTATACATTTAATTTAACACCATATAATATTAATGATGCAGAGTCAATAACTGAGATAATCACTTTATTTAAGACTCTTATGTTACCTATGTCCACAAATGCAAATAGAAGACGAATGATTATGCCTGCTGAATGGTCTATTGATTTCAAAGGGCCTATATTAGGACATATAGAACATCCACAAAATTGTTTTCTAAAATCATGTGATGTAGACTATTCTGGTGGTAAAGATATGTCATTTATAGAACAGGTTACAGAAAGAGAGATGACTAGTAATGAAACTGATGAATATTTAAAACAATCTGCTTCTGGTGAAGGAGAAGATTGTGGCCCACCACCAAAAATGAGAGGAATGCAACATTATCCTAATGGTATTACTTTATCACTTACATTCCAAGAAATACTCAACATCGATAGATTAAGATATGTCGATAGGGTTCGTGCAGCTGCAAAAGGTAAAGCACAAACAATACATGGTGAGAATGGTGAACTTAAACAGTTTGAGGAAAATGTTTCTCAAGCTGATATAAATGCATCTCAAGAGATGAATGCTGCAGATGTCTTGGATACACATTTCAGTAATGAGGATAAATGGTGGACTGATGATAATACTTTCTGGGCGGAGAAAAATGCTCGTAAGAAAGCCAATTCAATGGGTCTTAAAGAGTGGGATGGTACAAGTGGTGACTATAAGATTATAAGTAGTACTCCATTCGGCGGGGTCAAAAAGTGGCATTATGTTGTACCAGTAGATAAAAATGGTAATCCAACACAACCTACAAATAGAAGAGCTCCAAACATAACGAATGCCGTACGAATTCCATAAGAGAGGAGATATAAATGCCTGAAAAATACTTTAAACACTACCCAACGATTGATTTTGACCTCAAGAATGATGGTAATTTAATACAAGCAAAGGATATATTTCGTAATATAAGAATATCCAGTGATGCATTAAGTTCTACCACAGGATATGAGTTTTATCAAATCGGTCAACAAGATAGACCAGATATTACTGCATCAAAACTATATGGAGATGCAACATTATATTGGTTATTCTGGATGGTTAATGACCATCTTGCTGTACATAGTGATTGGCCCATGTCATTCAGTATACTAGAGAAATATATTAATCGTAAATATTCTGGTAAATGTCTGGTTGGTTCGGCCTCCACAGATGTGGTATCCAGTTCGGACAGCAAATTTCTCCAAGGGGAAAAGGTAGTAGGTTCTACCAGTTCGGCATTCGGATATGTCACTAAGATAGACCCTACAAACAATCAGATAATACTAAACGATATCCAAGGTAACTTCACCATAAACGAAACAGTCACAGGCTCCCAGTCGTCCAAGAGTTTCACTCTCAGTTCGGTTCGAGATTTTAAGGACTCACCACACCACTACGAGAACTCAGAGGGTCTCAAAACCTCAGTCAGTACAGGTAATACACTCGTAAGTAACCATGATTATGAAGTTGATTTCAATGAGAATAAGAGGACTATAAGATATATTAAAGGAACTTATATACCACAATTACTCAGAGAATTCAAGAGTATGATAAAAGAGTAACCAAGTATGCCAATTACAGTAGGAAGTAATAGAGTAAACTCTTATAGGATTGAGAGTATATCTATATCAAATCAAGAGGGTAATACCTATGAAGTAAGTAGTCAAATGCAATCATTTACAATAAATGAGAGTATATATGATATGTTTCTTACTGGTAGTATCACATTGTTAGATAGTAGTAATCTATATAATCGTATAGGGTTCACTGGACAAGAATATATTCGTATTCATATAGGTGGTATACAAGGAAACGAAGAAATAGTCCCAGAAGACCAGAGAATTAATCAAGTATTTCGAATATTTAATGTGTCTGCAAAGTATAATGACATAGAGAACCCTAAATTAACCTTTTATCAACTCCAATTCTGTTCACCATTACTCTACGAAGCACGAACTCAGAGAATCTCTCAGGCGTTTAGGAATAATACTTCGAATTTAATAGGGAAAATATGTAAAGACCACTTAGGTTTCTTAGATAATAAAAAGGTAGCCAAAGGCCGTGTGAAAGAGGGGAAAGAACTCGGTGCATTCTTCACTGAGTTTCGTACCAATGTGGGGTCTCAAGGGAGACTCGTAGTACCTAACTGGTCTGTATATAAGACTCTCCAGTGGCTGAGAGACCACACCTCAGACCCATCTGATGAAACCTTTGGAGATTCTTTCTATCTATATCAGACAGCAGTGGATGGATTCAAGTTTCACTCAGTAAATAACATGGCTAATGTAGAGTATCTCAGTGGAAAAGTCAAGTTCTCTCCTCGTATGAGTGATGGAGACCCTAGTTTTAACTACGATTTTGTCGATGGAACAGGGAATGATATCCTATCCTACAACAAAGAACACCTACACAACACCATAGAGAGTCACCAGAAGGGGCTTTATTCTGGGGAAATCACTGTATTCGACACCAAGACCAAGACCTATCAGACTCTAGAGAGTAACTTCTCTCAACAGTTTAAGTTAAATAAGAAGGGTTTCTATAAGGGACATACTCTTATTGGCAGAGCGCCCAACTTTCGTATAGGAGATGAGAACATAAAGATACCTGCTGACGGCGGTATTGTAGGGGAAGATTTACCTAAGGCTGTAGATGGACAGAAGCGCCCAGACATTCAGAGACGCCAGGGAGCTGTGTACTTCGACTATGAGAATCCTTTTAGTTTCTCTGGTGGTAAAGAGGAGATGGGGCCTGAGTCCTATGGGGATACCAAGAGGAAGTTTAATAGAGAAAGAGTAGAACAACTCTTCAAGAACAATAGAATGAATATACAGATAGCAGGGAGAACGAATATAAGTTGTGGTATGATTATTAATATAGACATTAAACAAGCATATACTACCATGGTTAAGGATGAATTGACACATAATGGTAGGATGTTAGTAGAAGGTATTACATGGAGAGGCACTGAGGATGGATTAGAGACACAGTTAACATGTACTACTACTGGACATCAAGTTGCTATGGATACATTCTTAGACCACGAACTTGCACCAGAACACTAAGTATGATAGGAGATACTCTAAGATTCTCTCAGCCTTCTCTGCTAGGCAGTGTTTTGGGACTCCTAGACTTTTTTTGGTTGCCCTTTGGCAGCCCATCTAATGTCTTGGGAAGTTTTTATTAGAAATAGTAAAAACATTTTAGTATGATGGGACTCCTAGAGATTATTCTGGGACTCCTATAAATAATATAAAGAGGAAAAATATATGTTAAAAAATGTATTAAATACCCACAGAAATATGATGTATGATTTTATGGAAATAACTGGGTTAGATGATTATGGATTAGCATGGTTTTGTTTTTTAAAGGGTGTAATATTTACATCTATTATAGTATGGTTATTTTAAATGAAGAATTGGCTATATAATAAACTAGTTCCATATGCTCTAAGGTTTAGAGAGTGGTCTAAAGGTAAGACTTGGATACAGATACCTCTATGGTTATTAATACTATGGATGTTAGGGTTTGCTAATCCCTATTGGTGTGTATATCCAGTCTGTTGGATATCATGATAACAAAAGAATACTTAGATTATATTGGACTACAACTAAGGTGGTACTTTAATTATGATTAGAACATTATTGGGAACAAAGATACATGGTTGTATCTGTACCGATGTAGATTTAGACTACGAAGGTAGTATATTAATTGATGAAGACTGGATGGATGAGGTGGGACTCCTAGTCCATGAACAGGTCGATGTATATAATAAAACTAATGGGAATAGACATACAACTTATGTTTTACCATTACCTAGGGGTTCAAATGAGGTTTCAGTCAATGGTGCTGGTGCTCATTTGACCAACATAGGTGATGAGTTGATTATTTGTTCTTATATACAGCTAGATGAGAGTCAAGAGACATTACCTCTCAGACATGTCCCAAAAATTAAAATAATAGACCCTAAAGACCGACTTTATAGAGAACTTTTGGGATTGGATTAAATGGAAATAGAGATATTATTATTTCATCTGGGTGTTTTAATACCTATGGTGTATTTTATTTGGAAAGATGGATATAATAAAGGAATAAAAGATGGCAAAGTTTACAGGATTAGGAAGTAATTTTTATACAGGAGTGGTCGAAGACCGAAACGACCCACTGAGTGTTGGGCGTGTTCGTGTGAGAATATATGGACTGCATACCGATGATAAGACTTTAATTGCATCTTCTGATTTACCATGGAGTGATGTCCTTATGCCGACCACTGCACCTAGTCTTTCTGGACTGGGAATGTCTCCTCATGGGTTAGTAGAGGGTTCTACAGTCATGGGATTCTTCCGAGACGAAGATGATATGCAAGATTTTGTCGTTATGGGTAGTTTATTTGGATTTCCGACTCAAGATTACCGAATTGAGACCAAAAACTCTGGAAAAAACACCACCAAAGAGAGAAGTGCAAAATATGGGTTTAATGACCCTCGACTACCAGAGAAAAAGGAGAATGCAGGCCTAGGATTAGGTCTAGCAGGCCAAAATGATGTCACTTATAGTGGGACTCCAGAAGGAACAGACTCAGATAGTGGTAAAAACTGGACATTATTGGGTAATTTAGACACTTCTCCAGTGGGAAGACCGACTGAACTTAAAGTTGCGACCTCTGGAAGTGGAATGTTAGACAGTATTACTTCAGCTATTGGAATCACAGATGGTGTTGTGAATGGTCAAGGGGTAGAAATAGTCAATGCAGAAAGAGGAATTAATTATCCTAGAGAGTTTTATACCGAAGATGGTCTCTCAGATGTCAATCAAAATGCAATTACAGGTGGTAGTTCAACCTATCCTAACAATTTAATTCAAAAACATCAAGGTAATACAGTCAAAGAGGACTACGATAGAGGTCTTGCACCTAAGTATCCTTACAATCACATGATAGAAAGTGAGGGTGGTCATATTATAGAAATGGATGATACACCATCTCACGAAAGATTGCATGTCTACCATAGGTCTGGAAGTCGTTTAGAGTTTATGCCTAAGGGTGATGCAGTTATGAAGGTCATGAATAATTCTTATGAGGTCATATTAAAAGATAAAAAAATATTAATCGCTGGTAGTGCAGATATAGAACTTGCAAATGGTAATTATAATTTAATTGCAAGAAAAGGTAAAAGTGAAAACTCCGATGGAACTATATCTTTAACTGCTGATGGTAATATTGATTTAACACTTACTGATAAATCTAAGGCAGTAAGAATAAAAGGCAACATGTCACTTAATGGTACAAAGTACGACTAGGAATATATTATGGCATTAGTAACAAATGCAGAAAAAGTCCCATGTCCGAAAGTAATAACTCCGACTGCTGACGACTTAGAAAAAATAATAATTTATATTGGCAATGAATTTGGTTGGGAATATATTAAACCAATCGAAGAAATATTAGGTGCCTTTCCTTTATCTCATACTTGGGATGGTATTACTTTAGATATACCAGAACTAGAATGGGAAGGTAAGATACAAGCAATAATAGAAGAATTTAAATTATATCCTTATGTAAAAATTGCAGAAACAATTGCAAAATTTGTTCCAATAGATTTAGTTATAGTCGAACCTATTACAGGTATATCAGTTGATTTATTAAAACTCTTCGAAGACCCAGATTATAAAGCACAACTTCTAGTAGAATTCCAAGAAGCTGGTGATGAAATAATAGATATGTTAGTTCCAGACTTTGTTCTGGAGAACTGGGATGGTACAGATGGTGTCGATATTCCATCAATTAAATTAAGTAAAGCTTGGAAAGAGTTTGTTGCAAAAATAAAAGAACTACTACAAGGTAATATATTTGCTGGAATAGCGAAGATGGCAGATGGACAACCATTAAAAGCAATAATAGAAGTAATAGAAGCTGCTGGTGGAGAGAAAGCAAGAATACTTACTTTCTTCTTGGAACTTCCGACTCTTTGTCTTAATGGTGGTCAGTTTGATTTCGATACAGACAAATTTCTTATGGATTTAAAGAAAGAATTCAAAGAAGCAGGTAAAGATTTCCAAGAGGAATTATTAGCATATCCTATTCCTTTAGTATCAGAAGTACCAGACTTTTTAGGATTAGAATTACCAGAGACATTAGGTGACTTAATTAATCTAGAAGATATTGGTGAATTTAAAAAGATAGATATGCCCAATTGGAATATAGATAAACTCAGAGATAGGTTTGATAATTTTATAAGGAACTTACCTCAAATGATGTTTGAAGCTTGTTTATCTTTCCTAACAGAGATAATGGATATACTCATACCAGTAGATATTCCAATTCCATTTGACCTTTGTACATTTTTATCGTTAATTGGTTTCCCAAAAGAGATATCTGTTTCTAATCTAGTGACAGAAGGTGCATAAATACTATTATGAGTGATAACTATGTAAGAAATCAAAATAAAATTACTGCACGAAAGTGGTATACTGATATGGATTTAAATATCACACCACATCCTTCGTCTGGTGATTTGATTCTTAAATATGATAAAGATGCAGTTAAAAGGTCATTAAGAAATATTATGTTGACCAATGATTACGAAAGACCATTTAGACCAGGCTTTGGTGCAAACCTAAGAAGTCTATTATTTGAACTTGCAGACGACATCACTAAATTTGAAATAAGAAAACAAATAACAGAAGCAATAGAAAACTTTGAACCTAGAGTTGTAATTGACACAATATATTTAAACCAAGATATGTCAAATAGAATGTACATCAATCTTCACTATGGAATTAGAGGTGTACCAGAAGCACAAGAACTAGAAGTTGTATTGGAGAGAGTAAGGTAAAATGGCCACAGTAAAAAGTTCACAAGTCAATATCACTGATTTAGATTTCGATGATATTGCATCTAATCTAAAAGAATATCTTAAGGGTCAACAAACTCTTAAAGACTATAACTTTGAAGGTAGTAATATTAGTATACTAATAGACCTTCTTGCATATAGTTCACATGTATCAGCGTTTAATGCAAACATGGTTGCATCTGAATTATTTTTAGACACTGCACAAATAAGAAAGAATATAGTATCTCGTGCAAAGGAGATTGGTTATACTCCTACTAGTGCAACAGCTTGTATGGCAACAATAGACCTACAAGTAAACAAACCTATTGTTAGTGGTGTAACTCCTACATCCTTAACTCTTAATAGAGGACATAAATTTAAAACAGTATTTGATGGGACTCAATTTCCATTTGTATTACTTGAATCTAAAACAATAGCTCCACTTAATGATATCTGGAAATTCGAAGGACTTGAATTATATCAAGGAACAATGAACTCAGATATATTCATGTACAATGGTCAAGTACAAAACCAAAGATTTGCATTAACAGAAGAAGGTGTGGACACAACTAGTATTACAGTTACAGTAGAATCAACAGGTGGTTCAACTTCTTCATGGACACAATCTACAGACATTAGTTCATTAAATAAAGATAGTAAAGTATGGTATGTACAAGAAAATGATATGGGACAATTTGAAGTATACTTTGGTGATGGTGTTATTAGTGCAGAACCTTTAGATGGTGATACTATTACAGTTTCATATCTAGTAACAAATGAAGCTCATATAAATGGTGCTGGTGTATTCAGTATGACAGACTCTATTGCAAATAATACAGATGTAACAATAACAACAATTACAGATGCTTCTGGTGGTAAGGATAAAGAAGGAATTGAATCAATTAGATTTGCAGCTTCTAAGTTTTACACCTCACAAAACAGGTTGGTAACAGTAGACGATTATAAGTCTAAACTGCAAACTCTATACCCAGGCGCAGATTCTATTTCAGTCTGGGGTGGTGAAGATAATGAACCACCACAATATGGAAAGATATTCATATCAATTAAACCTTCACAGAATGTAAATAAATTAACAAGCTCAGAAAAAACTTTATTAAAAGATAAGATGAAAGCACTAAATATGTTAACAGTCAGACCAGACATAGTTGATGCAGATATCATAGATATCTTAGTGACAGCTAACTTTAAGTTCAATCCTAGAGCAACAACTAAAACTGTATCTGAACTAGAAACACTAGTAAGGGCTGCAATCGTTACACACGACAGTACCCATCTAAGTGGGTTTGATAGTATTTTTAGGCACTCAGTTCTAGCACAAGACATAGACAGTGCAGAATCCTCGATTCTTTCGAATATTACAACTGTCAAGCTTAGAAAAACATTAACTCCGACATTAGGTCAGAGTAAAGGGTACACTGTCGAATTTGGTGGTGGAAACTCATTCTATAACCCTCATACAGGACATAACAAAGTTGGTGGTGGTATTATAACTACTACTGGATTTACTGTATCTGGATATTCAGATACATATTATTTTGACGATGATGGAGAAGGTAATCTTAGAAGATATTCTCTAACTGGTTCAGAAAGAATTTATGCAGATAGTCAAGCAGGAACAGTAGACTATTCAAATGGCAAAATAACAATCAATGGTGTTACTGTTTTAAATACAGTTAATACCGATGATACAATTCACTTTACAGTGATTCCGAATTCATATGACAGTGTTGCATTTAGAAATAACCTTCTAGATATTAACACTTCATTGATAAGTGTGACTGGTGCAACAGACACCATCGCATCTGGTGATACGAGTGCTGGGGTTGGATATACATCCTCTTCTAGTTACTCCTAAACTATGATTCGTGTATATGCACGAAGTAATATTCCCACATGGTGTGGGTTTTTAAAATGCTTTAATTAGAGAGGAACTAAAAATGGCAGATAAAAAAGTAACGGCCTTATCGGATTTAGGTACAGGCATCGCAGGCGAAGACCTGCTTCATGTTATTGACGACCCTTCTGGAACTCCAGTAAACAAAAAGGTTACAGTCAGTAATGTAATTAACAACCTTCCAGACTATCTAGGATTTGCTCAGTCAGCAGAAGCTGTAACATTCAGTTCAAACGCAGCTGCAGCAACAGTAGGTAAATGGGCACACTATTTAACTTCAAGTTCAAGTGGACAAGATGTCCTATCTTTAGGAAATGGTTCTACTGGACAAGTTAAACACTTTGTCCTAGTGGCAGATGGTGGTAGTTCTCCGAGAATTACTCCCTCAGGCACATTCACAGGTGGTTCTTATGTATCACTTGATACTGCTGGTGATTCAGTTGTAATGTTGTACACAGGTTCAACATATGGTTGGGTTGTTATAGGTGGTCACTCTTACACAGTAGCATAAGGATAATTAAATGCCTATTCTCCATAACAGAATAACCGACCAACTTCATGAACTCCTACCAGAGTACATGACAGAAGAGGGTCAAGGGTTTAATAAGTTTTTAACAGCTTATTTTGATTTCTTGGAGAAAGGTATCCTTATATACGAACAGGGTACAGACCTAGAACAAATAGGTTTAGAAGATGGGGAAGGAAGTCTTCTTCAAGAAAGAGGAACTTTCGACCCATCTCCTTTATCTAAAGCAAAATTTAATTATGAACAAGATGCAGTTGGTAAACAACAAACTGGGTCTTGGGAAGTTGGTGAATATGTAGTTGGTTCAATATCTGGTGCAACTGCAAGAATAGATGTTATTGGAGAAACATCCAATAAACTCTATTGTGAAATATTTACCGAAGCTCAATTTTTACCAGATGAAAAAATCGTTGGTCAGAATAGTGGATACACTGCAAAGGTTGATTCCTTTGAGGGTGGTGCATTGTTCGCTGCAAACAATCTGTTAGACTATGCAGATGTAGATAAGACAACAGGAGACTTTTTGGAATACTTCCGAAAAGACTTCATGCCTTCGATTGACACAACTATTCTTGCAGATAAAAGATTACTTGCAAAACATATAAATCAAATCTATCTTTCAAAGGGTAGTATGGCATCATATGATTTCTTATTTAGAATTTTATTTAATGAAGACATAACAATTAGTTATCCTAGAGATAATGTTGTAGCTCCATCACATTCTAAATGGAGTGAAGATACAGTAATACATTTATTCTCAGAAAAAAATCTACTTGAGTATTCAAAAGGAAAAATAGTCAAACGAAATAGCGAACAAACAGTAATCACCGAAATACAAGCAGACTCAATAACAAGAATAACTTCTGGAGAAGGAGATAATGTTTACCGAGTGGTAATCATGGAGCCATATGTTGGTTCATTAACTATTGGTGATAAAATAGAATTACAAGACAGAGAGAAACCAGAAAAGTTTCATAATGCCACAGTAAGAGGTATTATAGAAGACCTTGACGAATCTCAAGGTAATGTTGTTTTCAGACTAGAGTCTGGAACAGGAACAGGATTTGTTTCATCAGAATCAGATGACACAGAAGGTATAGAATTAGAAACTGCAACTGATAACCCAGTTGAAGGAGAAAACAACTTAGTTCTTTTAGAAACAGGAACACAATCAGATAACAGTTTAAATGAAGTCCATGGTAAATTACCTATCATGGTTAGAGAAACAGTAAACACTACAAGTACAGAAGCTGTGATTGGTGGTTCAATGAGAACCGAAGAAGTATCAAGAGGTGCATTATATACAGCATCAGAAAATGTTGTAGTTAACTTACCACAATCAGAACTTGGTGTAGGTCAATTTGCAAAAACATTAGTGGGTGAAACACAAGATGCAAAAGTAGAAAAGATTATTGTAGACCCAAGTAATAGAGGAACAGGATATAGTGATGGTGACCTAGTTGTATTTGATAATACAGGAAGTGGTGGTACACTTGCACAGGGTGTAATTACTTCTATTTCTGGAGACATTCTTTTAGAGAGTGGAACTACATTTGGTTCATTTGAATTCACTGCATCTGGTGGACAAACTACATTTACTGGAAGAGACAATCATAATAATCTTTTAGTATACGACCCAGATAAAGTTCTGGTCAGAGTTAAGAGGTCAGATGCAACTCAGAACATAGGTTCACAGGGTGGTAATATTTCATTCTCAGTATTTGAAGAAGTACGAGGAGCTGCAAACATAGGTATCAATGGTACATCAATTGTATTCACAGGAACTTATGCACAGAGTGGACATGCAAATTATGTTGGTAACGCAGGAACACTTATAGAAGTATTTGCAGAACCAGAAGAGACAACTTTAATTTTAGAAGATGGATTGCAGTCAACAGGAGAGAACAAATTACTCTTTGACCAATCTGGTGCAAGCCCAACTGGTGCAGTATCAAGAGTCCGAATAACAACAAGTGGTGTAGGATATACATCATTACCTAGAGCATATGCTGGTGGTGAAGTGTTCTACAGTGATACTACAACACCTAATTTTACAATAGGAGAAACAGTCACAGCTGGAACAACAACAGGGATTCTGGTTGACCATGATAAAGGTGCAAACAAACTTGTCATAGGTAAACTACAAACTACAACCGATACTACAACATTTAGTGTAGGACAAACAATAACAGGTTCAGCTTCTGGTGCAACTTGTGTAGTTAAACAAAATAGTTTCACTACAGGTAAAGGTGTTAAGGTTTTACCATATGGAAAAGACATTGGTAAGATTGGTTCATTAAGAGTTATAGAAAGTGGAAATCATTTTAATAAGTCTTCTGGTATTCCAGATTTTAGACATCACTTTATTTTTGGTAGAGCATCTGCAACACCAATAGTAGATACAACTGTTACTGGTGACTTTAGTAATGCAACAGGAACAATTAAGATTGTAGATAATGATAAAGGGTTAATCTCAATAGAGTTAACCACTGGAATGTTCAGAATAAACGAAACTGTAACTGCATCTGATGGAAAAACATTCCAGATACTAGAAGGTAATCCAGCAACAGTAAGTGCAAAAAATAGTTCTATTGCAAAGATTGATGGAAACTATACAAGTGATATAGGTTTCCCATCTGTAACATCACAAAGAATTCATGACTCTAAGTTCTATCAAGATTTCTCATATGTAATTAAGGTTGGACAGAGTATTAACAAATATCGTTCAGTCGTTCAACAGTTATTAAATCCAGCTGGAACAATCTTCTTTGGTGAAGTTGCAATTACAAACAACCTTGATGGTAGTGCAGAAACATACAGAAGTGGTTCTAAGACAGAAGGGTTTGATGGAGACAGGGTAACAAGGTCATTTATACCAACACTTATTATTGGTTCTAAGATTGACCCAGCAAAAATTATTTTAGAGGAAGGTACAGTTGCATCTGGAGAAGAAGATGTATTCTATGCAGAAGAACAAAATGTAATTCTAGAATCTGGAGAAGGTGTTGCAGTAACAGAAAGATTCCTTGCAGATGATAGATTAAGATTAAATTTATCTACAACAGATATGTCACCTGCTGGTTCAAGAGTATTTACGATTGGTGAAACAGTATCACAGAATCAATTTAAAACTACAAGTGGAGACATTGCAACGATTACAGGTAGAGTTGTAGACAGAGAAAGAGATGGAAGTGGTAATTTACTTGCAGACCCAACTTATATAATCATTGACCAAATAACACCAGACCACACTGCAATCAAACAGTACATATCAGAAGGTGGAAGAGGTGGTATCTGGGGATGGTTCATGGAGACCAGTGGTGATTGGAAAGCAGACCAGTCAGATGCAGATATAGAATTTGTACATGGTATTGTTGGTGCATCATCTGGTAAGAAAGCAATCGTTACAGCTGTAGTAGATGCAAATGTTAAAACAGACCAAGGTTCTGGACAAGCATTCCTTGTTGGTGAAGATATTACTGAGTCAGATGTTGGATTATACGATAGGATTATTCGTGCAAATGTAACTGCACATGGTCATGAGGTTATAAAAGAACTAGAGATAATGCCTCACTATGCACATCACAGAATCTATTATACCACGCTTAACAATGCTTTGTCAATAGGACAAACGATTAAAAACAATGGTAAGTTAGGTCGTGTCATGGAACACGATACAGTCAATAAGTTTATTATTGTCTGGTCTGGTTCAGATTCGTTTGGTGCAAACATAGGAAACTTTACTGCAAGTGCAGTAACAAACGAAGCAGGAAATACAACACACTTTACTGCAACTGTAGTAGAAGAGCATCATGTCCATGAAGGAATAGTTAAAGTTGACATAGGACATAACTCTCCAGTATCAGTACCAGCTAGACCATCACTATCAGTTGACCCAGCAAGAAATGTTGCAGTTGAATTTTATGAAGGTGCAAACAGACAACAAAGAAAGAACATTTCAATACTACAAACCTTTGCAACTGCAACTACAAGGTCTGGTAGAACATTATCAGTTGTTCCAGATATTAATGAAGTTGTAAATCAACATGGTAAAAGAGGAAGTGCGAATGCAACTACGATTGCATTGGTTGGTGGACTTGAATGGGGTGAAACAATTAAGAGTGCAACTAGTGGTTCTATAATTAATAACATAGAAGCATCTGCAAAAAGAACTAATACTATAAATTCTTTTGATGGTTCTAGTACAATAGTTAAACAATCAGATAGAAATAATGTTGGTGGATTATTTGCAAATGCAATGATTCCATCTGATGCAAAAAGAATTAACTCAGTTGCAAATGTTGATGAAGAGTTTATAATTACAGAAGATGGTTCATACTTAATAGAAGAATTAGACCATGGGTTCTTAATGGCAGAACCAGAACCAGAAAGATATAATTCTTTCACTACATCCGATGGTCATTATTATGTTGGTGATAAATGGACTGTAGATGCAACAGAAGAACTAACATTAGAAGATGGTAATAGACTTGCATTAGAAGATGCAACAGATATAGAAAAACATGAAAGATTTGTGACTGAAAGGTCATTTAACTTGGGTTCATACTTCATGAAAACAGAGAGTGAAGATACAATCAACCTCGAAGATGATAGTAGACTAATCCAAGAAAATGCAATATCATTTGGTGAACCAGTCGAAAGACTAGGCCCAACACTAGGTGACCTTGCAAAAATAGGGTTCTCTCAATCACTTGAGATTGAAGATAGACTTAGATTAGAATCTGGAAATGCAGTTGGAACAACTCCAACTTCAAGTAACGGCTGGGATAAGGGTGATTTAATCCTTATGGAAAATGGTGTTCCACATGGACATTCAGATTACGAAGGTTCAGTTGGTGGAAGGATTCTACATGAAGCACCTTATGAAGGTGTTAAAATTAGTGATATAAGTACTTTATATCCAAATGAAAGTATTTCTGATTTACAAGAACACATTGGAAGAAGTATGGTATTAAATTATCCAGCTTCTGTACAATCTGGTATATAAATACATATAAATACTACTATAGAAATATTTTTTAACTTAGAGGAAAGGAAAAAATGGCAGCGATAATTACAGAGAAATTTCGTCTCCACAATGCAAAGGAATTCAAACAGAGTGCTACCGAATCTGGTAATGCAATGTATATGTTTATTGGAAGACCTTTAGCGTGGACAGACGATAATAACCCGCCTACTCCAGTAGACTCTCTAAACGATGAGTATGATGCATATGCGAATATGACAGCATTGAAGAAGGTGTCAACTACAGATGTAAGTCATGCCATTGTAAGAAGAGACTGGACAAGTGGAACGAAATATGACGAGTATCGTCATAACTACAAAACAGGCAACACTTCAACCAGTGGTGCTACAACCCTATGGGCATCAACATTTTATGTTGTAACCAGCGATTATAATGTATACAAATGCATTAATAATAACAATGGTGCAGATTCAACAGTAATGCCAACAGGTACTTCAACTAATATACTAACAACATCAGATGGATACAAATGGAAATTTATGTATTCAATATCTGCGTCAGATGTTATCAAATTTGTAACATCAGATTTTATACCAGTTAAAACAATTGGTGTAAAGACAGCTGTTGATGGTGAAGTTGGTGCATTAAACGCCACAGCAGCAGATGACAACTCTGCACAATGGGATGTAGAGAATGGTGCAACAGATGGTACTATTGAACATGCAAGAGTCACAGCAGGTGGTTCTTCATATGGTTCAAATGGAACATATAATGTTGCAATCAGTGGAGATGGTGCAAGTGGACAAATTCAAGTAACAGTAGCATCTGGTGCGATTACAGCAGTAGCAGTAAATGCAGTGGGTAGTGGTTACTCAGTTGCAAGTATAGACAATGCGTTACTCAGAACTGCAACAAGTTCTTCTGGAACTGGTGCAACTTTTGATATTATAGTAAGTCCTAAGAATGGACATGGTTCAGACCCAACAGAAGAATTGGGTGGAAACTATGTTATTGTAAACTCTCGATTAGAGTATGCAGAAGGTTCTGGTGACTTCCCAACAGATAACGATTTCAGACAAATTGGATTAATAACAAACCCAACTAATGCTGGTGGTACAACATTATCAAGTGCAACAACATTAAGTGCATTAAATAGATTCACAATGGCAACTGGTGCAACAATGCCTGTTGTTGATGACTATATTGCAAATGCTGGAACAATCACAACAGGAACAGCAGTAGGAAGAGTAGTATCAGTAGATTCAACTAATAGGTATGTTTACTATATACCAGCAGTTGATTCAGTTGGAAACTACAATAGTTTTGCAAATAGTAATACTATACATGCTGGTGCAGCTTCTGGTTCACTTTCAAGTAAAGGAACAATTCTGTCAAGTGGTGGAATAAGTGCAGCGTATCCAGAAGTCCAAAGAAACTCTGGTGATATAGTATACTTAGAGAATCGTGGTGCAGTTGCAAGGGCAGCTGACCAAATTGAGGACATCAAACTAATTATAGAAATGTAGGATAACTAACAGTGGCTCAAAAAACAGACCTTAATGTTAGTCCTTATTATGATGACTTTGCAGAGGACAAGAATTTTCATCGTGTCCTTTTCAAACCATCTGCAGCCATACAGGCTAGGGAACTAACACAATTACAATCAATACTTCAAACCCAGATTGAAAGGTTTGGTTCTCACATGTTTAAAGAGGGTGCAATCATCCTTGGTGCAAGAACTAACTATGACAATCAATATTTTGGAGTAAGGGTTGAGGATACTAATCCAAATGGGGCAGGTGTTTCTGCCACTGAATCTTTTCGTGCAGCTGCAGTAGGTAAATTCTACAAAGGTGCAACTAGTGGAGTTGTAGGTAAAGTTGTAAATTCAAGTCAGAAGACTACAGAAGATGCATTAACATTACATGTTAAATATCAAGCAACAGGTAACTCTGGTTCTACATTCTATACAGAATTCCAAGATGGTGAAATACTAGATGAAGTAACCCAAGATTCAAATGGTCTTGGTGGATACTCAACTGCATCATCAAACAATCAATTTAAAGTTTATTCAATAGCAGGCTCTATAGATGTAGGGTCTATGGTTGGAACAGCTGCAAGTATATCCGAAGGTATTATATACACACGAGGTATGTTTGTCAAGGTGCCAGCCCAAACAATTATTTTAGAAAAATATTCCAACACACCATCTTACAAAGTTGGTGTAGACATTGCAGAGACACTTACAACATACACCGAAGATACAAGTCTATTAGATAATGCAGCTGGTTCATCAAACGAAAACGCTCCAGGCGCAGATAGACTTAAGTTAACAATGACTCTTGCTAAGAAGTCAATAGCATCAACAGACTCAACAGACTTTATTGAATTGATGAGACTAGCAAATGGTGAAGTAGTTAAGAAACAAGAAATTACAGAATACAATAGAATTCAAGAGACACTTGCACGAAGAACATTCGATGAGTCTGGTGATTACACATTACAACCTTTCACTTTAGGATTTAGAGAACATTTAAATAACTTATCAAACAATGGTGTTTATACATCTACATCTAGTCCAGCTGGAGACTCTTCTAAATTTATTACAGTAGTATCTGCTGGTAAATCTTATGTAAGAGGTTTTGAAGTAGACAAACAGACACCTTCATTTATAACTTTCGATAAAGCAAGAACAACTGCATCAAAAAGTAATGTTGCATCTGCATTTAGAATTGGAAACTATTTAAAAATTAATAATGTTTATGGTTTACCAGACATTGGTGATGCTGGTGATTTATCTGCATTCTCAGCTGTTGAACTTATGGATACTGCAAAAGGTTCAGTTGCAAGTGATGATGGTGGTGGAAATACAATAGGTTTTGCAAGAGTAAGAGCATTCGAAGAATTTTCTTCAACAATTGACCAAATACATTTGTTTGATGTACAAATGTTTACAAAATTAACAACTGCATCAGTATCTTTATCAAAAGGAATGAAAGTAATTGGTTCTGTTTCTGGTGCAACAGGTATTGTTGCAGAGGCAGTATCAAGTGGAACAACAGTTAATTTACATAGTGTTGTAGGAACATTTAATACTAGTGATGTAATAAGAAAGATTCAAAATTCATCTGGTGGAGTAGCTGTCAGTGCAGTAAGAACATATGATGTAGGTAGAGTTAGAAGAGTACATCAAGATAGAGGAACAGGTGTATTCCAAGAATTTGGTGGAGATGTAGTATTAGAAGATAACTACACATTAACAGGTAGTGGAACAATTACAGGAGATGGTGATTCAAGTAATGATACTATTACAGGTATTGCATCTAAATTTACAAGTGAACTTATTGAAGGTGATAAGTTATTATTATCAAATGGACAAACTGTCAATGTAGTGTCAGTAACAGATAACGATACAGTAGTTGTAACAGATGGAGTTACAAGTGGAGTTACAGTTAATGGTGCAATAGTAAGACAAAGAGCAAAATTTTATTTACCAGACCAAACAGTTGCAATATCTGGATTACCTAACTCTGGTATTAAAGATATAACAATAGATACAGAAATAGTAAGAAGAGAAGTAATAGTACAATCAGATGGTTCTGGAAATTGTACAGTAACATCCTCAGATGGTACATTCGTTGCATTTAGTGAAGACGATTACCATGCAGCTAGAAGTGATAATGGTGCTAAGATAGCATTAACTTCTGGTGAGGTTTCACTTAGTAATGGTACAAACTCTGGTACAGCAACTATTGCTGTTGGTGTAAACAGTACAAACTGTAAAATTATTACAACAGTACAAAGAGGTACAGTATCAGAATCATCTAAAACATTAGTTAAAGGTGCAGTATTAAATGTTAACACTGCAAACTCAACTTCAAATTATTCAACTTCATATCAACACAAAGATATCACATTAGGTGTTTCAGATGTATATGCAGTAAGAGGAATTTTTGAAGGTGGTAATGCAGTATCATCTGGTGGTGCAGCTGTATCAACAGCCCCAATAACACCTTCATTTACATACACAGCAGATGCTGGAAGTAATGCATTATCTACAGGTGGAACAGAAGTTACAGGTAGTGTTTCAAATGCAAGAGGTATTGTAATTGAAAATGACTCTAACACTGTTTACTTCTATTACAAAAAAGGTTCTAATAAATTCCAAAGTGGAGAAGGAATAACATTTACAGATGGTTCTGCTAAATCTGGAACAATCAGTAATTTATCAGCAGGTTCAAAAGAGATTACAGAAAACTATGTCTTTGATGATGGTCAAAGAGATGGTATGTATGATGTTTCTAAGATTACTAGAAAGAAAGCTGCTCCAGCACCAACTAATCCATTAATGATTATCATTGACTACTTTACTCACTCTGGTGGTGGTAATGTATTTACTGGTAAGTCATATAGTACTTTAGCATTTGATGAAGTACCAAGTTATGTTGCAGATAGATTTGACCCAAGTGCATCGTTTGATGCAGATGGTGAGTTCCATCTTGCAGATTCAATTGACTACAGACCAGTTGCAGCTAGATTATTATCTACAGCACCAGATGCAGATATCGATGGTGGACAAAATATTTCTGGTATAAGTTCTATACCAATGGCATACAGTTCAACTGCATTCGAAGGTAATGGTTCTTTTAATCCAGACCTTGCAAAAATTGGTTCAAACATTACAGTAGACTATGACCACTATCTTGCAAGAATGGATAGATTATTCTTAACTGCATTGGGTGAGTTTGTTGTAGTGACAGGTGAACCTTCTGATTCACCGAAGAAAGGTGCAAAAGTTGATAATGCAATTGAGGTTGCAGAAATATTCATACCAGCATATACTCCAGATGTAGGACAAATACAAACACAATTAGTACAACATAGAAGATATACCATGAGAGATATTGATGGTATGCAAAGAAGACTTACTCAATTAGAAACAGCAGTTTCACTTTCTATGTTAGAAGAGAAGACAGAAACATTACAAGTTTTAGATGACGATGGATTTGATAAATTTAAATCTGGTTTCGTTGTCGACCCATTCAAAGGTCATGGAGTTGGAGATGTATTCCATCCAGACTATGGTATTGCAGTAGACCAAAGAGAAGGTATTGCAAGACCATCACACAGAACAAATTATTTTGATATGCAGTACAACAGTGGTATATCATCTAATATTACAAAGAGTGGTGATTTATTAACATTACCATTTACAGAAGAAGCACATATTACTTCTAACAAAGCATCACAACAAGTTAATGTTAATCCATATGATGTTGCAAACTTTGTAGGAAGAATGGAACTAAGTCCAGACAAGGATGTCTGGCATGATATGGAACAACTACCAAGTATTACTTCGTCTCAAGAAGGTAACTTTGATGCAGTATTAGCTGGTGTCGAAGTTGGTACAGTATGGAATGACTGGCAACAAACATGGGCAGGTGTCCCATCTGTAACAGGTCAAGTGGGTAATTTCTTAGAAAATGCTATGTTGGGTGACGAACCAGAAGATTTCGAATTACTTAGAGGTAGAAGGTTTAGAAGAAGAAGACAAACAAGAAATGTAGGTAGAGGAAGACGAGCAGTTACAACTACACAAACAAGAACAATTCCAACAAGAGAAAGAAGAGCTGGTATTGTAACTAATGTTGTAGAAGATATTACAACAACAAGAAATGATAGGGTTGTGGGTGTATCTGCAATTAACTTCATGAGAACAATTGATATCACTATGACTGGTGAGTTATTAAAACCAAATACTGCATTAAATGTATTCTTTGATAACATCAATGTAAATGCACATTGTACTCCAGCGTCTGCAACTTATGGTGTAAGTGGTGGAACTGCAAAAGGAACAAAATTAGTCACAGACAGTCAAGGTAAACTTAATGCAACCTTTACAGTACCAAACGATGATACATTAAGATTTGAAACTGGTGTTAGAACTCTTAAAGTTACCGACACCACAACAGTAGATGATGCATTATCAACTACTTCTGCATTTACAAACTTCATGGCAAATGGTGCATTAACTTCTACACAAACAGAAGTTGTTTCTACAAGAAATGGTAGAGTAACAACTGAGAGTGTAAATGAAGCAAGAGCAAACCAAATTATTGATGTATCTACTACAACAAGATGGGTTGACCCTCTTGCACAATCATTCTTAGTAGAAAAAGAAGAAGGTATATTTATAAATTCTATTGAAGTATTCTTTGGTGCAAAAGATGGTGGTGGATTACCAGTAACATGTTCTATTAGACAAATGTTAAATGGTTCACCTACTCAGAAAGTATTACCTTTTGCAGAAAAAACATTATATCCAAGTGAGATTACTGTTAGTGCAAATGCACAAACAGCTACTAAGTTTACTTTCCCAGCACCAGTATATTTGAATCCAAATACAGAATATTGTTTTGTACTTGAATCAAATTCAAATGCATACTTAGCTTGGGTTGGTCAGATGGGTGATTTCGATGTTCATACAAAAGAACCAATCGATAGACAACCATATGCTGGTGTGTTATTTAAATCACAAAACAGTTCAACTTGGACTCCAGAACAATTACAAGACTTGAAATTTAATATCAACAGATGTAAGTTTAGTTCAACTTCTGGTAAAGTAGTTCTTGAGAATAAAGCAATTCCAAGTAAAAAATTAAAAAACAACCCAATAGAAATTATTGGAACAAGTGATAGAGATAGAGTTAAAGTATATCATCAATCACATGGTATGTATGATGAAGATTCTAATGTAACTATCTCTGGTGTTGAAGGAGATAAAGATAGTGGTATCTTAACTGTTACTGAATCATCATCTGGAACAGGTGCAGTTAATACTTATACAGCTGTATCTGGAACTGCAAGTGGAAATGGTGCTGGTGCAACATTTGATTTAACCCTTGATACTACTACAAATATATCAGTTATTAAAATTAATAATCCAGGCTACAACTATGCAGTTAACGAAACAATTGCAATTCCACAAAGTGCAGTAGGTGGTTCTGGTTCAACTTTGTTTGCAACAATTACAGTAGGTTCAATTGAAGATACTCTAGGTGGAATACCAATTAGTAAAATCAATACAACACACACTGCAATTAAATCATATGATTTAGATTCATATGAAGTTGATATAACTCTAGGAAGTCATCTTGGTGGTACAGACAATGTAAGTGGTGGTGGTGTTGATGTACTTGCATCTGAAAATATGTACTATGATGTTGTTCATACTCTAGTACCTAATGTAATATATCCAAAAACATCTTTAGGTTCAGAGTTATTTAAAACATCTACTAACCAACCACAAGGTACAGGAAGCAGTTATTCAATAGCAAATGCAAGTCAAACATTAGTATTAAATGATAATAACTTTATGGTTACATCTGGTATTGTTGCATCACAAATTAACGAAACAAATGAAATGGGTTCAGCAAAATCATTTAAATTAGAACTAGATATGACAACAACTTCTGATTTCGTATCACCAATTATTGATGTAGGTTCAATAGGTGCAAACACTATTATGAATAGAATTGATTCAGTAAGTTCTTCTAGTGACCTTGCAACTAATTCAGCTTATGTAGATTCAATAGAACCAGAAGGTGATAACAACTCTGCAATCTATTGTACAAGATTAATACAATTAGAGAATCCAGCAACACAACTAAAAGTTATCTTTGATGGATTTAAACCAGCTGGTACTGCTGTGGGTGAAATTAAAACTTATTACAAATTACTTAAAGTAGATAATACACTTCCAACAGAAGAATTAGGTTGGACAGAATTTGCAACAGACAATGTACCAGATGCAGACTCAAGTAAATTTAGGTCATACGAATATGATGCAGATAACTTAGATGAGTTCTTAGGATTTGCAGTTAAGATTGTAATGAAGAGTAAAGATACAACACAACCATGTGCTTTAAGAGCATTTAGAGGATTAGCACTTGCCTAAGGTTAAAGGAAAAGACCATCTTATAAAGGATGACTTTAGTAAAGCAGTTATAAATACTGATAACGATGCATATGCATTGTATAAAAAAAGAAAGACACTTATGCAAGTAAAGAATAAGGAAATACAAGAATTAAAATCAGAGATGTCAGAATTAAAAGTAATGATGACACAAATTTTGGAAAAATGTAATGGCGAAGAATGTAAGCAATAACGAAACCTTAGAAGTATTAAGAACTTCCTACAACGACCTTGTTGATGAGGTTGGTGGGTTAGGCACATTAAGAACTTCTCAAAAAACATCATTAGTAGATGCAGTCAATAGTATTATTGACCAGTATTTTTATTTCCAAGATTTTGAATATGATGGTTCAGATGGTGCAAGTTCAAATAAAGTATTCAGTGGTGCAGATAACTTTGGTGAATCATTAAAGTATTCAGTAAACAGAATATTAGTATTTAAGAATGGAGTACTACTTAGAAATGGTACAGACTATTCTGCAACAAATGGTACAAGTATTACTCTCGTAACCTCAGCTGGAAACTCAGATGTTATAAGAATTACATCCTTTACTGGTTCATATGAAGGTGTTGTTGGTGCATCTGCAACTTCAACTACACCATGGACTAAGACTGGTGGTGGTTCTGTTTACAATCATGATACTACTAGTGGAGTTGTTATTAACTCAGATGATAATGGTATCGTAACTGCTCCAGCAAGTACATATGGAATTCAATTAGAATCTGATGGTTCAAATATTTATTTAAACACTGGTGGTACATCAAAAGAAGTATTCATAAATGGTAATTTAAATTTAACAAGTGGTGGAACTATTAAAGTAAATGGTTCACAAATAACTTCTTCTGCAATATCTGGATTTAGTGCAAGTACAAGAGGTCTTTTCTCTGCTGGTAGTGGTATATCATATAATAGTTCAACTGGTGCGATTTCAGCAACTGGTTCAGCAGATACAACAGGTAACGCTGCAACTGCTACTGCATTACAAAATGCAAGAACAATACATGGAGTATCTTTTAATGGTACTGCAAATATAGATTTAACAGAACAGATACAGGACACTGTAGGTGCATTAATATCTGGTACTGGTTCAACAACTGCAACTTACAACGATACTGCTGGAACATTAGTAATATCATCAACAGGTAAAACAACAGAAGAAATTGAAGATATCGTTGGTGGAATGTTCACAACAACTAATACTGAAACAGGTATTACTGCTACATATAATGATTCAACAGGTGATATTGACCTAATAATAGGAAACGATGATATTGTAAATTCTATGATAGCTGACGATGCAGTTAATACTGCTCAAATAGCAGACGATGCTATTACTTCTGCTCTTATAGCTGACGATGCAGTTACCACTGCAGCTATCGCAGATGATGCGATTACTTCTGCTCTTATAGCAGATAATGCTGTGACTCTTGCAACACATACAACTGGTAATTATGTTGGTGGTATAACTGGTGGAACAGGTATCACAGCAAGTGGTGCTACTTCTGGTGAAGGTATTGCACATACATTATCAATAACAAATACTGGTGTCACTGCAAACTCATATGGTTCTGCAAGTGCAATTCCAGTTTTAACAATTAATGCACAGGGTCAAGTAACAGCTGCATCAACCGCTTCAGTAGATACATATGCTGGTTTTGAAACAGGAACAAGTGCAAGTGCATATAACACTGTAACAGAAAATGATAATCTTTACATATCAGCTGGTGAGGGTATCGATGTTACATATACTCATTCTGACCCAGACCATACATTCTCAATTGCTGGAGAGGATGCAAGTACAACTAATAAAGGTATTGCAAAATTCAATTCAACAGACTTTTCAGTATCTTCTGGTACAGTAAGTATTGTTCACGAACATATTGAAGATATTGTTGGTGGGATGATATCTGGTAGTGGTGCAACTTCTGTATCATATAATGATACAAATGGTACTATAGCAATTAGTTCATCTGATACAAATACAACTTATGGAGTTGCAACATCCTCAACAGCAGGTCTTGTTAAAATTGGATTTGCAGAAAGTGGTAAAAACTATCCAGTAGAATTATCAAGTGATAAGATGTATGTTAATGTTCCATGGACAGATACTAATACAACTTATAGTAATTCATCTTGGACTATAACATCTCTAAGTGGATTTAATAATTCAACCTCTAATTACTTAAGAGGAGATGGAAGTTGGGTAACTCCACCAGACACCAATACAACATATGGTGAAGCTACAGGTTCATCTGCTGGTTTAATGAGTACAGCACATCACGATAAACTAGATGGTATAGCAGCTGGTGCAACTAACTTTAGTGGTAATACTTATTCTAATGCTATGAACCAACATGTTAGAACAACAGATACAGTATTATTTAGTGAAGTTAGGTCAACTAATAATGTGACTGCATATTATTCTTCTGATATTGCATTAAAAGAAAATCTAAATCCAATAGATAATGCTCTTGATAAAGTTATGTCTCTTAGTGGGTATAATTTTGACTGGAAAGATAGTCATATTGAAGAAAGGGGTGGACTAGATGACCTATTCATGAGAAAAAGTGATGTCGGTATCGTTGCTCAAGAGGTTCAAAAAGTCCTTCCAGAAGCTGTTGGTAAGAGAGAAGATGGTACATTAGGTGTAAGATATGAATTACTAGTACCATTACTCGTAGAATCCATAAAAGAACTCAAAGAAGAAATCCAAAGTTTAAAGTCTTAAATCGTATAAATACTACTTAGATAACATCAAAAGGTAGTATTTAATATGGCAAGTATCAGTAATTTATTCGTAGACCAAGGGAGTGATTTCAGTATTACTGTCTCCTTGACTGATGCAGCGGATTCAGCATTGAATCTGTCTGGAAATACATTTCTTGCACAGGTAAGAAAAAGTCATGGTTCGAATACAGTTAAAAGTACTTTTACTACCACTAATGATGGAGCTGGTGGGAATTTAACTTTAACTCTCACTGATGTACAGACCGCTGCTTTGGAAAATGGAAGATATGTGTACGATGTCTTACAAACAGATTCTGGCGGAGTTAAAACAAGATTGATGGAAGGGCAATTGATTGTAACCCCAAGTGTAAGTAGGAGTTAATAAGATATGTCAACTATAAAAGTAAAGGTTGCCAACCCTCTTAACAAACAAGTAAAACAAGTTACTGTTGGTAAAGTGGATGCATCCTCAATTAATATGAATGATTTGTCAAATGTGGATACATCTACAGTGACACTTCAAAGTGGTACTACCCTTATATATGATGCAAGTACAAGTAAGTTTGAAGCTGCCAACACAATAGATGGTGGGACTTACTAACAATATTAGGAGAGAATAATGGCAACAGTAATTCAGATTAAAAGAAGCACAGGTGTTTCTGCCCCTACTACATCTGAACTGGCTCAAGGTGAATTAGCATATTCAATGGACGCTTCCAATTCTGGAAGTGGTGCAATTTTATATGTAGAGTCCCAGAACAGTGGTGGTAATGCAGTAATACAAAAATTAGGTGGTAAATATTATACAGATATCTTAGATGGTTCAACACCAACACCAGCAGACTTCAAAGTAGGGAATGGGAGTTCAACAGGTGGTAGTATTAAACTATACGAAGATTCTGATAATGGAACAAATTTTACTGCTCTTAAAGCTGCAAACACGATTGCATCAGATGTAACATATACACTTCCAAGTGCAGATGGTACAAATGGTCAATTCCTTAAAACAGATGGTTCTGGAGCTTTAAGTTTCGGAACAGTCACAAGTTCATTATCATTAGCTGCAGACAGTGGTTCTAATGATACATTCAATACTGGTGAAACTCTAACCTTTACAGGTGGAGAAGGTATTGATACAACAGTAAGTAATAATGCAATTACTATTGCTGGTGAAGATGCAAGTACATCCAATAAGGGTGTTGCATCATTTAACAGTTCACACTTTAGTGTATCAAGTGGTGCAGTCTCACTTGCAGCTGCATTAATGGTTACAGAATCAGAAGGTATTGGTTCAAACGATAACGATACAACTTTACCAACATCAGCTGCAGTTAAAGACTATGTAGATACAAATGTAACTGCACAGGATTTAGATATTGCTGGTGGTTCTGGAACAGGTGCAATAGATTTAGATTCTCAATCATTAACAATTGCTGGAACAGCAAATGAGATTGAGACATCTGCAAGTGGTCAAACAATAACAGTAGGATTACCAAATAATGTAACAGTAGGAAACAATCTTACAGTTGATGGTAACCTTACAGTTAACGGCACACAAACTACTGTTAACAGTACTACAGTAACAGTCGATGACCCAATCTTTGTTGTGGGTGGAGATTCAGCTCCTGGCTCAGATGATAACAAAGATAGAGGTATGGAATTCAGATGGCACAATGGGTCAGCTGCAAAACTAGGGTTCTTCGGTTTCGATGATAGTACAGGCAAATTTACTTTCGTTCCAGATGCAACAGACAACAGTGCAATTATTTCTGGTACAAAAGGTAACCTAGACATTGGTGGATTAGACCTAGCAGGTTCAATTACAAGTGTAGATGGTTCTGCTCCAGCAGCTGGTCAATTATTGATTGGTCATGGTGGAAATGGAGACATGGTTCTTGCAACATTGACTGCTGGAGAAGGTATAGATGTTACCAATGCAAATGGTAGTATTACTCTTGCTGGTGAAGATGCAACAACAAGTAATAAAGGTATTGCATCTTTTAACTCGTCAGAGTTTACAGTGTCATCTGGTGCAGTTTCAATTACTGCAATAGATGGTGGTAGTTATTAATATTAACTAGGGGAAAATTATGAGTTATAATGGAAAGGTCTGGTCGGTTTCAACTGGAATAGCGACTGAGTTCTTAGAACAAAGACTTGTTGATTTTGAATTACCTAAAGAGGTCATGAAAGAACTTTATATTCCAATTGATGGAAAAGTTTATATAAGTGACGGCTCTGGTCACACTGCCAAATTAAAGTTAGATAACTCAGATGGTGGTAGAGAACTAGACTTAGGTTTAAGAATAGATGGTCAAACACCACCAACAGATTGGTGGGATGCTGGTTCAGATAAAGTTCAAAGAACTATTAAAAGAGTTCCAGCTGATGTCCTATCCTTCTTAGGATTTGGACTCGTAGATGACCAAATTAGAATAAAATATACAGTTGATGCTTCTACATGGAGTGCAACTTTAGAAAAAATATCTGTTATATAACAGAATAGTATAGGGTATATACCCTAATGAAAAAGTGAGTGACATATGGCGCAAACAGTCCAATTAAAAAGGTCTGCTACTGCTGGTGCAATTCCAAGTACATCTGACTTAGAGTTAGGTGAATTGGCATTAAACACCTATGATGGTAAGGCATACATTAAAAAGAGTGTAGGTGGAACACAATCTATCGTTGAGGTAGGTGCGACACAATCAACATTCGATAGTATGACTCATAATCTATTTAATGCAAGTGCAAACCAAACAACATTTTCAGGCACAGATGCAAATGGTGATTCCTTAGCATATACCTCTGGTCAAATATTAGTATTCCTTAATGGAGTATTCTTAGACCCAGACGATTATACTGCATCTAATGGTTCATCAATCGTATTAAGTAGTGGTGCAAAGTCTTCTGATTACCTAGAGGTTATAGGTCTAGGTGGAACTACTGCATCCAAATTAACAGCAATTTCAGTATTTGAATATACTGCAACTGCAAACCAAACAGTATTATCTGGTGCAGATGAAAATAGTGTTAGTCTATCATATACGCCAGGCAAAATATTAGTATTCCTTAATGGAGTATTAATGGACAATAGGTCTAGTAAAGATTATGTCGAAACAAATGCATCAACAATAACATTTAATGCTGGACTACAAGCTGATGATACAGTTGTCATAAAGTCATATACTGGTACACAACCTTTCTTTAGAAATCAGTATGATGTTACTGCATCTTCTACTACTCAAGTAAGTGGTTCAGATGCAAATGGAAACAATTTAAGTATCATTCCCAAATATACAGAAGTATTTGTGAATGGTGTCTTAGTAAAAAAAGGACAATGGAGCTCTGGAAGTGGTACACAAATTAATTTTAGTGAAGCACTTACAGACCCAAATTATGTCATTGATATTATTGAATATGGATTCAATACACCAGAGGTAAATCTATTTTTAGATACA
>MPLU02011848.1_pt1 | contig 62235 bp, 84 predicted proteins | sample 1617381 | NCBI WGS metagenome assembly MPLU02 (sample SAMN05944801, study PRJNA350692) | marine metagenome | biome: marine; feature: ODZ; material: water; isolation source: 90 m water sample filtered on 0.2 um supor filter | place: Pacific Ocean | collected 2012-04-08 | depth 90m m
ATAGGAAGAAAAAAGGTTATGAATAAAAAGACATTAACAGGTTTTATACAGAAATACTCACTTGGCAATTTAGTCGAATCAGTTGAATGGAAATGTGATAATAAGATATTATCTACAAATTTTGTTTCTGAAGATAAGACTATGATGGGTGAAGTAATTTTAAAAGACAGTGATTTAGAAAACTGTTCAGTAGGTATTTACACCACATCACAATTATTAAAAATGTTATCTATATTAGGCGATGATATTAATTTATCTTTATCTAAAGTTGATGATAAATTCGTTGGGATTAAATTAAGCGATACCAATATCGACACGCAATATGTATTAGCAGATCCCGATGTCATACCTAAAGTTCCTACTTTAAAAGATTTACCAAAGTTTACAACAGAAATTAGTATTGATGATAATTTTATAAATCAATTTATAAAATCAAAAAATGCATTATCTGATATTGATTATTTCACGATCGTAGACAAGGGAAACCCACAACTAATAATAGGGTATTCAGCTATTAATAGTAATAGAATAAAATACAATATTTTAACAAAAGGTGATTCTAATTTAGACCACATTTCATTCTCAAGTGATTATTTTAAGGAAATCTTACTATCTAATAAAGATATGGAAAATGGGAAGTTGGAAATAAGTTCCGATGGATTGGCTAGAATTACATTTAATGATAGTAAGTATAAAACAACATATTATTTAATACAAAAACAAATTAATTAGGAGAGAATTATGATACCAATCGGAGACAGATTACTTATTAAACCAATTGATGCAGCAGAGATTTCATCAGGTGGTGTTATTATGCCGGATCTAGCAAATGAAGCAACCAATCAGGGTGAAGTTATTGCAGTAGGACCAGGTAAATTATTAGAAAATGGCCAAAGAGGCCAAATGCAAGCTAGTGCAGGAGATACGGTAGGCTATGCAAAATTTGGAACAAATAAAATAACCATTGATGAAGTTGAATATGTTACAATTAAGGAACAGGATACTTTATTAATTATTAAAGGAGATAAATAATGGCTAGAATTTTAACATTCGACGACGAAGCAAGAAAGAAATTAAAATCAGGTGTTGATCAATTAGCAAATGCTGTTAGTGCAACATTGGGTCCTGCAGGAAGAACTGTGGTAATTGAAAAGGAGCATGAACATGTATCTACAAAAGATGGTGTTTCTGTTGCAAAGGAAATTGACCTAGAAGATGCTGTAGAAAATTCAGGTGCACAAATGGTAAAGGAAGTGGCAAATCAAGTTAATGATACTGCCGGTGATGGAACAACAACCGCTACTGTTTTAGCTCAAGCGATATTTGCAGAGGGATTAAAAACATTATCTAGTGGTGGAAATGCTGTTGAGGTAAAGAGAGGCATTGATAAAGCTGTAAAAGAAGTTATTTCAGATCTTGATAAAGTGAGTAAGGAAGTAAATTCATCAGAAGAAATTCAGCAAGTAGGTAAAATTAGTGCCAATGGTGACGAAAATATTGGTAATCTAATTTCTGCGGCTATGGATAAAGTAGGAAGAGAAGGTGTTGTTACAGTGGAAGAAAATAACGTTGCAGAGGATGAATTGGAAGTGGTAGAAGGAATGCAGTTTGAAAGAGGATATTTATCACCATATTTTATTACTAACCAACAGGAATTAAAAGTTCAATTAGAAAATCCATGGATTTTACTATATGACAAAAAGATTTCATCTTTGAAAGATTTGGTAAAGGTATTGGAACAGGCTATTGCACAAGATAGACCATTATTTATTATTGCAGAAGATATTGAAGGAGAAGCATTAGCTGGACTTATTGTTAATAAAGCTAGAGGAACATGTAGAGTTGCAGCTGTTAAGGCACCAGAATTTGGTGACAGAAGAACCCAGTATTTAGAAGATTTGGCAGCATTAACGGGCGGAACAGTTATTAGCCCAAATAAAGGCCTTAAGTTAGATAAAGTTACAGCAGAAGATTTTGGGACATGTAAAATGATTACTGTAACTAATAAGTACACTACAATTATTGATGGAGCAGGTGATGTTAAAGATATCGAAGCAAGATGTGAAGAAATTAAAACAATAATTGATAATGCAACTTCTGATTATGATATTGAAAAGGCACAAGAGAGATTGGCTAAATTATCAGGAGGAGTAGCGATATTAAAAGTGGGTGCTGAGACAGAATTAGAATTGAAAGAGAAGAAGGATAGAGTTGAAGACGCACTTAATGCAACAAGAGCTGCTTTAGATGAAGGAATTATCGCCGGAGGTGGTGTAGCATTAAAAAGAGCTGCAGCAGGAATAGAATTTGGATGCTATGATAATTCCGATCAAAATGATGGCGCTTTAATTATATCCAGAGCATGTGAAAAACCTTTTGATACAATTATGGAAAATGCTGGATTAAATTCTGAAGTTATATGGAATAAAATTGAGGCATCACAATATAATGGAACAGGCGGATATGATGCTAGAAAAGAGGTTGTAGTGGATATGTTTGAAGCAGGTATCATTGATCCCACAAAGGTTACTAAAACAGCGTTACAAAAAGCTGCCTCAGTAGCAGGAACATTATTAACAACAGAATGTGTAATCACATCGGCAAAGGATGAAAAAGATGAATCTGCACCGATGATGCCAATGATGTAGTGAGAAAATAATTATGACACAAGAAATAGTAAATGCATTAGCGGCAAAATTTCAGGCAGATAAATTAAAAGCAATTGCAAATTTGAAGAACTATCTTGATAATTCAGCCGGAGTTGGAGAACATCCTGATGTAGTAACTGAATGTGAAAAGTTAATAGCAGCAATTGGTGAAGCAGACGGAAAACATGAAGTATTAAAACAGCTTTTAGACGATAGTGTTGGAAAAGCAAAATAATTTTTGTATATTAATATATGGCGCAAGAAAATACACTTTGGGTAGAAAAATATAGACCTGATACTTTAGAAGGTTATGTGGGGAATGACACATTAAAAAGTAAAATAGAAATCTATTTGAAAAATGGTGATGTTCCCCATTTACTTCTTTATGGTAAAGCTGGAACTGGTAAAACGACTTTGGCTAAAATTGTTACAAGCAATATAGATTGTGATTATCTTTATATTAATGCATCTGATGAAAATAACGTAGACACTGTTAGAACTAAGATTAGAGATTTTGCAAGTTCTGTTGGGTTTAGAAAATATAAAGTTATTATATTAGATGAGGCAGATTATTTAACACCGAATGCTCAAGCCGCGTTAAGAAATCTAATGGAGACTTTTTCTAAATCCACTAGGTTTATTTTAACATGTAATTATGTTGAGAAGATTATTGATCCTATACAATCCAGATGTCAAGTATTCGGAATTACACCACCTTCAAGAAAAGAAGTTGCTGTTCGATTAGGTAATATATGTTCTAAGGAAAATATAGAACTCGATACAGATGCATTAGTCCATATTGTAAATTCAACATACCCTGATATTCGTAGAAGTATTAACGCTCTACAGAGACAAGTAGTAGGTGGTAGGATTGTTATTGATAGACAATCAATGTTAGAATCCAACTATATGGTTAAAATTCTAGAGGAATTAAAGGGCAACAAAAGCTTTAATGCTATACGGAATATAGTAGCAAAAAGTCAAGTAAAATCATTCGAAGATCTATATAGATTTTTATATGATAATATAGACGAATTTGCACCAAATAGTATTGCTAAAGTAATATTGATAATATCAGATGCACAATATCAAGATGCATTTGTAGTAGACAAAGAAATAAACGTTATGGCAATGTTTAGTAAATTAATAGGAGAAATATAATGAAAGGAAGTGCACCGAATACGCAAAAGAATATGAATATGAATGTTGATTTGAGTCAATGTGATGATGTAAATTGTGACGCATGCGGTAATCCAACATTTAGGCAAGTTGTAATGTTTAAAAAATTATCTGCAGTATACTCACCAACAGGAAAGGCAACTATGATACCTCTACAGGTATTTGAATGCTCAGAATGTGGTCATGTTAATGATGAATTTATCCCCAAAACAGGAGATAAGGCAGGTTCAGACGCATTGAAAAATGGGTAAGAATATATTTGATCATCTTGGTGACATAACATATAAAAAAACAGATTCTAGTACATACACGGAATCTGATTGGAAATCATATACACCTTATATGATTAATAGATGGATCAGCATGAATCCCGCTGCCATTGATATTGTAAATGTTATACAAAAACATTACAGCCTATCTAAAAAGACGCATTACAAACTATATTCGGATATATTTCCGAAACAAAAATTATATACGAAATATATTAAGGCCCCCAAAAACACCAAATATACTCCAGAATTAATTAATATAATTAGCTCACATTTTGAAGTATCAAAATCCGAAACAAAAGAGTATTTAGATTTGTTTTTCTCAGATAATTTACGTATATTAGAATTAAAAGATATCATAAAGAAGTATGGTCATACTGACAAAGATATAAAAAAGATAATGAAGGTTAAAAGATGACAAATAATAGAGATAAATTAAAAAAAGTATATCCTGAAATCGCTAAAGCGTATGAAAGGATTTCATTAGAGCAATATGAATTATTTGCGGGTAAGATGTTAGATTATGGTAAAGGAAATATCTCTGTTGGATCCAATCTTGAGACAGAAGAAGAGGTTCATGTAGCAATGACCGGATTATGGTTCAGAATAAATGATAAAATTAATAGATTAAAGCAATTAGTTTTATTAAAAAAAGAAGCAAATGTAAAAACAGAATCGGTAAAGGATACATTCCAAGATCTATCGATTTATGGTATAATAGCACAAATAGTAAGTAACGGAAAATGGCGCTAAAATCTATATATGATCTAACAGGTGTGAAGGGGAAAAGAAATATTTCTTATTCTCAATATTCTATGTATGACCAATGCCCAAAGCGTTGGAAAATAAATTATATGGATGGTGAGAAAGAATTTAGTCCTTCTATACACACAACATTTGGAACTGCATTCCATGAAACGTTGCAATCATATCTGGCTATTATGTATGAGGATTCTATAAAGGCTGCAGAAGAATTAGACCTTCATAAAATGCTAAAAGATTTTATGGCCAAAGAATTTAGAAAAAATATGGCTATCACTAAGGGTAAGCAATTTACAACTCAAAGTGATATGGTAGAATTCTTATATGATGGGATAGATATACTAGAATACTTCGTTAAAAAGAGAGGGGGCTATTTCAGCAAGAGAGGAACAAAATTAATTGGAATTGAAATGCCGATTAAAATGCCGATGGATTGCAATGAAAACGTTATAATGAAGGGATTTATTGATATAGTGATGTATGACGAGAGAACTGATAGATATAAGATATATGACATCAAAACATCAACTCGTGGTTGGAATAAATGGCAGAAGGCGGATAAGAATAAGACATCGCAGATGGTATTGTATAAAACATATTTTGCAAAACAGTATAATATTGATGTAGAAAAAATTGACGTTGAGTATTTTATTGTTAGAAGAAAGATAGCCCATGATACCGAATGGCCAATGAAAAGGATTCAGACATTTGTTCCAGCTTCGGGAAAGCCAACTAGAAATAGTTTGGATAGAAGTATTGAGGCATTTGTTGCAAATTGTTTTAAGGAAGATGGGTCGTATAATACTGAGGGAAACTTTCCAGCTGTTGCGGGAAAGAATAATAAGCACTGTAAATATTGTGATTTCAGAACGGATGAAAATTTCTGCAAAAAGAGTGAAAGAATAATTACTAATTAAGATATTTATTAATGAACAAACCGATTATGAATTCAAGAATTTTACTAAACAATTATGGACTACAAAGTTATCTACGTTCCCCCCTCGGGCACTACGCAACATACTCAGCATGGCTGGATTGCTACCTTTGGCGACGTATGTGTGGGTCATATAAGAATGCAACAGGAATCGGGAAAGAGAATAAAATTCTTAGATGCATGGGTTCATGAGGATTATAGAAGAAAAGGTATATTTAGAAAGTTATGGGAAACACGTTGGAAATTCGTGCAGGAAAATTATAAAGGATTTAAAGCCTATGCTTGGGCGAAGCCAATGAGTTTACCACTATTAATAGAAAAGGGTTTTGATGAAGGTGATGCGTGTGTTTATGTTGAAAAAATAATAGGTGAAGATGAAGAAAGACCATTTACATTTGTATCATGTTAAAAATTAAGTTATGAGAATAGGAATTATAGGAAGTAAGGAATACGAAAATCGTAATAAAATTAAAAATACGATATTTGAATTAAAAAACAAAATTGGTGATGAATTAACAATTGTCAGTGGCGGAACAAAAGATGGTGCAGATAAATATGCTAAAAAATATGCACTTGAATTGGGATGTAAGTATATGGAGTTCAACCCAGCACATACAGTTTATAATTTATACTCTGCATGTAATGAGAATTTTTATAGTAAGCCATATTCACCCAAAAACTTTTTTGTTAGAAATAAAATGTTAGCGAAATATGTTGATAGAATTATAGCATTTATACCAAACAATATAAAAGCAAATGGTTCACATCATACATTAAATGAGGCAAAAAAATATAGAAAAAAGTGTGTAATAATTGACTGATTTTTCCTATATACGTATATTTATATATGAATATATACAATAGAGGAGAAAAGTTATGACGACAAAACTTACATCTGTAAAAATAATGATCGACCTTCAAAAAAAGTTTAAAAAAGACTGCATTGAGGAAGACATGAATTTACAAAAGCTGGTTAATAGGTCACTACATTTATATTTAAGTGATACTAAATTCAGAAGAAAAATTAAAACAGTTGATCATTTAGGATCTAAATTATAAGGAGAAAAAAGGTTATGGCGAAAAAGAAAATACTTTTATTAAGTGACGATATGCGACTACACAGTGGCGTTGGAACTGTGTCAAAGGAATTTGTTAGACAAACCATAAATGAATTTGATTGGGTTCAAATTGGTGGTGCAATAAAGCACCCAGAACAAGGTAACATCAAAGATCTTTCTGATGAAATGAAAAAAGCAACCGGTGTTCAGGATGCTTATTGTAAAATCTATCCCGTTTCCGGATATGGAGATGGTAATACGCTTAGGAATATATTGGCCATTGAAAAGCCCGATGCTATTCTACATTTCACAGATCCAAGATTTTGGCAATGGTTATATCAAATGGAGCATGAGATAAGGCAAGATATTCCATTATTGTTTTATACTATTTGGGATGATTTACCATTTCCTAGGTGGAATGAACCATTTTATGAATCATGTGACCAGTTAATGTGCATATCAAAACAAACAACTAACATAGTTAGAAATGTTGTAAGACAATTTCCCAAGAAAAAGTGGCAGATTAATTATGTACCTCATGGAATAAATGAAGATATATTTTTTCCAATAAATGAATCTCATAATCAATATGGCTCAATGCTTAATTTTAAGGATAAAATATTTACAGATATCGAACCAGAATTTGTAGTATTCTGGAATAATAGAAATATACGAAGGAAAAATCCTGGGGATCTAATTTTAGCATTTAATGAATTTGCAAAATCTTTACCAGAAGAACAAAGAGACGACGTAGTACTATTATTGCATACAGATAAGAGCGATGATAATGGAACAGATCTTCCTGCAGTGATTAAGGAATTATGTCCATATAAGGTAGTGTTTACTCCTAGTAAATTACAAGAACATGAAATGAACTATTTATATAATATAGCAGATATTACTATTAATATTGCTAGTAACGAGGGATTTGGATTATCTGGAGCAGAATCATTAATGGCAGGAACGCCAATTATTAATAATGTAACTGGAGGATTACAGGATCATTGTGGATTTATGAATGAAGATGGTGAATATCTTACAGAAGATGATTTTGATGCTGAGTGGGGATCCAATCATGATCGAAGATATTTAAAACACGGAGTATGGGCAAAACCAGTATTTCCATCAAATAGATCATTACAGGGTTCACCTATGACGCCTTATATATTTGATGATAGATGCAAGTTTGAACATGTAGCTAAGAGGATGCGAGAATGGTATGACACACCAATAGAGAGTAGAGTACAATGTGGTTTGGAAGGCCGAAAATTTGTTACAGATCCTAAGGTAGGAATGGGTGCCAAAGAAATGGGAAGAAGATTTATTAAGCATATTAATGCAACATTAGAAAAATGGGAACCTAGAGCTAAACATGCATTATATAAAGTAGGAGAAATTAAATGAAACCAATAATGTTAATTCAAGGACCAGTAGCAACAAGATCAGGCTATGGTGATCATACTAGAGATATAACTAAATCTTGTTTAGAATTATATAGTGATAAATATGATATTAAAATAATGAGCATGAGGTGGGGCGAATGTCCAATGACCGGGTTAGATGAGAGCAATTTAGAACATCAAAAGATAATAAATTGTATTTTAAAGAAGCCTGAATTACCAAGTCAGCCTCATGTATTTATACAGATTAGTGTACCTAATGAATTTCAACCGATAGGAAAATATAATATCGGTATTACAGCAGGAATTGAAACAACCCACTGTTCTAAAGAATGGGTAGATGGATTGAATAGAATGGATTTGAATATAGTTCCTTCAGAACATTCCAAAAGAGTTTTTGATAGTATTAATTTTGAAAAATATGACAATGAAACTAAAAAGAAAATTGGTGAGTATAAAGTCGAGAAGCCCGTCAAGGTATTATTTGAAGGACTGGATACAGATATCTATAAAAAAACTACGGAAATTGTACCAACAATTGACAAAACACTAAATGATATAGATGAACAATTTGTATTTTTATTTGTAGGTCATTGGTTACAAGGACGACCTGGGCATGATAGAAAAGATATATCTACAATGATAGATGTATTCTGTCAATCATTTAAGGGAAAGATTAAAAAGCCGGCTTTGGTATTAAAAACAAGTGGTGCAACATTTTCGATTATAGATAGAAATGAAATCACACAAAAAATAAATTCTGTTCTTGAAAAGTATGGTGAAAGTGCACCTTCAGTATATTTACTGCATGGAGATTTAACAAGTGATGAAATAAATTCATTATACAATCATAAAAAAGTAAAGGCCCATGTTTCATTTACAAAGGGTGAAGGATTTGGAAGACCTTTATTAGAAGCGTCAGTTAGTCAAAAACCTGTCATAGCAACAAATTGGTCAGGTCATGTTGATTTCTTAAAGCATTCAATAATGCTTCCTGGCGAATTAAAGGGTGTTCACAAAAGTGCTGTTTGGAAGAACGTGATAATACCTGAATCATCTTGGTTCTATGTAAATACAAACTATGCAAGTAAGATATTTAAAAATGTATTTAAGCATTATAAAAAATATTTACCTGAGGCAAGAAAGCAGGCAAAATTTAGTAGAGAAAATTTTTCATTAGATAAAATGACTGCTGAATTAAAACAATTGCTTGATGAATTTGTACCACAACCTTCGGAACAAATAAAATTAAAATTGCCTAAATTAAATATGAAACCTAGCAATTCGGTCCCAAAACAAATGCCTAAAGTTAAATTGCCTAAATTAAAAAAAGTGGAGTAATAAGATGAGTTTAGATAAAATACCTAATATGCCTTTACCGGTGAGTGAACCTCCTAAAAAAATAGAATCTCCATTTACTGGAAAGAATAACTGCTTTCTACAAGAGATAGGTGATGTAAAATCATATCTATGTATGGATTCGGGTTACACAACAAATAGTACATACGAAATAGGTTCGGATGTTATAAAGGATGCAGAAAAAAAAGCTCCGAAATTAGTAAACGATCTAAGATTTGAAGATGAATCATTGGGATTAATATGGTTTCCATCGGTAATACAAGTTCCTGGTATCGGTATGATATTTCCTGATGGTCATAGTACCGATGATTGGGGATATTCTGTAGCCAAGCAGATAGCAATACCAGATGAAGAACAAAAAAACTACCCAGTTCCTGGAAAGGAAGACACATATTATCAATCCAGATTAGATATGGAAAATTTAAAAACATTTGATAAGTTGAAATTTCAGGACGCATGTGAGGAACTTAAAATCATTGAGGATGTAACTAATGGCTGATATTAAAGAGCATGTATTAAATATAAATTATGTTGAACCTGGTATGATTATCAAGTTTAAATATAAAAAAGTTAATGGTCAAAAAAAAGACTATTTTGTAATTGTTATTGATAAAAATTTTGATGGCAAAATGCATGCAATTAATGCCCATGAAGTACCTCCGGGCTCACTAGCGGGACTAGGAATAAAAACGAGTGATCGGTTAAAGAGAGCAAGAGGCATTGATATACCCATTATAGAAAATATGGAACGAGCAGGCCATTCCGGGTATAGAACCTTTGTAGTTGCAAATATGAATGAAGTGGTGGTTCTAGAATGGCCATTTCCTAAACCGCAAGTTGATGCAACAAAAGAAATTGATATACCGAAGAAGGCAATTGAAGGCCAGAAAACAATTGAAACGATACAGGCTGATCCAGTTGATGAGAGTGTAGAACAAGAAGTGAGACAGCAGTCTGATGATGTCATTGTTCAGAAAATTAAACAAAAATTAAAAGACGATTTTAATTTAGAGGAATAAAATATGAAAATTAGTTATGCAATTACAGTATGTAATGAACACAAAGAAATAGAAAAGCTATTAACATTTCTATTTGAACATAAACGACGCGAAGATCAGGTTGTAGTACAAATGGACATGAATGCAACAAAAGAAGTTATAGATGCATGTGAAAAATGGGAATCAAAACAACATAATGAATATACTTTAAATCAGTTTGAATTAAATAAAAATTTCGCAGCATATAAAAATAATTTGAATAAAGCCTGTAATGGTAATTGGATATTTCAAATCGATGCGGATGAAATGCCAAATGAATATTTAATGGAAGCCTTACCTTTTATATTAGAATCAAATTCTGAGGTAGAGGCCTATTGGGTTCCAAGAGTAAATACAGTAGCAGGTATTACAGATGAGCATATTGCAAAGTGGGGATGGAAGTTAAATGAAGATGGTTGGGTAAACTTTCCAGATTGGCAAATGAGAATATATAGAAATAAAGAAGAAATATATTGGATAAAGCCAGTACATGAACAGTTGAAAGGTTATACTAAATTTGCAAACCTTCCTGCAGAAGAAAAATATGCTTTATATCATCCAAAGGATATTGGTAGACAGGAAAAACAAAATGCGTTTTATGATACTATTTAGGAGATAAAAATGGAACAAGCAGCAAAAGATTTTATCGACTTTCAGGTTTATGTAGAAGATGTAATGAACGAATTTAAAGATGAAAAAATGCATCTTGAATTAGACGTTACATATCAATGTAATTTCAGTTGTTTAAATTGCAATAGGCATAGTAATTTTAATGCAGTTAAAGATCCAACCGATCCTACAAAAACAAAAGGTATTAATTTATATGAAAATACAGATTTATCTCTGAAATTAGTACAAAAATTCATAGACGAAATTAAAGAAAAGGATAATGTAGATAGAATTTTTATATTAGGAGGAGAACCATTAGTACATCCTAAAATAGACCAGATTATAGATATGATCCGTGATCAATTATATATAAAGCACGTTAAAGCTATTTGGATTATTTCTAATTTACATCCTAAAATGCTAAAGGCAGGCACATTAGATGTTCCTGCAGAGATAATTAAATTCATGCCTGACATTACAATGGAACAAATAACAGCTGGCCAGGTAGGATTTATGAGAATGGCAGCATTTTCGCGATATACATTTATGGCATTGGCACAACATTTAGAACAAAGCTCAAAAGAAGAGATAATCAAAAATATAGATAAGATTCAAATTGAAATGCCTTTACATGGTGATGGTAAAATGCACTCATATCAATTAAGAGATTTGTTGGAAAATACTAATATGTTCAGAGGAATTCCTGTAATAAATCATAAGCCATTAGATAAAAAAGCAGCTGACCATAGATGTACATTGGTTGCCCCTATTGATAGTGGCCAGGAATTTGCAAAAACGTGTGACATACCAAGTAAATGTGGTGTTAATAGATCATATGATGGTTATTGGCCTTGCTCAAATGGATCAGCTATAGCCCGATTATTTAAACTATATAAATATAGAAGAACTGAACTACCAAATAGTCCACAAGAAGGATGGGATGGGATTGATGATGATGGTAATGCTATAATTTCAAAAGATAGTGGAATGTGGGACCTTTGCAAATATTGCCAAGTAGCAGCAAAAAATCAAATGTGGGAGAGGGATCATGGAAGACCTGTCTCTGTTAGCTATAGAAGGGCAATGGGTATGGAAGAAGGACCTATACCAGGATTAGAGCATGAAAAGCGAGATAATAAGATATCCGATCTAGTTATAGATGGACACAAAAAGAAACTAAAACGTGCACCAGTCAGGGATAAATCTGAATGGACAAGTGTGATGCCTAAAAAGAAAAATGAATAAAAATGTTATATGGTGGCCAGCGATTAAAAACCCGGGCCACGTCCAAAAATATGGTGGTTATGATTATTTTGAGTATTCTAGAAAAACATGGGAATACTGGTGTGAAAAGAATGATGTTCTTTTTGTTCCATTCACTGAACCTGTAGAAAGTGATTTTAGTAAAATTAATCCAAATTGGCAAAAATGTTTATACGTATTCGATGAACTTGAACGAAGAAATATAAAATATAATAAAATTGCTTTAGTAGACAGCTCATGTATGATAAAATGGGATGCTCCGAATTTTTTCGAAATGACTGATGATAGATTTACAGCGTGGAGGGATTCGGATAATCTACAATGGATCTATGATAGCATTCAGGGGTATAAGGAATTTTATAATAATTTTGATTGTAGCATATTTAGGTATTTTAGTAGTGGATTTATGATTTTCAATGAATCCCATAAAGTACATTTTAATTCCCTGAAGGAACATTTTCTTAAAAATAATGACAAATATTTAGAACTACAGAAAACTGTTAAAAAGGGCAATGATCAAACGCCATTAAACTATTGGATGCAGATGAATAATGTTGAAATGAATCTAGAATTGCCTATTGCATTTAAATTAACACATTTACATAGGAAAGAAATGTTTAGTTATAATTGGCAACTGCAAGAAGATCAAACGCCATTTTTTATTAAATATGGATACAATTGGATCTTCAATGGCATACCAAAAGATGAACGAACTAAGGCAATGAAATGGGTTTGGGATAATGTTGGAGAAAATTATGTCTAAGAATGTAGTATTTTTACCAGCAATAGTTGTAGAGGGAAATGAATCTAGATCAGCTCCATATAAATATGGTATAGATAGTTGGAAAAGGTGGTGCAATAAGCACAATGTAGAATTATTTATATTAGATCAATTAATATATCCAATTGATTATATGAAAATTACTTGGCAGCGATATATGATACATGATTTATTAGAAGCAAATAATATAGAATACGATCAGGTTTTAATGATGGATTGTGATTCTATAATACATCCAGACACACCCAATTTTTTTGAAATGTCGGATAATAAGTTTGTCGGCATACATGCAGAAGGAAGTTATGATTGGATATTGCGTAGTATGGAAAATTATTCGAAATACATCTTTAATGATGAATGGTTCCCATTCTGGCAGTATATACAAGGCGGATTTCAAATTACAAATAAATCCCATAAGCAGTTTTATAAAGATATTATAAAATTTTATCAAGAAAATGAGCCTAACATACAGGAAGTTCAAAAGTTTCATGTTGGAACGGATCAACCAATGTTAAATTTTTTATTGAGAAGGCATAATGTAGATATGAAATTATTACCATGGGAATTCAGTATGTCAGATATGAGTAGAAAAGAAATCTTAAATAATAATATGACATTCACAAAATGTGGGTGGATATATCAATACAATGCAATACCAGACAATCACGATGCAAGAAAAACTGGCGAGTGGATGAAACGGACTTATGAATATTTTTATGGAGAATTAAAATGAGCTCATTTGGAATTTTAGGGGGCGATAATTCTAGTATAAGTGAAATGTGTTTTAATTATATTAGAGAAATTTTACCAGAAGGTAAGACAATATTGGAATTAGGTAGTGGTTGGGGAACTAGTCAATTATCAAAGTATTATAAAATGCACTCAATTGAACACGATGGTAGATATGTTTGCAAACACGATTCAGATTACATATATGCACCAATCCATGCATATGATGACCAATGGACTGCACCCGATATTCCAGATAACGATGGATGGTATAATGTTTCAGCTCTGCAACTTGAATTACCTGATATAGAATATGATTTAATATTAGTAGATGGTCCTCCGGGATATCCAAATTCTATGGGGCAGGGAAAAGTAATTGGCAGAGCAGGATTTTATAAACATTTGGATTTATTTAAAACAGATATACCACTTATAATCGATGATGTTTCAAGAGAAGCAGAAATGACATTATTAAAACTTGTCAGTGAAAAATTAAAAAGACCATATAAAGTTCTAGATGATAAGAACACAGGAGTTATTTTGTGAAAACTAAATTTGCCATAGGATGCTTGATTCAGTGGTATGAGTGCGATATCATTGGAGAATATATTGATTCATTAAAGGATGCAATAGATGCATATGATGGTGAAGTATTAGTAGATTTTACAATTTGTAAAACACAGAAATTAGAAAAATGCATATCTATAGAGCAGCGCACTAAATGTTGTGAAAAAATCAGATATTATCTAAAGGAAAGAAATTGGACTCATTGGAAAGAATCTGATGAAATTTATACTATAGCCGATTACAGAAGAGAATTTAATAACAAATACTGCGACAAAGCAGATGTCTTAATGTGGGGAGAATCTGATGCTATAATACCTAGGCAGACTTTTGTTATACTGGACAACTTACATCAAACATCAATACAAAATAATAATCCAAAATATTTAGCTTTTTTTGGAACTTGCAAAATGTGGGATGATAGTTGGAAACCACTAGAACATACGTTATTTACAGACAAACCATTCATAGCTAATGATTATGATAACTGGTGGAGTTTGAAGTATACAATGAATAAGGGTGAAATGAATAGAATTAATGACAAAACAGAAGATTTGGATGTTAGAATAATGCCCCAACATAAGTTTAACGGGTGTGGACTAGTAATCTCATCAGAGGTAATTCGAGCTGGCGTTAACATTCCAAAGTCTGTTTTTTTTGTACATGAAGATTCTGCATTTATGTTTATGACTAATAAGATACTGGGCAATATCCCCCAATATGTAATTAAAAATATATTATTAGTACATAACAGAAACCACCCACATAAGAGAAGGTATATCAAAGACGAGACTGGTAGCACAATGAATAAGAAAAGGCGAAGTAATGAATGGTATGTAAAAGCTAATAAAATGTGTGAAGAAAACTATATAAATTTATTTAATCCAAATTATAAATCTTGGACATGGGATGATGTTTATGAAAATTAATATATATACTGTAATAAATGATGCTTATTGGAAATTCGGACAGATCTTTATAAGATCACTCCATGATAAAATAGATGAGAGCAATATAAATAAAATCTATATTTCAGATACTGGGCTGAGCCAAAGTCAATTGGAATATTTAAAAACTTATCCAAAAATAGAAATTATAGATAGTAATATAGTAACAAATTTTCAAGGAGGATCTTGGTCAGATGAATGGCATGAAGTAGTATCATCTAAGACATTAATATTAAAAATGTTATTAGAAAAAACGAAAGAACCGATCGTCATGATAGATGCGGATTGTTTATTTTATAAAGATATAACACCATTAATAGATATGAACTACGACATACAGATATGTAAGAGAGACAATCATGTCCCATGGTTAGGCTCATTTGTTTCTATTAATAATCCGGAAAGAGGAATTGAATTCATAGATAAATGGAGACAAAACATATACGATGATGTTAGATACGACGACGATGGCCATCTAATGGCTAGAGAAAGTCCTGCATTAGGGAAGACAGTAGAGGAAACGCCATTTAAAATAGGATCTATCAGAGAACATATAGTATCAGCCACACATGAGGGTATGTTTAATGAGGAAACGCACATTGTCCATTTTAAGGGATCCTCTAAATCAAAGGATATTGATGAATTATATAAAAAAAGGCTTGGAACTTCCGGATTTCGTTATGGTCTAGCAAAACAATATATTATCCTTAATATATTATTTTTATGTAATAGGGAGTATTATGTTAAAAAAATGTCTAGGGTTAGGTTTCATGGAATGGAAGCTATTGGATATGAAAGTAATGTAATGTGGTGGGGTCCTGGATGGGAAGGATATGATAATGATAAGCCCGTGCAGGAAAATATTAATAGATTAGATGACAAAATAGATTTAATTGTAACATATAAGCCCCTTGAGATGAAGGAAATAAATAAGGTCAATATTCCTATTTGTTTAAGATATAATGAAATGTATGATGTGGAATGGACTAAAAAAGAAATAGATGAAAGTGGTGCCACAATGATTGTATGCCACCATGAAAATGATATGCAGCCTTATATTGATCATTATGGTGATAAACTTAAATTTTATCATATAGCTCATTGTGCTGAATCTACAATTTTTCGATTTATGAATACTCCTAAACAATATGATGTGTTGTTAGTCGGTGCACTTGGAGCTAGAACTAAAATGGGGCAACATTATCCACTCAGAGATCGAATGGCTCAGGTATTACAAAAAATGCCTAAAAAATATAAAGTTGGTATACATCCAAGACCACATGGACGACAGGGTGATGCATGGGAAAATAAGCAGGCAATTGATTTTGCTCATGTAATTAACTCTGCAGAAATTTGCATAACAGATAGTGGTGCACCAAACTCCAGATTTGGTAAGTATGTAGAGATACCCATGTGTGGAACGGTAATTGCGGGTGACATTCCAGGTGAAGACCAGGACAATTTTAGAAAATTTGTTATTGAGATAAATATGCAAATGTCAGATGAAGAAATAATAAATAAATTAGTTCATTACTTGGATAATAAAGAAAAATTGCGTATATTAAAAGAAAGAGGCTTGGAGTGGAGTAAAGAATATACTCAACAAAAATATGCAATAAGATTCCTAAAAGCTGCAGAAAATTTTATCAATGGAAGAAATTAAATTAAATGAATGGTTTGATAAGATCGGGTATAACTGGCTTGATGATTATAACAATATAGGCGTTATATGTTATTATACAAAAACCCGAATAAGACCAGACCAAGAATGTGAACTCGAGGATTTTGAATGTTCTTATGGATGTGAACAATCATTTTTTGTAAAATCTGTAGCCGATTGGATCCATGCTGAAAATTTTTTTGAAATTGGAACGGGAAGAGGAACAGCATCATTTTCTGTAGCATTAAACCCCGGAATTAAAAAAATATTTACAATGGACATAAGGCCATATACACAAAAATATAATTACGGAATAGGATATAAGCAATCATATGTTTCTATGCAAGATTTATATAATATGATTCCATATGACCATAAATCTAAAATAGAATTTAAAACACCAAATCAAATATCAGATGCTGGCGACACCAAGTACGATGTTTGTTTTATTGATGGTAACCATGATAATTATGATATAGTCATGGGCGATTTTAAAAATTGTCTGAATGTCATGAAAGATGATGGCATTATAATATGGGATGATTATGACCCAAATAAATTTGTAGTAAAAAAGGTAGTTGATGATGTAATCAAAATGCATCCAGAATTTAATACACTATTAGTATCCTTCAGGGGCCATTTATTTCAAGACAGGCCAATGGAAACAGGAGCAGGAGAAGTTATTATGACACGGAGAAAATTATTTTGAAAAAAGTATTTATGAATAATCCCAATGATAGTTGGATATGTTCTAGATTTTATAAAGAGTGGCACGAACACAATTCTGATATATCAACGAATAATCCACATGATGCAGATGTAGTTTGGATAATTGCTCCATGGAAATGGTTTGATATACCATTGGATATTTATGCGAATAAATATGTAATATGTACTATACATCATATAGCGACATCAAAATTTCATGGTAAAAAACTTGAGACTTTTAAATCTAGGGATAGATTTGTAAATGTATACCATGTTCCATGTTTAAAAACAAAGGAACAGATAGAACCATATACAACCAGACCTATACATGTTATACCATTTTGGGTAAATAATACCAATTGGTACAATATAGAGAACAAGACCAGTTTAAGATCGAAATTCGGAATAGACCCAGAAGCATATCTAATAGGATCCTTTCAGCGAGATACTGAGGGAAATAGTATAGCTAATGGTTCATTCATACCGAAATTAGAAAAGGGTCCCGATTTATTTTGCGATACGGTTGAAATATTTCATAAAGCAAAAGGAAATGTGCAAGTGTTATTGGCCGGTTGGAGAAGACAATATGTTATGAAACGTTTAGACGAATCAAACATTCCGTATCACTATATTGAATTGCCTGATATTAATATAATTAATGAATTATATAATTGCTTAGATTTATATATAGTAGCAGCAAGACAAGAGGGAGGCCCACAATCAATAGTAGAGTGTGCATCATCAGAAACACCTATAATTTCTACTAATGTCGGCATTGCACCGAGAATCCTAAATAGTAAATCTATATTCTCATATCCGGAAATCGCAATGGAAGCAATACCGGATATAGAATATGCACTTTCGAAAGTAAAAGATCTGTGGATACCTGGTGGATTTAACAAATTTAAAGATTTAATAAATATGGAGAATATTAATGGAAGAATTAGCTAAACAATTTTATATGGATGGATGTATTATAAATCAATGGAAAAAGACTCCATTATATGATAGATTTATGTCAACTTTAAAAGAAATATATGATGAAAAATTAAGAGATGGGTTCCAATTAAAACAAAAGTATCCCCATTCTTTTGATATAAGACCGCAGGCATTTGAATATGATAGTTCTATAATTGATATTTTATTTGAAAATGATGTCCATAAAATATTAAGGGATGCAATAGGCTCATCAGCTATATTAACACACGTTCAAATACGAAACGCTTTTAGTTATCCAGAAAAAGGCCATAGTTATCAAATGTGGCATAGGGATAGTTATGTATATGGTGATAAGGGTTATGGTAATTTACCTCCAGGATATAAAATAATTTTTTATCCATCATTCGAAAACCCATCTGAACCTGTTTTGAGCGTTGTAAAGGGTAGTCATATTAAAATGATGGAGAATCAGGAAAAGGATTGGGAAGTAGATAGAAATAAATTACATACATTAAATAATAATAATGATGATTTTCTATTTTTTGATGTATCTTTACAGCATTCAACTGAGCATGTAAAAACAAAAAACCAAAGAATAATATATAATTTTAATCATAGATGCTTTGCGCATAGATATGAAGATGCAAAAAAATGTCAAGAGATGTGGAACGAGGGATGTATTAAATATGCTTAAAGTTGGAGTAATAGGTGCAGGTAAAAGATACCATGAAATGTATAAATCCGTTTTTAATGCATTTAAAGATAGGATTCAAATAATAGGTTTTGTAACAAAATCAGGAAAAATTTCTGAAGAGGTGGGAAATTATAAATCATTTACATCTATTAGAGAATTATGTAATGTAGATAAGCCCGATTTTTTGGTATCGATAGTACCTCATCATCAAAATATATCTATAATAAAAGACGCATGTGAATTAAAGTGCAATATATTAGTGGAGACTCCCGTTAGTGATTTAGATCTATCGCAATTTATATTAGATAAAGTAGAAGCTTCGGGTATCACAGCCGGAGTTGTAGAACAATGGCCATTTTTACCCCTAGAATGCTTTAAAAAGAAATTAATTGATTCGGGATTATTAGGAAATATTTATTTGGCAGAGAATGATTATAGAGCGTTTAAATATCACGGGATAGCAATACTCCGTAATTATCTAGATAAAAATTCTAACTTTACAAATATTGCTGGCAGGGTAGCAAAAAACTATCCATTAAATGGCCGCGGCGACGAGTGGAATATTAGAATCGGTGAATTGGATAATGGTAAGACATTGTTATATAAGTATACTGGATTATATAAGAAAGTAGATGTTAGAAACTTTAAATCTCTTAGAGTTTATGGTAGTAAGGGAACTATAATTTCAGGATGTTTGTTAGATAATGAGGTAGAAAAATTTAGTATTATATGGGATGATAATAAAACATATCATTTAGATATAAAGAAAGAATATGATTGGGAAGATTTAAGTATAGATGAAATCAATACAACATTGCCTGATGGTTCAATTTTTAAATGGGAAAATAAGTTTAAAAATCATTGTTTAAATGAACACCAGATCGCTATAGCACAACATATTGATTCAATGATAGATGGTAAAGTATTATGGACCTTAGAAGACGGATTTAAGGATTTACAAATATTATGATCCATATACTGCATGAATTTAAAGATGGCCCTTGGGGTGGAGGAAATCAGTTTCTTAAAGGTTTAAGAAATTTTTTGCTATCAAAAGGAGTATATTCCGATGATTGGTCATCTGCAGAAGTAATTTTAGCTAATAGTAAGGATAACTTAAATTTGGCATATCAAATAAAGAGGGATTTTAAAAAGAAAATAGTGCATAGAATAGATGGTGTATTTGGGATATATAGAAACAACCCATCATTAGATAAATTAGTTCATAACTTTGCTAATAATGTAGCTGATGGTGTAATATACCAATCTAACTGGTCTATGAAATGTCATAAGGAAAGGGGATTAAAAACCCATTCTAATGAAATTATAATTCACAATGCTGCTAATGAAATTTTTAATACAAATTATGCAAAAGAAAAAAATGAAAAGATTAAATTAATAACAACAAGTTGGTCACCTAATTGGGGTAAGGGATTTAAAACTCTTCAATATTTAGATGAACATTTAGATTTTGACAAATATGATTATGAATTTATTGGGCAAAGTCCTGTTGGGTTTAAGAATATAAAATTTATATCTGCTTTACCGCAAGATCAATTAGCCGATAGAATGAAAAAATGTGATATATTTATTACTGCTACTGAAAACGATACTTGTTCTAATTCTTTATTAGAGGGCTTAAGTTGCGGACTACCAGTAATTGGGTTAAATAGTGGAGGAACACCAGAATTAATTAATAAAGGCGGAGAGATATATTCAGACAGGGCAGAATTGATACCACTTATAGATAAGGTTTCAGACAATATAGACAGTTACATAAAAAATATAATAATTAAAAATACAGATGATATTTGTAATGAATACATTAAATTTATTGAGGGGTGTATAATATGAAAAAATACTATACTAAAGATAATAAAAATTATAAAGATAACCAAATAGTGAGGCATGGTATAAAAAGGGGGAAAAAAAGAATATCAGAATATTATAAATACTCATGTGATTATATAATGGAACATTTACCGAATAGAGAAACCACATTAAATATGATTTGTTTAGGTACTAGGAATGAAAATGAAAAGAAGATGTTTGATCAATTAATAAATAAAAAGAATAAAATAGTTGATGTAAAAAGTCTAGATATAGCCAAAGTTTCCGGAGCTGATTTTATAATGGATTTTAATACCTTTCCAGTTGATTGGGGAAATAAATGGGATATTATATATTCTAATTCGATAGATCATACGTTAGATGCGAATGATGCATTTAAGGAATGGGTTAGAATTTTAAAACCAAATGGATTATTATATTTAATGTTTGATATGTATGATGGTTTACCTACTGAATCGGATTGTTGTGTTTTTGAGGATGGTGATGTACAAAAAATAATAAATGATAACTCGTCAAATATTACAGTGATTTTAAACAAAATTTTTGAGAACGAAAATTATAACCATGTATTGATAAGAAAAAATGAAATGTAAAATAAATATTAGTATTGATGATGTATCACCACACCCACAATCAGGATTAGGTGTATTAGAAAGGTGCCATGCATTGATCAAAATATTTCCTGAAATTAGGTTTACTTTATTTATCCCCATGTACTATACTAGAAAGAACGAACAGAGTTACCCATTATCAGAATTTCCAGAATTTTGTAAAGCTATAAAAGAATTATCAAAAGACAATTTTGAAATTGGGTATCATGGATATTATCATGGGATTTTAGGTATTAATAGTAATGATGAATTTCAAAATTTAAATTATAATCAGGCGGTAGAAAAATTTATAGAAATTGAAAAAGAACGAAGTAGAACTATATTGAATGATTTATTTAAACCCATATTCAGGCCACCAGCATGGAGAATGTCGCAAGAGGCTATTAAAGCTGCATTAGATTGTGGAATTGAAATACTAGCATTATCCCCTAAAGATTACGCACAACAAACTTATGGCGATTTGCCACCTTGTGATGTTGTGTATTATAATGTTAATCCCCCATTTGATGAATTAAAATTATTTGATAAAACAGAAATAGTATATCATGCATGTGAATGGGATAGAAATTATTTAAATGCAAAAATGGCAAAATATTTAGAAAATTTTTTATTAAAAAATAGTGATAAAATTGAATTTGCTTTTATGGATGGATTGGTGTAGTGGGAAAGTCAAGTAGATTTTTAGAGCCGTTTTATAAAAATATTATAAAACCAAAGGGTAGCATAGCATTATTAGGTTTTGCAAATAACGATTGGTTTCCGGGAGATTTATATGATTTACAATTGAATAATTGGGATATTAATTCGGAATGGAACTTGCCAAAAAAATATGATACTATAATATCATTGAGATGCCCATACTTTGCAAAGGATCCAATCAAATTTATTGATAAATGTTTAGATCATTTAAATGATGGTGGGACTATATATGCAGATTGGGGACTTGGGGATCATTGGAGATTTGATAATTATAAAGTAGGTTGGTTAAAGGATGGAGAACATGAGTGGTTTTATAACCCAGATAATTTATTATGGTCAGCATACTGGGATGATAATTTACTAGAAGAACCACCTGTACAGCTATTTGAAAAACGGATTATAAAAAAAGGATATGCTAATTTAAAGGAAGCAGTAAATGATGAAGTGCCTGTTAAATTTAATCTGCAAAAATATAAAAAAATAAATTATAAAGTATACACAAATACATTATGGGAAGATAATCCCCAGTTATATACATTATTAAAAATAAAAAGGTAGTTATGAATTTTATAGTTGGCGAATGTACATTTTTAAGATATTTTATTCCATTAACAATTGAGGGAAATAGTAGAGGTATACAATCAAATTATTTTATACTTAGTAGTGGTAAATATAATTGCCCTGTTAAGCATAAATCTACTATTTTAGAACTTTCGAAAAAATATAATTTCAATGTCCATGATATAAGGGATGTTAAATCATATGAAGGAATTACATTTCTAATAGAAGGCGTAGGAATCAACCATTTAAATGACAAGCATAAAAAATTGTCATTAACATATACAGTTGACTTTGTAGATTTATATAATTCATATAAGGATAAGGCAGATTATATAATAATGCCTAGTAAATTTATGAAAGACTTTTATGGATATGGTAATGTTGACAAAGTTGTCCCTTTAGGCTCACCCAAATACCAGGTAGAATTATCCCCAACAGATATTTTGCCCAAATATGATTTATCTCAGAATGAAAAATACGCATTGGTAGTTTATCCTATGTTACGCGATCTATCAAAAGTTGATATGAATTTAATATATCAATGTTTAAGAGATAAGGGTTATAAAGTCATTGTTAAGGCGAGGGGAAAGGAAAAGGCAAAAACCCATACAGGGGATCATTATTTTTTAGATCGCTCATGGCATCCCCATACAACAATGGAATTAGCACAAATATCAGATATAATAATAAATTTCGGATCTACCGGTAATAAAGAATTTGTAATGTTAAAAAGGCCAATGTTAAACTTCGATGTTCAGGGTGGAAGACAGATATCTATTGCCCTACCATTTTTACATAACTATGACTATTGTATAAATCATAGTGGTAATTTTTTTAATAAGAACAAAAATCACCGCGACATAATATTAAAAAATATAGATTATCTAGCAAACACAAATTTTGATAGTGAATATGAAAAATCGATAAATGCACATTTAAAGGAATGTAGAAATGCTTGTGAAAACATTTTTAGTTTTATAGAAAAGAGGGGATTATTAAAATGAATGCTATATTAATAACAGTTAGAACTGGTTCAACAAGGTTACCCAAAAAGGCACTTATAGAAATTAATGGTAAAACAACAATAGAGCACTTAATTGATCGGGTAAAGAGATCAAAACTAGCTGATGATATTATACTATGTACTACAAATTTGCATGAAGACGATATATTATGTAGAATAGCCGTTAAGAATGGTATAAAATATTATAGGGGAAGCATAGATGATAAACTAGATAGGTGGTCAGGTGCATGTAAGGAATATAATATAGACTTTTTTGTTACAGCTGATGGAGATGATTTATTTTGTGAACCTGAACTTATAGATATGGCATTTGAGCAATATAAAACATCAAATGCAGACTTTATTAGAGCACCCGGTATAATTTGTGGTGCATTTACACATGGCATAAAAACAAGTGCACTTGAAAAAGTTTGTGAGATAAAGGATACAAAAAATACAGAAATGCATTGGGTATATTTTGAAGAAACTGGCTTATTTAATGTTTATGATCTACAGAATATACCTACAGAATATATAAGAAATGGTATACGTATGACGTTAGATTATGAGGATGATTTAAAATTCTTTACTAATATTATAGATCATTTTGGTGAGAAAAAATTTGGATTATCGGAAATAATTTATTATATTAATAACAATACAAGTGTAGCCAAAATAAATGCACACTTGGAAGAACAATGGTCAGCAAATCAAAAAGAAAATTTAGAATTAAAAATAAAGGGAAAAAATGAATAAAGGCTGGAGATTTCAAACCGATGAATTAAAATATGTTTCTGAAGTTTTATCTAATGGATTCGGTGCAAGTGAAACAGGTGCATTTACGGAAAGATTAGAAAAAGCTTTTGCTGGTAAACATAATCAAAAATATGCAATAGGATGTAATTCAGGAACATCAACCCTACATGCTGCATTAGAATCATTTGGAGTGGGTGAAGGCGATGAAGTAATTATCCCAGCATTAACTGTAGCTATGTGTGGATATGCAGTTACACATGCAAATGCAACACCAGTTTATGCAGATGTATGTGAAAATACCTTTAATATAGATCCGGAAGATATTAGAAGAAAAATAACCCCAAAAACAAAAGCTATTATGGTTGTTCATTTATATGGCCTAATGTGTGATATGGAAGCTATAGAAAAGATAGCCGAAGAACATAGTTTATATATATTAGAAGACTGTGCCCAATGCTTTTTAGCACATGACCATAGAGGTAAAATAGCAGGAACTATTGGAGACGTAGGAAGTTGGAGTTTCGAAAATTCAAAACATCTGTCATGTGGAGATGGTGGAATAGTAACAACGGATAACCCAATCCTGGCAGAATTTATGAGACAGTACGCAGGAGTAGGATTTAAGAATATAACAGCGTCAAGTGGTAAGGTTAGAATCTCGAGGGATAAATTTCAAAATCCAGATTGGAAACGCCATAACATATTAGCTTATAATTATAGATTACCGGAAATATGTGCCGCTGTTGCATTAGCACAAGTAGAAAAAATAGACGAATTGTGTTCGAAAAGAAGATTGATGGGACAAGCATATTTAGATGTAATATACCAGTCACGATCTAAAATATTAACACCACAAGAAACTCCAGAAGGATATACAAATTCATATTACACATTTGCAGCCATTTTTAGTGGAGAGGAATGTGGAATTGAATGGCAAGATTTTAGAAAAAAGTATATAGAATTTGGCGGTGATGGTATATATGCAGCTTGGCAATTAGTATACAATGAGCCTTGCTTTAAAAATCAAAAAATAGGATGGGGCAGAGCTCCTGTAGCAGAGTGGCTACAAAGGAGGATTATGCAATTTACATGCAATCAAGCCAATGCAGAAGAAATAGCAATCCAGCAGCAATGTTTAAGGAAAACAATAGAATACTTTGAGGGATAATAGCATATGATTATATCAGAAATAGGCCTCAATCATCTTGGCAATTTTTATCAGGCCAAATCAATGGTTAAGAAACTAGTGGCTACTAATGTAGAGGGAATTACTTTACAGATCCGTGAAAATGATTACTATCTAAACAAACAACATTTTAGATTATCAGATGACGAATATATAGAAATAGTAAATTATGTAAAGCAACATAATAAATGTATTGGAATTGCAATAGCCGATGAGAGTAAAATAGATTTTCTTGAATCAATCGGTATAGATTTTTATAAAGTAATAAGAAATGATATTACAAATGATAGTTTATTAAAAAAATTAATATCTACAAATAAAAAAATTATAGTATCAACTGGATTAAGCTCTGATGAAGATATACAAAATTTTATTAATAAATTTGGGACTAATAACATTACTTTGAATCATACACAATTATCATATAGTATTAAAGATTGTAATTTATCTGCAATAGAAAAAATGAGAAAAAGATACAATTGTAAAATATCGTTTGGTAGTCATTGTCACAATTACAATGTATTATATATGTCATTATGTTATAATCCATCTGATATACTATTTTATGTTAAGGGATCGGGTACACTTAGATATCCTGATGATAAACATGCCATACCATTAAAAATGGTTCATGGGGTTATTAATAATCTTATCAACTTGCAAGAGGCCATTGGTTCTGGGAGCAAGGAAAAAATGGAGATAAAAATATAATGAAAAAAGCAATAGTATTAGCAGGTAGTAGGGGCATTGGTAAAGGAATAGCAGATTCACTCGAATCTTTCAATCAGTGGCAAAAATGGAAACATTGGGAAATAATAAGAACTTCGACAAAAGAATTAGATACATCAAATATGTCTAGTGTTGATAAATTTATTGATAATAATTCAACAACAGACGTTTTAGTATTAAATACAGGAGGACCCCCATCACAAAAATTTGAGGACATCACAAAAGAAGATTGTGATAAATATCATAATCAGCTATTTTATAGTTTTTTAAAAATGATCCAAAAGATTAAAATTAATAATGGCGGCTATATCTTTTTGGTATCATCATATAATGTTAAAGAACCGGATGGTAAGCTATTATTGTCAAATGCATATAGAGTTGCTTTCATAAGTGTTCTTAAATGTTTGAGTAAAGAATTTGCAAAAAGAAATATAACAACAATAAACATAGCTCCAGGCCCAATTGATACAGACAGAATACGTGGCCTTTGTAATGATATACCTTCTCTAGAAAAAAGATTGCCACTAGGTAGATTGGGTCAGGTAGAAGAAATAGGAAATTTTGTAAAATCAATAGTTGAAAATAATATTAAATATTTAAATGGTGTAACTATCAATTTTGATGGTGGGAAATCAAATTCAATATTCTAATGAAAAAAATAATAATTACAGGCAGCGAAGGTTTAATAGGTAAAAAATTAAAAGAATATTTTACTGATAAATATAAAGTAATATCATTGGATATATCTCTGGGCCATGATCTGACTGATGAAAAATTCGTAAAAGATTTTTTTGAAAAAAACACGGATATTTATGGTGTAATTATATTGCATGCATATAATCCACTACCATTAGAGGATACCATTAAAATCGAACCTACTGATTTTAAACTATCAGAAATACGAGATTATTTAAATGTAAATGTTATAAGTGCATATGATGTTTGTCGACACTTTATTAAAAATAATAAAGAGGGGAGAATAATAAATGTTTCATCTTTATATGGTGAAGTTTCACCGAAACATCATATCTATGATAATTTTACTAAACATATAGGATATAGTTTATCTAAGAGCTCAGTAATTATGTTAACAAAATACTTAGCAACCTACTATACAGATTATAATATAAATACTGTTATATTAGGGGGTATTTATCAAAAAGAACTTGATAAAAAATTTATCGAAAAATATAATAGTAATGTTCCTAAAAATAGAATGATGAATGTAGAGGAAATGACAACAGGCTTTGATTTTCTTTTAGATGAAAAGTCGACATATATAACTGGAACAGAAATAAAAATAGATGGAGGTTGGACATCATGGTAGATTTTAATAATTTAGAAAATCTATATTTCATTGGTGAAATAGGAATTAATCATAATGGTGATTTAAAAATCGCTAAAAAATTAATTGATGCTGTTAATGCATGTAATTGGGATTGTGCTAAATTTCAGAAAAGAAATCCGGAAGTATGTGTTCCTGAACATCAAAAGAGTATAATGAGAGATACTCCTTGGGGCAAAATGACTTATTTAGATTACAAATATAGAGTAGAGTTCAATAGGGAAGAATATGATTATATAGATAAGTATAGTCTAGAAAAGCCGCTAGATTGGACAGCCTCTGTATGGGATTTAGACTCATTAAATTTTATACATACAAATTATGATGTACCATTTATAAAAATACCATCGGCTTTAATTACAAACCAGGACTTAATCACTGAATCTGCTAAATCCGGAACTCAGATAATAATGTCAACCGGTATGTCAACAATACAAGAAATCGATTCTGCATTTAATACAATTTCTAAATATGGTAAGAAGCCAGTAGTAATGCATACAAATTCTAGTTATCCTACTCCAAGAAAAGAATTAAATTTAAGTTTAATTCCTTTTTATAAGCAAAGATATGATTGTATAATTGGATATTCAGGACACGAACCAGATTTAGAGCCTACTGTTATTGCAGTATCATTAGGAGCTCAAGTAATAGAAAGGCATATAACAATATCACATGAGTTATGGGGCACGGATCAAAAATCGAGTTTGGAAGTAGTTGGTATGGATAGATTAAGGAAACGATGTATAGATGTAGGAGAAATGATTGGTTCAGGTGAAAAATATGTTACTGAAAGTGAAATTCCTATCAGAAAAAAGTTGAGAGGGTAAATGAAAATATACGTAGACATAGATGAAACTATTTGTTTTTATGAAGGTGGTAGAGATTATAGAGATGCTATACCCAATAAAGAAAATATATTAAAAATAAATAAACTATATGACGCTGGCCACGAAATAACATATTGGACTGCTAGAGGATCTGTTACAAAAATTGATTGGTTTAATGTGACCGAGAATCAGTTAAAAGATTGGGGTTGTAAATATCATAAATTAAGTGTTGGGGAAAAGCCGCATTATGATTTATTAATTTGTGATAAGACTAAGAGGATAGAAGAAATATGAAGATAGCATTTTTTACCGAAGGTGAGGCATTTGGGAAAGTACCTAGAAATTTTCCAAATATGAGAACAGACATGGCATGGATGTGCGCACTGGATGCATCTAGAATTCCATATAAAAATGCTTCTAGAATAGATGATACTTTTGATTTGGGTATTTGTATAATCCCAAAGGAAATAAAATTAGGTCACCAAAATGCAGCAATGGAACCTGGTGATATAGAAATCATAAAAACTAAATGCAAGAAAATAGCAGCAATGCAAGAAGGTCCCCAATGGTACTTTCAGGATTATCCACTAGATAAACAAATATGGTTTTTTAATACATTACAGGAAATGGACTTTTTATTGGTACATAATGAGATAGACAAAAAATACTATGAAGGATTAACAGGCAAACAATGTAGAATAATGCCGAGTTTAATGATTGAAGATAGTATTTCATCTTTAGAAACTCCAGAACGGAGTGGGGTGATAATAGGGGGCAATTTTTGTAGTTGGTATGGTGGGTTTGATTCTTATATGATGGCCCAAGAATTTGATTGTCCAATAAGTATACCATCAATGGGTAGAAAAATTGAAGGCGAAGATCAGTTGCCAAATTTAAATCATCTCCCATTTATGATGTGGATAGATTGGATAAAGGCTCTTAATAATTTTAAATATGGTATACATTTAATGAGAACACACGCAGCAGGGACATTTGCACTTAATTGTGCATATCTAGGCATTCCATGCATTGGATATGAAGGACTAGATACTCAAGAATTATGCCACCCATCATTAACAGTAAAAGTGGGGGACCTGAATGGCGTCAGAGAAAAGATCGAATCATTAAAAGATGAAGATTATTATTTTCAGAGCTCTAAACAAGCTAAATTTAATTATAATCAGTATTATACAGAACAAAAATTTAAGGAAAACTTTTTAAATGATAACAAATAAACAACTAGAAACATATTGGAAAGAAAATGAAGATAAGTTTAAAGATATAAGAAATTCTGTACCATATCAAGCTAGAGGAATTTGGTATACAGAAGCATTTTTATTTTGCTCTATATGTGATATATTAGGTGTAGAGGCCATAATAGAATCAGGTATGGCTTATGGATGTTCCACGGAAATATTTGCAAACTATTTTGATTTTAATATTATGGTAGTAGATAACGATCAGTATGGTGTTTTCAATAAAACATCAGAAAGGTTGGAAAAGTATAAAAATTTACATATATTTAATGGTGATAGTTATGAATTAGTCCCTGCGGGCATAGAGAAGAATATAGATACTAAGCTTGGTATATTTATCGATGGGCCAAAGGGATCAGGCGCAAGAAAATTAAGAGATGATATATTAAAATTTAATAATATTTCATGTTTTGGATTTCATGATTATTCAGGACAGAATAGAAATAGTATCGGTGAATTTGATAATAGTTTTATAACACATGAATTACAATTTATCGATAATTTTAGATATTTAGATGAAAAGGTTATAGAAACTGAACCAGGGCAAGCTCAACATAAAAATGGTCCTGGAGTATGTGTAGAAGTTAGAATATGAAAAAAATAACATTTGTAATACCGAGTAGAAATAATTTAGAATTTCTTAAACTAGCATATGATTCAATCCGTAAGCTAGAAACTAAACATGAAATTTTAATATTAAATGATGCAAGTATAGATGGGACATCTGAATGGATTAAAAATATAGATGACCCCGATTTAATAGTATATGAAAATGAAGGACCTGAGAGAATAGGCATTGTTGGAATGTTTGATAAAGGAATAGAAATGGCTAGAACAGATATTATATTTGCATACCATGCAGATATGGTAGCCGCACCTAACTTAGATAAATATATCTTAGAGCATTTGGAGGAGGGAACTGTTGTATCTGCTACAAGAGTAGAACCACCACTGCACCCTGAAGGTCCCGAAAAGATAATAGAAGATTTTGGTTCTGAAGCAGATCAATTTGATTATGATAAATTTGCAAATTGGGCTAAACAATTAAAATTCAGTAGTGGTCAGGTGACTGAGGGAGTATTTGCACCTTGGTGTATGTATAAAAAGGATTTTTTAGCCATTGGTGGGCACGATGAATTATTTGCACCACAATCAAGAGAGGATTCTGATTTATTTAATAGATTTCATCTAGCGGGATATAAATTTAAACAATCTTGGGATGCATTAGTATATCATTTCACAAGTAGAGGTTCAAGATTCAACAAGCATGCGGGTGGAGATACGAAAGTTGATTCTCCCGAATGGCAAAAAACTAATACTAAAAATGTTAGAAATTTTGTTAGAAAGTGGGGAACACTAGTTACTCACGATGACCATTTAAAACCTATAGTTGCACCAAAATATGATATAGGATTTGTTGTTAAAAATTGTCAATTATTTCATTTATTTGAATTAGAACCATGGTGTTCTAATATCTATGTTGATTCTGAAAATTTGCAATACATTTGCAAAGAGCAGGAAAATACGACATACAATTTATCTGAAAGAGTATTGCCGTTCGATCATGAAAAATATAATGATATTCTTATAGAATTTGATGCATCATTTGTAACCCAAAATAAGTTTAGCAACTATATAATGCAATTTCCAATGATAATAAAGGACTCAGGATCGATCGGAACTGCATCAATGGACATATTTATAATAAACATACAAAGTATGAATACTTACGAAAAGGAGCTAATACATGCGTAAGGCGATAGTTACAGGAGGAGCTGGTTTTATCGGTTCTAATCTCGTCGACAGATTAATAGACAAAGGTGTTGAGGTTATAGTTTTAGATGATTTATCTACTGGAAATCCCGACAATATAAATTCTTCAGCAGCATTTCTGAAAATAGATATATCAGATATGAAGCCTGGATCAACATTATATAAAGTTGTTTTAGATAAAACAGCTGGAGTTGATTATATATTCCATACAGCTGCAAAGGCTAGGGTACAACCTTCTATAGAAGACCCAGTATCATTTAATAAAGCAAATGTAGATGGAACATTAAATATGTTATGTTTAGCAAAGGAACTGAAAATAAAAAGATTTATTTATAGTGCAAGTAGTTCGGCATATGGAGAGGCGAAAATATTTCCAACACCTGAAACTCATCCTACAAATCCACTTTCACCATATGGATTACAAAAGTATATCGGTGAACAATATTGCAAGGTGTTCAGTGAGGTTTATGGCATAGATACTGTTTCATTGCGTTATTTCAACGTATATGGCGAAAGAATGCTATTAGAAGGAGCATATTGTTTGGTATTAGGAATATTTGCTAAACAATTATTGGAAGGAAAACCGATGACTATAAATAATACAGGTGAACAAAAAAGAGACTTTACTTATGTTGGTGATGTTATTGATGCAAATATATTAGCAGCAAATAATCACGATAATTTTAATGGTGACGTATTTAATATAGGTAATGGAAATAATGTATCAATCAATCAAGTTGCAGAAATGTTTGGGGGCGAATCTATACAAGGAAAAAGAGTATTAGAGCCCTACGAGACATTAGCAGATAATAATAAAGCTAGAAAAATTCTAGGTTGGAATCCAGCAGGAGATTTACAGGCCTGGATTAAAAGTTATAAAGAGGAATTAGAGTTATGAAAAAAATAGGTATAGTAGGTAGAGGATTTGTAGGCTCAGCAGTCGAATTTGGATTTTCAGCACAAACAGGATGTGATGCAGAAGTCAGAGTTTATGATAAAGATCCATTAAAAAGTACACACACCCTGGAAGAAACAATCAACAGATCGGATTTTATATTCTTATCTGTCCCAACACCATCAAATATAGATGGTAGCATGAGTATAGATATATTAGAATCTGCACTTAGTGATATTGAAAAGGTAAATAAAAGAAAGGGTAATATAATACTAATACGATCAACAATATTACCAGGAACAACAGGCAATTTAGCTAAGAAATTCACTAAATTAAATATAGTATTTAACCCAGAGTTTTTAACTGAAAGATCAGCAAAATTTGATTTTATAAATCAATCTAGATTTATTATAGGCGGTAGAAAAAGATATACGGCTAGAGTAGCAGAATTATTTAGATGGAGATTTGGGGATTCAGTTCCGTGTATAGAAACAAATTGGGATACTGCTGAAATGGTTAAATATATGAATAATTGCTACTTTGCAACAAAAGTATCATTTATGAATGAAATGCACCTAGTCGCTAAAAAACAAGGCCGCGTAGATTGGGATATGGCAGTAGAAGGCTTTGTAAGAGATGGAAGAATTGGCCATTCCCACCTTTCTGTACCAGGCCCTGACGGGAAACTGGGCTTTGGGGGAAGTTGCTTTCCAAAAGATATGCAAGCGATGATATCGTTTGGAGAAGATATGGGGATGGATTTAAACACACTCCAGGGAGCGTGGGAAACTAACTGCGAGGTAAGGCCTGAAAGAGATTGGGAAAAATTAGAAGGTAGGGCAATTGTAAAGGAGAAAAAAAATGACAAGACAGAATATCGAAAGGAAACCACCGAAAGGTAATGTTAGATTTTCACTTTCACTATCAGCAGAACAAAAGAAAGCGAAAACAGAAATATTAAGACACCCATATAATTTTGTAGTGGGCAAAGCAGGTAGTGGTAAAACATTATTAGCAGTTCAGGTGGCATTAGATATGTTTTTCAAAAAACAAATCAATAAAATTATTATAACAAGACCAACTATATCCACAGAAGATAATGGATTTCTCCCCGGATCTGAACGTGAAAAAATGGAACCATGGTTAGTACCTATTAGATCTAATATGAGGAAGGTTTATAATAAGCCAATAATATTAGAAAAAATGGAAAAAGCAGAGCAAATAGAATTAGTATCATTAGCCCATTTCAGAGGCCGAACATTTGACCATTCTGTAGTAATAGTTGATGAATTTCAAAACTTAACAAGATCGCAACTAGCAATGGCTGTTGGTAGATTAGGAAAAGATTCCAAAATGCTATTTTGCGGCGATTCGTATCAAATTGATTTGAAGGATAAAAACTATTCAGCATATCATGATATGGCTAAGTTAGTAAATTCTAAGTATGTTTATAAGACTGTTTTAAATGATAGTCATCGACACGACGCAATTGATGATTTATTGGAATTATTAAACGGATACCACTAATGAAATATTTTTTACTAGGACCAAAAGATACTGAAGAATCAGCACATTTTGAAACAAATGAACTCGGTGAGTCAAGTTTTGATTCATTCTACCCAGGTTCAGCCTTAAAGGTATTAATGGAAGTAACCCACACTAGACCGGAATTATTAGAACATTTTACTATATTAAACGAGCAGAAGGAAAAATTGTCTATATCACAATTTTTAGAAAGGATTGATAAATTAAAAATTAGAAGGGATTATAATGGGTAAATTAAATCTAAGGCAATTAGATAAATATCTTGAGGAAGATCCATTAACGGAAAAATTCAAAAAACGCAAAAAATTTGAAGAAGAAGAGCCGAAATCAAAGCAACGCAAATCTAAACGCTCATAAAGTGTCGTAAATATTTAGTTTTCTGCTGTAACTATATATTTATATATGACTAGAAATATAAACTTTATAAGGAGAGCAAGTCAATGTCATACACTAGAGAACAGGTGGAAACGGCCGTTAAATCAAAAGGCCATAGATGGTTCGAAAATGGCGACTATAATGTCAATATTGTCGGAATCAGAAATTCAGAAACAGGTAATGAAGTAACAAACAAATTCGATGACCATATAACCATATCATTTAAATGTGATGGAGAATGGGAATTTTATTGTTATGAGTGCACAACTGACCCAGGATCGCACTGGGTTGAAAATATAATGAGAAAGGAAGGTGTGGCAGTATTAAAACCAGGCCAATATCCAGGTTCTCATAAGATCAGATTACATCAAGGAAGATATGAAGCATTGGGCCAAACAAAACCCGTGACTGTTTATCGTGATAACAATCGCGATGATAAATATGATCTTGATGATAATAATACACAAACAGGATTATTTGGGATTAACATTCACAGAGCAACTAAATGGGGAGGAAGAAAATCTTCTCAGGTTGATAAATGGTCTGCAGGCTGTCAAGTAATTGCAGCTAATGATGATTGGCATGAGTTTTTAGATATATGCAGGGTTGCCCGTGACAAGTGGAGTAATAGCTTCACATATACATTGATAGAATCAAGAGATATTAAATAATGGCCAGATTAACAGAAAATAGAAAACGTGCCCTTACTCAACTTGTGGATGCAAGATGTAAATTTTTACAAGAAGGCCGCGGCAAAAAAGTCACAAAACAGATGTGGAAAAAAATGGATGTCGATGCAAGGGAAAACGCACTATTAACTGTAATAAAAGATCCAGATGATAGAAGATTTGATGATTACCTGGAAGCTGACTGGAATAAATTACCAGGATGGGCCCAAAGAGATATGTTGACCGAAGGATGGTGGGATTATGTATCTACAGGTTTAGATGTCTTAGGTATGATACCTGGATTAGGGGTTGTGCCTGATCTTATAAATGCGGGTGGAAACCAACTAGCTGCTTATCTTACTGACGATCCAGATAAGAAAAGGAAATATAATACAGCGAGGAATTTAAGTTTAGCTGCCTCAGTTCCCGGTTTAGGACTAGCAGCTGGAGGTGGTAAATTATTTTCTAAAGGACTAGCAGGTGGCGCTAAATTTTTAGGAGCAGGATCAGATATTGCAAAGCATGCAGATAAGGTAGCAAAAATATCAAACATGCCTAAAACCATGAACTTTCTTAAAACATTAAAATATGGTGGCTATGCTGCAGATCCAACTAAAGCAATAATGAACTTAACTAAGTCACCTAAATTAGCTTCAGCTTTAGGAGGACAAATAGGTATACCTTATTTGGGTACAAAGTTTCTTACAAAACTAGATAAACACGCAACAGATTTTGATTCAGGAGAAAATACGTATCTACAACAAGCTGGTATGGGTGGTAAGGGAATTTTTAGCGATTTATATAAACAAATTAAAAATACAGATTGGTCACCAAAACCAATTGCCAATAAAACAGATAATACGGAAGTTGATATAGATAGATTGCCATACGACATTGGCCCAAAATATTAAGGAGACATTTAATGGCTAAAATGATATTATCTGAAAATAGAAAACAATTGATAGAAAAGTATGTGGATCATAGAATCCAACGACTACAATTAGAGGCAACCTCAGGTATTACTGATGAGCAATTAATGGAATGGGACTGGCCAAGTTGGGATAAGGTTAAGCAAGTTGGAGGAAAGATTTACGATACATCTGCAGATGTTTTATCAGCAGCTGGAAATGTTCCAATATTTGGAAAAGTACCAGGTATGATTGGTGGAGGAATGCAGTTAGCAAAAGGAGCATACAACAAAGATCCAGCTATGATGGCCAAAGGAGGCGCAAACATAGCATTTAGTGGAATACCTGGTGGTGGTGCTATTGGAAAAACAATTGCTAAACAAGGTATAAAACAAATTGCTAAGCACACTGGAAATAAGGTCGTACAAAAAGTAGGAGGTGATCTTGCTAAGATTGGTGCAAAGACAGCAACAAAAGCAGCACTTTCATCTAAAAATAAAAACGTAGGTAAACCTAGTCCTTCGCAGGTAACTCCTAATGTTAATATGAGGGCTAACTATGCATAGTAAGAATTTTACAAAAGGCAAAAACCCTAGAATTATTCAGGGAGAAATATTTACTGATAAAGATATACCACCTTTCATGACTATGGAAGAATGGAATAAAAAACACGGCTTGGGCGATAAAAAGTGGCTTCAAGAATCAACGCTAGGCAAAATTTGGCAAACCAAAAATAGGAGATTATTAGAAATGAAAAAATCAATGAAACGTAAAATCAGTGAAATGGTAGACAACCAATTAGGTAATGGAAGAATGATTTCTGGAGAGCCAAAGGATATTAAATATAAAGTTGGTATGGAAGTCCAAGATATCAATGCAGATTGTCCACATAGAGATTCTAGGGGCGTAGTGACTAAGGTTTCGAATGGAGAAGTAACTTATAAAGTAACTAATTGGGGAAGACACTTCGAACCAGGCGATGAATTAACAAAATCATCAGACCAATTAATTCCATTGAACTCAGAAGATAAACCATGGTATATTGCTGATAAGTAGGGATTATATTATGGCCATCAATCTTACTAATTTACTTATTGAAACTATATTCAAAGAAGAATCGAATGACGATGCTATCTTAGATACTTTGATACCAAATCCTGCAACAGGAAAAAATATTAAAGTTAGATCGGCATTATCAAGAACGGATCATCCAGCATATAATGCCGCAAAAGAATATATAGCAGGTAAGATGAGTGATGGGGAAACTGCACAACAACCTGCAGAGCAACAGCCAGAAGAACAACCAGCAGAAGAACAACCTGATGCACATTCAGATGAAGAGGCCATGTTAATGTCGCAGGGATTTGATGAGGAACAGACATCAACTATGTTAGATATAAAAAATTCAGGAGCAGAGATTGATACAGCTATTGAAAAAATATCTAATGTTGAACCTAATACCTGGAAACAATTATCACCACAAAGGCAAAAAGAAATGAATGATGATTATACCACTAAGATAGGTGAAAAGAGAGATAATTTACGATCTCAAATTGACGCATATACAGAGAATGGTATAGAAGCACCGGTAGAATTAACAGATGAATATAATGCTTACAATGATGCAGCAAATGAAAGAGAATTAGCAGGAATGACTGATGAAGAAAAAGCATCTCATTATGAAGAAGAGGGTGAAACACTTGCAGCTAAAAAATATGGTGATCTTTTAAATAAAATAAATATAGACCAAGAATTAGCAAACACTGGTGACCAATTTGAAAATCCCGAAACTGCTACAGGGTTGAATTAATATGATTAGGTTAATGGACTTAATAACAGAAGTTAAAGTATTAAGTGTATTTGATTTTGATGATACGCTTGCGAAGACAGATGCATGGATATATGTTAAGAAGGATGGCAAAGAAATAAAAAAATTAGACCCTGCAGAGTTTGCTGTTTATAACGCAAAGCAGGATGAAGAATTCGATTTTAGAGATTTTGATAGACCACTGAGAAATCCTAGAATTATAAAAAGAAATGTGGATTTATTAAAGAAGCAATTAAATAAAGCTAAAAGAACTGCAAGAGGTTCAAGGAAAGTAACCATATTAACTGCTAGAAGATTAGGAGCACCTGTAACTAGTTTTCTAAAAACTATAGGATTAGATGCATATGTAGTTCCGTTAGGAAGTGCAAATCCAATGGATAAAGCTAAGTGGATTGAAAAACAAATTAAAAAGGGATATGATACTATTTATTTTATGGATGATAGTCCAAAAAATGTATCAGCCGTATTAGGATTAAAAAAGAAATATCCCGATATTAAACTAATAGGACAAGTCGTAAAGTGAGGCAATTATGAAAAATTCAAGAAAAAAATTAATAGAAAAATATGTAAACATTCGATGTAAAAATTTGATGAATGAATGTTCACAACAACCCCTTAAAGAACAATCTTGGGATTTGAATTTAGGCCCATTTGGGTCAGTATCAGTTCCAACATATTCCCAAATTAAGAAAAACGTAAAAAATAATTGGGATAAAGTGACAAGTCAACCTATTGTAAATACTGTAAGAGACATTGGTAACTTTTATTCTAATGTTCCTATAGTAGGAAAGGTTCCTGGGGTAGTTGGTGGAACAATTGATACAATCCAAGGCGTTGCATCGGGTGATAAAGGCCAAGCGACTGATGGCCTATTGAATATAGCATTTAGTGGAATGGGTGGTGGACCTGGATCAGCATTAAAAAGTACAGTTAAAAATGCTATAGGTGATACAGTTAATAAACAAGTAAAAAATGTTGTAGCAGATACATCAAAGATAGCTGTAAAAAATGCATATAAGGATAACTTAAACCCTAAACAAAATACTAACACTAACGTAGTCACTGCAGGACCAAGTTCAGGTGGTGGAAGTTCAAACCAAGTCGCAGTTAATACTCCGACGACTAATACTCCGACGACTAATACTAATACTAATACTAATACAAGACAGGAATATATTCCTAATCGAAACTACGATTATGATCCACAAACACGAGGATAAATTATGAAAAAACAATTATTATCAGAAGGTAGAAAAAGATCTATCGATACATATATCAATCAAAGATGTTCAGCTCTTCAAGAGGGACGGCAACTTAATGAATGGGAATGGCCATCATTGGGTGATGTTTGGGATACGACTAAAAATATTGGAAAAGGTCTGGGAAAGATGGCATGGAACTTATCAGGACCCGGAATGATGTATAATGTGTTAGACAGAGGTGCAGGTGCATATAATGATATTAAGGCAGGAGAGGATTGGAAAGATGTGGCAGGAAATGTTGCAAATATGTATACGGATGATCTTCAATCCGGGTTGGATGTTGCAGGAATGATACCAGCTGTTGGAATTTTTGCAGATGCACCAAATATTGCAATTAGCTCATTAAGAGCAGGCCTGACTGATGATCCAAAGCAGAAAGAAAAACATTTAAAAAATGCGGCTTTATCAACAGCTGCAGCAGTTCCAGGATTTGGTCTGGCAGCAGGAGCAGGTAAGATTGGGACAAATATGGCTAAACTAGGCGCTAATGTTGACAAAGCGGGTAGAGCTATAAAGACAGGATTAAAAACATCTAAAGTGCCATTGAAGGTTACTAAAAATACAATAAAATCAGCTGACAAGGGTGGTAAATTATCAACAACTCCACAAGTACAGACAGCAGGTGCAGGAAGCGGTAAGGGACCATTTTCTTGGTTGTATAATACTGTAAAGGATCCTGTAGCAAATGCATTTGATTTTAGTAAATCAACAACAATGAATTACTAATATGATAAAACTTAAAAACATATTAAAGGAAAATAAGAAACCAATTAATGAACTGGTTCTAGCATCAGCTACATTAGCTATGCTTTATAAATTCATTCAAAGTTGGGCAAAAAAAAATCCTAGTATGGTTAATAAGTTAAAAGCAATGGTGAAGGGGTTATGATTAAGTTATCTGATATATTAATAGAACAGGTTGCTGATCCATTTACTAATGTAGTATCTACTAATGCTATTCCAAAGAATAAGAATAAGAAAGGGAAAAGGAAAAGGAATAAGCTCCCAAAGAACATAGAGCCCCAGGATTATCATTTACAGGGTAATAGTAGAAAGAAAAGAATGACGAATCTATATCTGGATAAGATTAAACAGGAATACGAATTAAAGGGCACTCCTGAAAAGTGGGATAATTTCTTGAAAGTATACCAAACAGCTGGCTCACCTAAAATAGTGGATCCCGAGCATGCAAGAGGCCTGCAAAAAATATTTAGTAAAAGAGGATTCTTTAATCCGCTTACTAAAACAATACATGGTGTAGAACCAATGTCTGCTTTTGATAAGGATGTAGCTGATACTAATGCATATATTCAAGATAGATTTCCAAATTTAACAACAGCTGATATAGAAGGTGACCCCGAATTATACAATAAGTTCTTTGATGTTGAACCATCCGATACAGCTGTAGAAGAATTAACACATGCATTGCAATTTCAACCAGGCAATAAAAGAGGAAGGCAGATTGCTAGATTCTTAACAAAGGATCTTCCATTACATATTAATCAATCATTGGGTGGCAAAAAGGGTCCATATAATCAACCAGGATCCACAGAACACCATTCACATACAGAAATCGGAATTCCGTTGAAGCAGTTCATAAATACGGGCGAAGAAGAATTTTTAGATAAAGCCATAGCCGTTGCAGGCGAAAAACCAGGCCATGATCACGATCATTCATCTGAAATACATGCCCATAATGAGGGTATGATAAAACTAACAGACATATTGGTAGAAGGAATATCTGACAAAAAAATAATGGATATAGTTGAAAAGGTATATCCTCAAATCGTTAAGGATTTAGGCGGTAGGAAACTACCAGTAGTAGTTCATAATAATATCTATAGAAGACTTAAAGCAGTTGGAGAGGAAGATTTAATGAAACAAAACAATCCATTTGCACAATACGATTGGGATAAAAAGAAAATATATCTCTACGCATCCGCTATGAAAAATGTAGAAGAGATTATTAGATCACTATTACATGAACATACACACTCACTTCAGGATAAAAAGAAATTTGATGATGGGTATGATTCAGGTAAATATAATTACAAAACACATCCATATGAAAAAGCTGCAGATAAAGCAGAAAAAAGATGGAAAAGTTATTTAAAGTATATAAAATAGTGTGGATAAAAAATAAAGGATTAGCCTCTTTGTGGATATTTATATAATGAACACGTGTACTAAATAATGATACGATTAACAATTAAAAATGGAATTCAAACAATAACCGAAGTATGTGATGATTGTAAATGTCATGTTAATAATTTAACGCTTGATGATATATTAGTTAAAGGAAAAACAGACATGATCGTTAAAAATAGTAAAGGTGAAGAAGTAACTAGGACGAAATTAAATAGACCAGAATGTAAATGTGAGCATTGTAAGCATGATTAAATTATCTAACATATTAATAGAGCAAGTAGTTCGTGAGCAAGACACTAGGGAAATTGATCAACACATTCAACAATCTAAAAAAATGCCTATTGTTCAAAGGGTGGCATTGATAAATCAAATACGGAAAATGTTAGGTGAAGATGTAGATGAAGGCACAATAGCTGGATTTCATACATTACAGGAAGATGGTGTAGCTAAAATAAATGGCCATGAAATGGGAGTAGAAATACAATCAACACCAGAAGGCCTGCAAAAAGGTTTAATGTTTAGAAAAGAAATTCCATCAGGAAAGGGTATGTTATTAAATTTTGGAAAAGATCACCCTACAAAAATTTGGATGAAAAATGTAAAACAACCCTTAGATATTATTTATATAAAAGATGATAAGGTAATAGATTTATTTAAAAATGCAATGCCTGATTTAGGAGATGGAATGTTTGATAGTATAGCAGAAGTAATGTGTGATATGGTATTAGAATTACCAGCAGGAGACATAGAAAAATTTGATATTAAATCAGGAGATATGTTCGGATTTAATGATTTACGTAAACAGGGCATAGCCAAATAGCCCACAAATAGGAGAAATTAAGATGGCAAAGAAAATAAAAAAGGCAGCCAAAAAGGTTGTAAAAAAAGTTCTAGACAGAACAGAATTAGATGAAAAAGTAATTGGACATATAAACGAAAATAGAAGTTTATATAATAAAATTTTATGTTACACGAAATGTTATGGCGGATATGTACTAGCAGTAGGTGCTGGTTGCTTATTCGGATATAACACAATAGCTGCAACATCGTTTTTACTAGGAACAGCTGCATGGGCATATTGGGCTACTCATTGCAATGATAGTGCAAAATGTAAAAAAGATGCTTGCTAATTAATTAAATTTGGAGAGAAGAATATGAAAAGGTTTTTAATGTTAATGGCCATACTATGGTCTTTTAGTATATCAGCTCAAACTGATAGTTGGGTAAATTTTGCAGTTCAATATGATTATTGGGCACCAGAAGAATCTGGGTTTACTTTTGTATCAAATGCTAATGGCGATACAGTATTATATCATGAACCATCTCAACCATGGGAATATCTTGATACAATAGTTAATTGCAATTCAGGACCATATATCATTACATTAAATGATAGTTATGGTGATGGCTGGGGTTCGTATCAAAGTGGACAATTAATGTCACCTTATCCAGAATTTAAAATGCAAAATGATTGTCAGGGAATAATATTCTATGCTGATTCTACTTCATTATTAGGATTTTCAGTATTAGATACACTAGTAGATATATTACCTTGTGCACCTCCAGTAGAAGGATGCACAGATACAAATGCAACAAACTTTAATCCTTTAGCAACTATCGATGATGGTAATTGTACTTATCCTGCCTGTGGTGGGATTTTGTCGTCTAATGCATATCAACAATGTTTACCAGGAGGACAAGCATTAGTTATATTTGAATGGACTAAAGATGATTATAATCCTTCATGTGATGCAGTAAAAGTATGGTATACAAATGCTGAAGGTGTTGGACCATATCAATATGGTGTACCACCAAATGCAAATAACTTTGCAGTAAATGCAGGTAATGGTCAAATGCCACCTAATTGGAGTGTAGAACATTATCTACAGGTAGAGTTTGCAGATGGTTCATTATCAGATACTATTACATATACTCCAACTCCGTGTATAGAAGGATGTACAGATCCAACTCAGGTATCATATAATCCTTGGGCAACAGAAGATGATGGTTCATGTGCTGGTACAACATGTGATACAAATACACAATATCAAATTACAATGGAAATTACATTTGACAATTGGCCAAGTGAAACATCATGGATAATGAATAGTTTAGGAGTTATAGATGAGGCTCCAGTTGGAACATATGATTTTAATGATATAGGACAGACATATACTTATACGTTTTGTGTAGATCAAAATTCAGGATTTGAATTGATAGTTAATGATGATTTTGGTGATGGTATGGCCGGTTCAACTTCAGGTGGTTCGATGGATGGATCAATTGTTATTTATGATTGTTCTGGTGATACTATTTGGTATATGGACAATCCAGGATTTGGAGACGTATTATATTCAGGAGCACAAGTTGCAACACCTTGTCCTACAATTCCAACAATAGATGGATGTACAGATGATGATTATGTAGAATTTAATCCAGCAGCAAATAATGATGATGGTTCATGTGCAACATTACATACTTATGGTTGTACAGATTCAACGGCATTTAACTATGACCCATCAGCAACAATGATGGACTTAACACCAGATTGTAATTATGAATTATGGATTGGAGATGCTGGAGGAGATGGATGGGGTAATTCTTATATAGGAGTTTATCAAAATGGTATTAATCTTGGAACATATACAATGGGACCAGGTAATTACCAACAAACGTTTAATATTATACTAGACCCAGGAGTTCCTGTAGAAGTATTTTATTTTGAAGTGGGAGGACCACAACAACCCCCACAAGAAGTACAATTCCAAACTTGGCACAATTCATTTAAGTTAACAAATGCAGATGGTTTTGTTTTAATGTATGAAGGACAAAATCCTTTTGCAAATAATGGCCAGGGAGCTTTACAAGGATTTGACTCCCCATTCTTTACAAAATATACAGGAATACCATTTTGTGGAAATACTTGTATACCAACAGTATTAGGTTGTACCGATTCAACTTCATTTAACTATGACCCACTAGCAAATACAGATGATGGTAATTGTATTCCAATTATCTATGGTTGTACAAATGATCTAGCATTTAATTACGACTCTTTGGCTAACACAGATGATGGGACTTGTATAGGATATATTTACGGTTGTACGGATACTATCGCAGATAATTATAATGCATTAGCAAATACAGATGATGGCTCTTGCTATTATATAGGATGTACAGATACTACAGCATTAAATTATGATTCAAATGCAACAGTTAACAATGGTTGTGTATACCCAGTATTAGGATGTACAGATCCAACAGCATTTAATTATGATCCGTCAGCAAATGTAGACGATTCAACATGTATACCAGTTGTGATTGGATGTATGGATGCTGCAATGTATAATTATGATCCATTAGCAAATACATCATCAGGAAATTGTATCCCTTTTACTTATGGTTGCACAGATTCAACAGCATTTAATTACGATCCATTAGCTAATACTGATAATGGAACCTGTCAAGTAGTTATCTATGGTTGCACAAACCCAATTGCATTAAATTATGATCCATTAGCTAATACAGATGATTTATCTTGCATACTTCCTATATATGGTTGTACAGACTCAACGATGTTTAATTATAACCCATTAGCCAATACGGACAATGGGACATGTATACCATTTATTTATGGATGTACAAATGCCAATGCATTGAATTATGATGTAGTCGCAAATACTGATGATGGCAGTTGTATATTGCCAATTTATGGTTGTACAGATTCTACAATGTGGAATTATAACCCATTAGCAAATGTAGACAATGGCTCATGTGTAGAATTTATTTACGGATGTACGGATCCATTAGCTTATAATTACGATCCTTTAGCAAACACAACTGATAATTCATGTTGTTTAATTGCAGGATGTACAGATTCAACAGCACTGAATTATAACGAATTTGCTTGTTATGATGATGGGACATGTATTACAGTTATAACAGGCTGTACTGATGTAGGAGCTTATAACTATAATCCTTTAGCAAACGTATCAGATTCATCAGCATGTTTATACGATGCAGGATGTTATGGAGGACCTGGAATACCATATTGGTTAAATGATGGTTGTTATGCTTGGGTAATAGATGTGGATGATTATTGTTGTACTAATGATTGGGATGTTTCATGTCAATCAATGTATGATTATTGTTCAGAAGGTTGGCCTGTGAGTGTAGAAGAAATGGCAGGATCGGGAACGATTGTAATTTACCCGAATCCATCTGAAGACATATTTAATATAGAGAGCCGTTTAGATGTAGAAGTTGAGGTTTATGATTTAATGGGTAAGAGATTAATTAAAGAGAAATCAAAACGAATTGACATGTCAGGATATCCAACAGGAGTATATAATTTTACAATTATATATGATAAAATGAGATGGAATAAGAGAGTAATAAAACAATGAGAATATTAGCTATAATAATGGTATTGACATTAAGTTCATGTATGGTATCAAACAAGTCATTGCATGATAAATGTTGTAAAATGGAAGCACAAATTACTGAACTTGAAAGTAAAGCACGTGGCATGGAAATGAAAGAGCAGTTATTAAGAGAAGCCATACATAAGCTACAAACAGATACCGTGGAGACTAAATAATGATAAAACTTAAACAATTATTAAATGAAGCCAAAGGTCTGCTAAAAGAAGTTACAGATTGGGATTTTAATTTTGACCAACTCAGAAAAGAGAATAAAAAGGCTGCAAAAGTAAAAGCGGCATTGGCTAAAGCTGGTGTCAAAATTGATATAAGAAAACCAATAAATCAAATGAAATATGTAGAAGGCCATGCTAAATTTGAAAATAAAATGTTTAAGCATATGCAGTATAGATATATAAAAGGCAAAGATGGTAAGACGTATTTCATTCACGAAACTCAACATTGGTTAAGAGAAATCCCGAATGTAGATATTACAGAGATTTTTGTTAAAGAGGCACCTAACTATCCAGAATCAGTTGATAGGGGTGAAAAATTAATCGGTACTGCAATAGTTCTTACAAAAGACTTTTTGAACGCTATAAAAAAGGTTGAAACATTAAAACGAGGATAAATAATGAAATTAAAAGATTTATTAAACGAGCAAGGAGATACGACAGGACCTGGATGGGATCTTGCAAGAGCTCTAAACTCATTAGCTAATGACATAGACAAATCAAAACACGACAAACAGCTAAAATGGGCTAAAACATATCACAGAACTGTACCAGATGCGTTAAAGTTAATAGAAAGATTACATAAACTTGTTAAAAAAATGAAATAGTATGAAAACACAAAAACAAATAAAAGATAGTTGTAATTTATGCTTTGCATCTTATGTAGGCATAATACTTATTATATTTGCATTATTATGTACAGGATGTGCCGTAACTCATTATACTCCCAAATGTGAATTAATGCAAAGGGGGGAACCTTGTTTAACCAATCATGCTTGTTGTAATGTAACATATAACAATTATGATAATAGACCATACTATAACTGGTGGCATTTAACAAAACCACAAACAAATTATGTTATAGTAAAACCGAATAAACCGAATAAACCGAATTATAGGCCTAATAGACCCAATAGGCAGAATAAACCAAAACATAGGAGTCATCGTAAATGAAAAAGTTATTAATTATATTATGTATGCTACCAGCTTTAATATTTGGCCAGGAGCAAGAAAAAGAAAATAAATTTAAGGATGGTCTTAAAAAGACATTTAAGTTTGCCACATTTTATAGTGCCGTAAATGGTGGTAACTCTATATCAGATGTAGATATATATTCAGTTACTAATGGGCTGGAAACTAATACAGTTAAAACTCCATTTGATTACTCTATAGTATTCGGTGTTAGAAAGATTGCAAGATTGGGATATGAGAATAGAGCTAATACATTTTATAATGGAACTGAAAATTCATTTAGTGATGCTGCAACTATTGGTAAGGTAAAGGGATTTGAATTTTTATTTGAAGGAGAATTGGCAAGACAGCAAGGCTCGGAATTTGTTAACCAAAATCATTTCTTAAGATATGTAGCAGACAGGTGGATTGTGAAAGTAGAATATTTACAGGATGGATTTGCAGATATAGAATATTTTGAAGCATCGCAAAGATATAGACAAAAAATTGGAAATAAATTCTCAATGAATATTGGAGCAGTTCAAAGATTATCGGAACCATATGGATATAATCCATTAGAGGAATGGATGCTATCAACAGGCAATTTGCACTATACACAATTAGCAATTCAGGAAGGATATTCAATTGAGTTTGATGGATTTGGTGGTGAGGCATATTACAACCCATCAGGTAATTTAGTAGCAGAAAATACACAAATATGGGAAGGTGTTGTTATACCCGAAGTATTAGCTAACTATACAGAAAGAAAAAGAAATGAATTAGATCAGACAATCCAATATTCTTTGGTTGTAGGATTTGATTTTTATCATTATACAAAAGATTTTTGGGTTCACTCATGGGGTAACTTAATGCCATATCACTATGATGATGGTGGTGAATTTTCCTACCATAAATACAATGATGGTCAATGGTTAGATTACTCAGGTGGCCTCATATTTGGATATAAATTTAATAAAAGTTTAGGAGTTTTCCTGGAAGGGAAATATAACAAATATTGGAATCGTGAATGGCATGATTTCAGCGTAGGTATTAACTACGTAATACGATAATGGGGCAATAATATGGGAAAAGAATTAAACGAAGACTCAGGTTTCAAGGTTAGTATAAAAACTTTAATTGCAATTGGATTCGCAATGGCAACTGTGATTGGTATGTGGTTTGCACTTCAGGCAGATATTGAAGAAGCAAAACAATTACCTGTTCCACCACCACCAGATGTAACAAGAATGGAATTTGACATGAAAGATAAAAATATTCGACTAACTATTGAGAACACGGCTGAGGATGTAGAAGAACTTAAGGAAGACTTAGATAGGATAGAAGAAAAAATAGATAGACTAAAGTAAGGGGTTATATATGAAAAAATTATTATTAGTATTGATAGTATGTTTACCATTAATTTCATTTTCACAAACATTAAAGTTAGGAAGCGACCTAACTGTAGTCCATTTTAATGCAGGCTGGAATTCAGCTGCAGATGTTAAATGGGTAGATGATTTAACGGATTGTAAAATTAAAAAATGTGACATAGCTACTGACACAAAAGCACAGGATAAACATGAAATAGTAGTTGTTCCAACAATTATTGTTTTTTATGAAGGTGAGGAAGTTAAAAGATTCCAAGCGGATATATCATTTGCTATGAAAGCAACATTGAAAGATGTTCAAGAGGTTATAGACGAAGTACAGATGGAAAATTCTTATTAAATATAACGGAGAACAACAATGAGTTGGAAAGAAATTTTTAAAGACAATAATGAATATAATGAAAAATCCATAATTGGATTTTGCGCATTTTTAATAATGGTAATTGTAATGCTTACTGATGTAGTAACAGGTGCAATGGGTAAAGATTTAGTGATTAATGAAGCTATTTATAACTCATTTGTAATGGTAGTATTAGGGTGTTTTGGTATTGCAGGATTAGAGAAATTTGCAAATAGGAAATAATGAAAAAGATTAGATCCATATTGATAGAACGATACATAGCCAATAGATGTTTCTTATTACAGGAACAGGCAATGGCCTATGCTGATATGGATGATACTACACTTATAGATGCGTATAATAAAGCACAGGCTGATTATTATACCATGTATAATAAACCCGTTCAATTTGGTAACATGATGGTAAATAATGCCCAACAGTTTGTTAATAATAATATAGACATTACACGTGATTTTTTGAAATGGGAAGATTATAATGTTAAACTTGATAATGATAAAGATTTGAAATATGCCCAAGAAAAATGGCCTGATAAAAATTATAAAATGGGTGATACAGTCCCATCTAAAAAACAATCAAATGTATACCTACCATATGTCGGTATAGATATGGATAGAAAAAGTTTTAGCAGGATGATGCAAGCATTGAAAAGCGGTGATCAATTTGAATATGATGGGGTAACATATGATTCAGATAAAATTAATAATAAATTTTTAGGCCCTTCAGAGACATGGGGATATGATGAAAATAGTGGCAGGTTTAGAATGTCTACTACAGATAATACATGTGCAGCATTTACGTGTGCTGTCCTGGATTATACCGATGCCCAATTAAAAACTGATGATGCATTAAATAATATAGTATTCAATGATCACAAAAACCGTGAATGGTCAAAAGATCTGTCTGCATCCGAATGGGAAGATATCCTGCAAAATCTAGCTATTTCTGATGAAGAATACCAAGATGGTAAAAGGACATATCTTAATACAAAAACATATATGGCATCACCATATAAAATTTCCAGAGCAGCTGCAAACAACCCAGATACTTGGTCAACATATGATCAGTCTGATTTCCAAAAAGGTCTTAAACCAGGCGATGATGGTTATCTTGATCCAAGGAGTGAAGAATATTGGAAAAAGTATGTTAAACCAGGCGATTTAATAATCTATTACGATCCAAAGAGAAGCGGAAACGATACCACACATATTGCAATTGCAGGTAATAATCCAAATGAAATTTATCATGATGGATCAGATGTAAATAATGTAAAGCAAAATAGTAAAAATCAGGCCCACCACAGAAGATCTAAAACTAAACCCAATGAACATTTTAGAATAATTCGTTACACTAACCAAACACAATTAACTAATGCAAAAAATAATTTGGATCAAATAGAATTAGCATTACAGAATAGAGATCTATCAGGTGCTAATGAATATGCAATGAATGATAATGGAACATATGATATAGTACCTCAAATAGATACTACTCCAGTACAAACAGTAGTAGCTACTAATGATGTAGAAAATACGGAAGAACCGGAAGATATGGAAGTGACTGTTGATGCTACAAATCAAATAAATCCAAATGATCCATTTACAAATACAACAAATGTTCCAGAACCTGAAAAGACAGTAGTTGATCCATTCACTAATGTCCAACAAGCTGGCCCAACAGGTATTTTTACAAATCTTTATAATAAGACTAAAAAGAAGTCGAAGAAGACCGACAATGATCAAAATAAGCCCGGTTAAAATATCGAAAAGAAAACAAAATAGATATTTATATATGTAATATATAAGGAGAAACTAGATGAGACTTACAGAAGAACAAATGAAATTAGTAGAACAGGCAGTACAAAAACACGTGCCAAGTAACGCGGACTTGTATGCTCAGGCTGAAAAAAATCCAGAGTTTGTAAAGGCAAGGGAAGCGACACAAAACGCACCACTCGTCCCCAAAGATAAAATGAAACAATTTATATCAGGAATGGCCGTATTAACTAATAAAAAGGCTCTAAATGGTCTTTATAAAAAAACAAACGTATATGGTAAAAACCCTACAGATATTTCAACAGCAATAAGTTCAGGTATGCAGATATGGACAAAAACATTAGCAAATGCATCTGCAGCTCTTGTAGTTGCACATGGTGATAAAGTGAAAGAGCATATAGCCTCCAATAAATCAGTAAATGAGCAAGCCGAAGCAGCTGATGCCGAATTTCTTAATTTAGTTAACAAGGCCCAGAAAAATGCAGCTACTTATTTAATGGGTAATAAGGTAACAAAGCAAGATACAGAAGATGTTAAGCCTTTGAATAGAACACACCCCCCAAAATCACCTGATCCATTTAAAATACCAGAAGGAAAGATAAGAGAACAAATTCGTAAACGGGTCAGTAAAATACTTAACGGAAAGAAATAAATGGCACATAACGATAATATAAAATCTAGATTTATGAAATTGGCTGGATTAAGTAGCAATACTCAACCATCAATCTCTATACACAATCGTCGACTAATGACTGAGGATAGGGTCTCTGAATTATTATCAAATGGCCATAGCTATACAGATATAGCATTAATGGAGCAACAAAGCACGGGACCAATGTTTCTTAAGACAATAAATACAGCTCAGGATCCAACAGCGATGGCTAATATGGTTAAACAAAGAGAAAACTCTATTGGTTATTTGAATGCAGCAACGCCTACTAGACAGGGATTGCATGATTATATGAAAAATGTTAGAGGATTTGCTTCGGATACCCCCACAACATCAAGTCTTAGTGACAGTGATTTAATGGAGTATTTATCATACATAGGTATGGATCCAAATATAGTAAAAGGTATGTATATGCAAGATGGTGGATCAGTAGGAACTCCTGTATCCAAATTAAAAAGATTATTTGTAGACGGAGCAAGCGATGAAGATATTGCAAGCTTTTTAACAAATCCAGAAAATGGTTTTACGGAACATATATCAAAAATAGCAAGTTCAAATGCTGCAGCAGCTGGTGAAATTGGAGTTGCAAATGATTTAGAAAAATATAGTTACTCAGACATACAAAGTAGTGCATCTGAGATAGCACCATTTAAAGAAGCCAATCCAACATTATTTGATCAAGATCCGGATAATGATGTATTTGGAACTACAACTGATGGAACAGAAGAAAACCCTGAAGATTCCGAAACACCTACAGGAAATGAAACCGAAACACCTACAGGAAATGAAACAGAAGTTAATACAGATGATATGAGCAGAGAATTATTAAGTCAAAAATATCCAAATGCACCAGAGGGATATCTAGATCAAGTAATTCAGGCAGGGTGGACTCCAGATACTGATAATGAAATGACACAATGGTTAGATGGAAACGAAAGTCTTTATAATGTAGATAATCCTTATAATCCAGAATACCAAACACAGGAAGAACCTGAATTACAATATATGGTTGGAGATAATAATTCAGAGGATCCAATGACAGATTTAGCCACGGTGCTTAAAAACACGGATGGAAAAGATCTTAGAAAGTTCTTACATGATCCTGCAAATAAAGAATTATTGAATAGTGTAAATGCACATATAAAAAGCATAGATGCTGACTGGAAAGTAGATGGATTTGATGATTTAACTAAAGGCGGATCAGATATGAATTATAATAATGCAGCGATAGATTTTTTAACTAATCCGGATAATATTGCAACAACAGTGTCCGCTTTTAATAATATGGCAGATAATAAGTATGCTAAAAACATATTTAAAGGCAAAAATATAACAACCAACCAATCAAATATTGATGCAATAAGAACCCAAAATCAATCTCAAACTGATTATAATGCAACAAACACTAATTTGCAAACAAATAATCCATTCCAGGCTACTGAGACACCCTCAGGGCCTGTGGAAACACCTGACAATGTGGATAATAATGATACTAAAACAACTGAGTATATTCCTAATTATTATGATGCAGCTGAGGCGGGCACATTTAATCCGTCAGTGTATACGAATCCTGAAAAAGCATATGATTATCAGACAGGAGAAAAAAATGTTATTGATAAAACATTTAATAGGGATGCAAAAACAGATAGAGGGCACAGACAAGTATCAATATACGTAGATCCAGTAACGCTTATGCCAGTTAAACAGGGTACTGAAAATGCCGTGGAACTTAATCCTGATGATGTATATCATAAAAGAGACATGTCTCAAGCTTCAGATCAAAGTAATGCATATATGGCACAGAATTATCCAAATATTAAACCAGGAACTAAAAAATATAACAAGCTTACAAAAAAATATAATAAGTCTATTTCAGATGTACATCAACAACATCAAAAAGATTTATATAAATCTGATTTGAAGGGGAAAGAAGTTGACTATAGTTCTTATAGTGTGACAACATCTAGACACCAGAAGAAAAATCAAAAAAATAAAAATAAAAATAAAAATGATGGAAACATAAAAATAGCAGATTTATTAAATACAAAGGTAGATGGAACCAATACCTTTTATGATTCATCAGGCCGAGCATTACCAGCCGATTTACATAGAATGAGATAATATGGAAAAATACGTATACAGAGCAAAATTAGTTAAGATTGTTGATGGTGATACCATTGATGCTCTTATAGATGTCGGATTTGATATCTGGTTTAAGAAAAGAATCCGATATAAAGGAATTGATACGTGGGAATCTAGAACTAGAGATCTTGCAGAGAAAAAGAAAGGCTTAGCAGCTAAGGAAAGAAATAGAGAGCTCTTGGAAGAAATTTCTGGCAAATCTGGATATTTCAGATTAAAATCTTATGGTGTTGGAAAATACGGAAGAGTGCTGGGAGAGATATTTATATTAGATAAGGAAGGTAAACAATATAACGTGAATGAAACATTAATCAAAGAAGGCCATGCTTATGCATATGAGGGTGGAACTAAAAAAGTATTTGTAGGGTAATTATGAAATCAAAAAGAAAAAAATTAATAGAATCAGCTGTAAGTAGAAGAGCTAAATTATTAGAAAATCATGTATTAGGGTTGGGTCAATTACCTTCTTCTAAACTAATGAAAATGAAATGGAATCCTATAACAGGAAAGACATTAAAAGAACAAGATGTGCCAGCAGCACCACCAGCACCAGCTGAAGCACCAACGATAGAAAATGTCCTTAATGACATTGATGGTCTATTAAAGAAATGGCCAGATAAAGAACACCCATATTACAAAGATGTAGTTGGATTAATGACTAAATATGCCAATGCGTTAGCAGGGGGTATGTAATAGGAAGAATAATATGAGACCAATTGAAAAAAAATTAAGGAAAGTTATTAGAGAAGAAATAATAAAAGCTCTAATCACTGAAAGATTTGGTAGTAAGGTATTAACCAAACTCCATACTAATACAATGCAGAGAAGGAAAGGCGCTAAAGGCCAATTGTATTTAGATAATAAGCATAATAATAAAGCTGCATTTAATGCTTTATCTAAAAAATATAATGTTATGTGGGATAAAATTACTGATAAAGACATCAAGAAGAGCAATAGATTAACAGGTAAAGGTCTCGAAATAATTGTTGCTCAAAAAGATGGATCAGTTTCTCCTACTAGTGGTTGGAGAAGTTCAGGATTCTTTCAAAAAGGTCAAATGTTAGGTGTATCTATGGACGGCAAGAGAGTATGGATGGGTGGTGGATACTACAATCCAAAAGCTGCTACTGGTCAGGGTTCAAGAGAAGGTAACTTTGGTTTAGATGTTAGAGGTCATAATAAATTAGACCAATTAATGAAATTGGGTGAGATAAAACCAATAGTTCTACAGATAGATTATAAAGCAGGAGGAGATGCAGGAGAACTTAGAGCATCCAGAGAAGAAGCAAGAGCTGGTGCATTAGCACTTAAAAAGGCTAGAGATGTCAAAAAAGAAAATGAATCAAGATATAGAGAATTAATGAAGAAAGCAGCAGGTGCTAAGGGTATAGAGCCTCTTAAAAAGATGTTTGATGAAGTTACTGCTGAATATACTGTAGCTGTAACAGAAGCAGCAGATAAACTTAAAGCCGGATTCGTTAATCCTAGTTGGACTACTGAATTATCAACAGCTTCTAGAGCATTCGATGATATGTTTCGTTACTTAAAAGAATTCATGGAACAAGTTGAACACGAGAAAAAATATCCAGATTCTTATTATAAGGATGCTAAAAATGATGCAGCTAGAAACATGCATAAGGCCTATAAAGAGTTTAAGAAAACTTGGAAGCAATTGCAAAGACAGTCAAAAAAAGAAATGTGGAAAAAAATAGAGTCGAGGTATTAATATGAATAAAAAAGAACTAGTATCAAGATATTTATTAGATAATGCATCTAAATTAAATGAACAAGCAACTGCAAGGGATATACTAGCCAATCCAGATGCATATGATATTGGCTACAACCAACTGGATACATTAAAGGGAGGAATGGGTGCTATACTAAATCAAATGGGTAAAGGTGGTGCGGTTTTAGATAATCCACACTATGGAGTTTATGGAGATGAAGTGCAATCTTTCAAAAAATTAAAGGATGATGATACATCCGCACAAGATATTATAGATGCATCTGTAAGGATTGCTGGAGATACAAAGCTTAAAGAACAATTCCAAGCAAGTGGATTAGACAGAAGAGCTTTAGGTTTATTAAAAAATAAAGACAAATCTGATTTAAAAAATATCATTCGTTCAGTTGTATATGAATTGGCAGATGATGGATATGATGAGGGCGATATTCAGGACTTTTTAGGTCTTATAGTAAGAGGCGAAGTCAAAATGAATTATAAGAAAGCAGTTAGATAATGATTAAACTAAAAAACATATTATCAGAATTACACGAACCAGGACATGAAGAAGGCAAAATGGCTAAAGCTCAAGCATATGAGCTTATGAAAGATGCTGAAGATGTATGTCGTATGATAGGTGAAGGTGATAATTTACCAGAATGGTTAGAGGCTAAGATAACATTAGCATCTGATTATATGAATAAGGTTAAAGATTATTTAAGTAATTATGAAAACAAAGAGATGCATGAAGGTCTACTTAAAGAAGCATATTCTATCAATGCATTAATCAAGGCGGGAGTTCAGATTCGTAAAGAAAAAAAAGCTGCATTTGAAAGATGGGCAAAATTTGATTCGAAATGGGATAATGCAAAGGTAATGTTTAGAAAGAAATTAGAAGATCTATCCGGACAACGAGATCGGATAATGAGTGATATGGAAAATGACCCAGATGTTCTTCGTCAACCAACAGCTGGTCATAAAGGACCTGTAGCTGATTATGCTAAACAATTACATAAAGTAGAAAACCAGCAAAGGAAAATAGAAGCTAAGTGGCAGTTTCATGAGAAACTTGTGAAGGAAGCTAAACTGGAATATGAGCAACTTAAAAGAAAAGAACTAAGGAATAATGATACAACCATGGCAGCTTTAGGTAAAAAATGATTAGCTTAAAAAGACTATATGAATATAAAGAAGAACCTAGTGAATTAGATGCTTCGATAAAGATGATAATTACTAAAAAGGGTGATGGTCTTTATAGTAAAGCTAAACATTTATTTAGTTTACATGGTGAGGCATTTTTAGATTTAGATAGTAGAAAGATATACGTTGATGGTGAAGAAGCCGAAAGAGAAGGGTGGACAGAAGACCATTATTTATTCGTTCAGGCTCATGAAATAGCACATTTAAAAATGAAACATACACCTGAAAATAGAGATGAACCTATGGCAGATTGGTATGCAATTCATTATTTATTAAAGAAGGGCCATAAAGATGCTGCTAAATTAGGTGCCAAGCAGTTTAAATATAGAAATGGTATAACATTCAAAGAATACAATAGGAAGATGAAAGATGGCAAATAAACAAGTTTTAAATGAAGACATATTAGCACTCTTATTTAGTTTACTAGATATGAGTTTATATCTTCCTATCCCTAAAAGAAGTAAAAAGTTATATAAAGCTGCAGCCAAAGACTATAAAAGCTTACATCAAAACTTCAGAAGTATATTCCCTGATCTTAAAACAGGACAACAAAGACAATTACATAAAAAGGTAATGAAAGATTTGGATGCTCTAGGTAAGGAATTTAAGAACTTATTAAAGCAAGTTAATAAAGATTATGATTCTGATAAAGCTAGTAAAAAGAAGAAGTGGGACAGTATTAAAGAAGGATATGATCAAACTCAAAAATTAAAGGCATACTTATCAGAAGCTGTAGAATTAGTAGAAGCTAAATTTACTAAAGTTCATGCAAAAAAAGCAGAAGATGCAGTAAAAGGTCTAAAAGGAACTATTACTGCTGTACCACATAAGGATAAACTTTATATCAATTACACCAATTGGAATTCAAGAGCTAAAATTGCAAAAGCAGTAGTAGATAAACTTGGAGTAAAATATAACGCAGATGGCCGTTCAACTAACGCACCAAAAGGTATATTAGGCTTAGGTGGAGCTAATTGGATGGAATTTGTTAATGAAGGTAAATTAAATGAAATATCTGTAAAGGCTGGATTTGACGATATAAAGAAGGGAAGAACAACAGCTATTGATGGTGTTAAAATGTCTAAGGATATGGTTGCAGCTATTATGGATTGGATGGCTATGTCTTCTTATGGTAGAAAATATCATAAACAAATAATGAAAGGCAGTATCCATTCACTACTTAAACCAGCTGATGCATGGGGAATAGAAAGATTCTTAAAGTCTGGTAAATTAAAAAAAGAATGGAAAGCTATTATTAAAAAGCATAAACCAAAGAAAGAAGGTGTAAACGAACAATCACAATTCTTTGGGCCTGATAAAGTAACACCACCTAAAAGAAAAATAGATAAACGTATTTTAAATGTTCCTATATATGACGAAACACCAGAGGAAGTTGATGCAAGAAGAGCTAGGATTACACAGAAAAACCTAGAGCAAGACAGAATTACAAACCTGAAAGATGAGTTAGGTGGAAGCTTCGGACCATTCGTGAAAAAAGATAGTTGGGCTCATAAAATAAATCAGGCGATAAATGTAGGCGAATTGGATCCAAGTAGTGAAGATTGGGGAGATCATTCAGGACAATGGAAATCTCATGTCGAAGATATGGAAGGTGGAATTGATCCCACAACATATACTCTTGGTAAAGATTCTTTAGAAGAGGGTGTTCCATTCCCACAGAAAGAACCGAATGAATTTGCATTCTTTGATTTCAAAAAATGGGCATATAAGAATAGAGGAAAACTTAAGAAAGAATTATTAAAACATAAAGATAATCCAGGTAAACTGTGGAATAAATTATGTGATATATGGGTCGAGTGGGCCAAGAAAACTAATAATAAAGATTTCTCAAGAATAACAGATAAACAAAAGTTTGGTAGGGCATTAGCTATAATGTTAAAGAAACAAAATGTTTTATTTGCTAAGAATTCTAGTCCTAGTCATAAGATAACTGTTAAGGAACAGCTGGACAAAAAGCAGCTTCAAATGTACGTCGATCAGAATCCAAACATAGGTAAGAAGAATATGAAAAATATTTTTAAAGATATGAATGTGACACCTTCTGACACTCTTCTATTTAATACATCACAAGATTCGCAGATGGCAAGAAACATGGGCAATTTTGATTTTACTAATATGATTGCTAAAAATAAGGGAGCAGTTCCTGGTGGACCTGGAGTCAATGTAACATATGATGACAGAGAACCATATGATATGTCACAATCTACATATAATACTAAAGATGGTTATACACATGTTTCAAAATCTAAAAAGCAAGAAAGTGTCAATGAAATATTAGATAGAATAATAGTCGAAGAAGCTGTAAAGATATATAAAGAACGTAAATTAGACGAGCAGGGTTTATTAAAGGTAGCTAATTTTATAAAGAAAACAGTTAAGCCATTAATAGATAAATTTACAGGCGATAAAGAAGAACCTGAAGCCATAGATATTGAAAAGACTGATGATAGATGGTATGAACCTAAACCAGAACCAACTGACTCTGTAGTTGATATAATGATCAAAAAGGAAATAAAGGAACAAATGACACCAAGCCAAGTTAAATTTCTATCAGGTAAATTAAAGCTTAAAAAGGGTGATAAAATAACATATGATCAACACTTTCAATTTGGAAAGGTATCTAAAAATGTGACTGCTAAAGTAGTAGCAGTTAAAGGCCACACAGTGTTCTTAGATAAAGGACCTGAATTAGATCTAAGAACGGATCCTATTAATAAATTAAATGGTAAAGCTATTAAATAAATTTGTATAATTGAATTATTTTTTGTATATTAATATCATGAATACCAGAGAGAAGAAAAGAGCCGCATTCAATAAAGCTTTGGCTATAATTAATAGCTGTAAGACTAATGATCATGTTATGTGCGCTTATAATTACATAGATAATTTCAGGAAAGTATTCGGAGAAGAAGAAATAGCTAAAAAATTAAGACATATATGTTCTACTAAAAGAACTATAGTAAATAGAGGGTTATAGAAATGTGGACAACGACAACAACAGCAGGAGAAGGTTACGAAATTAATTATATATTATGCCAAGAAAGCCAAAAATATTATTACAAAGTGATGTCGAACGAGCTATAAAGAATACTCAGTCTAATTTAGAGGCTTCGAGATTTCTTAGAGTTCATTACGACACATATAAAAAGTATGCATCTTTATATAAAGATAAGGATGGCAATTCCCTATTTGAATCACATAAGAATCAATCGGGAAAAGGTTTACGTAAGATCCAGAAAGGTGATAAAGCTAAGTATCCATTACAAGAGATAATAGATGGTAAGCATCCTAACTATCCAACATCTAAATTAAAATTCAGACTAATTAGAGAAGCTCTATTAGAAGAAAAATGTGTTACGTGTGGAATGGAAGAGAAGAGAATTACAGATATGACTGTCCCATTACTATTAGATCACAAAGATGGCGATGTAACTAATCATGTATTAGATAATTTACAGCTATTATGTTATAATTGTTACTACTTAACAGTAGGAAATCCTATAGGTAAAAAGCATAGAAAATTATAAAAATTGTTCATAACTTTTGAAAAAACCTGCTAAAATATTTGGATAATTCAATTATTTTACGTATATTTATATTATAAATAAGAGTGTTAATTAAAGATAAAGATATGCTAGAAAATTTAAAAAGGTTACAAGAGTTTGTAGATAAAATGAAATCTACATCATCTCTTAATGAGAAAAAGGAAATCATCAAAACTATAGAGAATGATTCATTTATTACAAAGGTATTATACTATACTTATAATCCATATTTCAAATATCATGTTACAAGTAAGAATTGTAAAAAGAATTCGGAGATATGTAATGCGAATCTAATTTATGACAGACTTGATAAACGTAATGTCATAGATATATTTGGTATGTTAGATGATTTGCGTAATAGAGTATACACAGGACATGATGCAATTGCAATGGTAAATGCATTTATCAATATCCCTACGAATACAGAATATGCAGATTTGATCTATAATGTATTAGATAGAAATATAGAATTAAGAGCATCTGAATCTGTTATTAATAAAGTTATACCTAATTTAATACCTGAATTCAAAGTAGCTTTAGCTAATTCATATAATCCTAAATTAGTAGATTGGAATGATACATGGTATGCTTCTAGAAAATTAGATGGTGTAAGATGTTTAGCTATTGTAGATGTAGAAGGTAATTGTAAATTATATTCTAGACAAGGAAATGAATTCACTACATTGGATAATGTAAAGAAAGCTATTGAAGATACTAATATTATTAATGTTGTATTTGATGGTGAGATATGTTTAGTAGATGAAAATGGTAATGAAGATTTCCAAAGTGTAATGAAACAGATTAAAAAGAAAGATCACACTATTGAGAATCCAGTATTTAAGATATTTGATATGGTATCTTTAAATGTATTTAACGGAGCTGAATCCTCTGATGATTTAGGGGATAGATTGCATATGTTAAGATCTTGGTGTGGTAGAGTAGATGCAACATATGTTGAATATCTACAACAATTTGTTGTTACTGGAGATGATCATTTTGCTAATTGGGTTCAAATGTCTGCTGATAATAATTGGGAAGGTGTTATGTTAAGAAAGAATGTAGCATATGAAGGTAAGAGATCTAATAATCTATTAAAGGTTAAGAAGTTCCATGATGAAGAATATGTAGTTTGTGGAGCTACTAATGGAGATATTAGAATTGTAGTAGAAGGAAAAGAAAAGACTATAAATGCATTAAGTCAAGTTACAATCAAACATAAAGGTAATATAGTTGGTGTAGGTTCAGGATTCTCTTTAGATCAAAGAAAAGAGTTCGGTAAAGATCACAGTAAGATCTTAGGAAAAACTATTACAGTTCAATACTTTGAAGAGACAAAGAATCAAGAAGGTGGAACATCATTAAGATTTCCAACAGTAAAACATATTTATGATGACGGGAGAGATTGTTAAAAATATAGTATATTAATTAAAATTAAAAATTATGGAATTATTAGTAGTATTTTTATTAGCGGGAATTGGATTTTGGATCCTAAGAGGATTTAAGATAGTATTCATAATAGCATTTGGAATAGTAATAGCACTATTTAAGCTATTAACATACAGAAAACCTAAACCATATTACACATACACAAAATCATAAAAGAAATGAGAAGACACAAATTTTTAGGTAAGATATATGAGTTGATTAAACGCATAGAGCGTTGGAAGCAAGTAGGTCCAGCTGTGACGGAGAAGGAGTGGGATGCTGCGGATGCTGCACTTGAGGATGTTACCGAGTTGGAGAGCTTATGTAGAGTTGATGACGTCTATAAGATACCTACATATAGAATGAAAAGATGTAATCAGTATTGGCGTTTATATAAAACTAAAAAAGTAATATGATGGAAACAGTAGCACAGATATTTGGGATGACATTCGTATGTATTATAATAATATGTCTGGTATGGACAATAGGTAGTTACATAGCAGAGGCGTATTCTCCAAACAATAAGTTAGAAGATAATCTTAAAAGGTTTGATAAGAAGAGTAGGTAAAATATGGGGATGTAGCTCAGTTGGCTAGAGCGCTACACTTGCACTGTAG
>MPLU02244724.1_pt1 | contig 61156 bp, 47 predicted proteins | sample 1617381 | NCBI WGS metagenome assembly MPLU02 (sample SAMN05944801, study PRJNA350692) | marine metagenome | biome: marine; feature: ODZ; material: water; isolation source: 90 m water sample filtered on 0.2 um supor filter | place: Pacific Ocean | collected 2012-04-08 | depth 90m m
GACCCCTATAATAGCCGGTTGTTCGTAACCTGGTCATCGCGGCCAGTCGGCGAAAATCAGCAGCCAGCTCGATCGAAAGGAATCAGACCTGTGGCAGAACATGTTGTCATCATCGGCAGTGGACCGGCAGGCTGGACATCAGCCATTTATGCGGCACGGGCCAGTTTGAAACCACTCGTTTTCGAAGGGGCTATTACCGAGGATAACCGACAGAAAGGGACGTTGCCGCTGGGCCAGTTGGCACTGACTACCGAGGTCGAGAATTATCCAGGTTTTCCGGCGGGTAACCTGGAAGGTTACCTCGATGATTCGGTCGCCAAGGAGCGACGCCAGATCATGGCTCCGCACCTCAAGGAAGGAGTCAGTGGACCGGAACTGATGGAGTTGATGCGCCAGCAGGCCGTCAATTTTGGTACGCGAGTGATCACCGACGATATCGTCGAGGTGGATCTCGACTCCCGGCCCTTCGTGCTGACAAGCCTTAGTGGCGAAAAGACAGAAGCGCATTCGCTGATTATCGCAACCGGTGCCAGTGCCAATTATCTGGGCCTGGAGTCCGAGGATCGGTACAAGAACCGTGGAGTCAGCGCCTGTGCAGTTTGTGATGGTGCTTTGCCCCGGTTTCGTGATCGTCCCTGTGTCGTCATCGGCGGTGGTGATTCGGCAGTCGAGGAAGCGGATTACCTCAGCAAGTTTGCTTCCACCGTCTACCTGGTCCATCGGCGAGATGCCCTGCGGGCATCGAAGATCATGGCACAGCGAGCCGAGGATAACGAGAAAATTGACATTGTCTGGAATCACGTTTGCGAGGAAGTGCTGGGCAGCGACGATGAAGGTGTGACCGGCGCTCGCTTGAAGAGCACGGTGGATGACAGCGAGCGTGAGGTCGAGGCCGCTGGTTTCTTCGTGGCGATCGGGCATACACCCAATACCGAGTTTCTGCAGGGGAAACTGGAGATGAACGAGAAGGGATACCTGAACTGGACCGAGCCGCATCGGACCAACACCAGCGTGGAAGGGGTTTTTGCTGCCGGTGATGTGGCGGATGATTATTACCGCCAGGCGATTACTGCGGCCGGTACCGGTTGCCAGGCAGCCTTGGATGCCGAACGCTGGTTGGCTTCGCAGGGACTCTAGTCCCCTGGGGTGCTTTCCGGATTCACATTGTGTTTTTTAAGAAAAAAAGCACAATCAATCGAACTTCACCCAGTGCGAAAACGATTAATTGACAACGGGCAAAAGGAAAAAACCATGGCAGATGGTGCAGATCGAATAGCGCAGGAACGGGAAATGTTATTGTCGGTCGAGTCGCAGGGGTTGGGCGGCAAGCTGGGAGTCTACACCAGGCTTTCCGGACCCGGCTGGTTGCAAAGTGCCATTACACTCGGTGGTGGCTCTCTCTCTGGTGCCCTGTTCCTGGGTGTGCTGGGTGGCACCGATATGCTGTGGTTGCAGCTGGTGGCAATCATCATGGGCGTGGTGATGCTTAGTGCGATCAGCTACGTAACACTTTCCACGGGTAAACGCCCTTTTCCACTGATCAATGAACACATTAACCCGGCCCTGGGCTGGGGCTGGCTGCTGGCCACGATCACGGCCAACATGATCTGGTGCATGCCCCAATTTGGTCTCTGTTTCGAAGCCCTGGAGAAGAACCTGATCGGCTTCGGTAACACGCCCGAGTACGAGGCTGCGGTTGCTAATGGTGACAAGATGTATGGGTACAAGATTACCATTTCAGTGGTTTTCTTTGCCCTGGCTGGCTTCCTGGTTTATCTCAACAGCCAGCGTGGCCTGGCAGCCAAGATCTTTGACGTGGCCTTGAAGGTCATGGTGGGGATCGTGGTGATCTCCTTTTTTGGCGTGGTTATTGTGCTGTCACTCAAGGGAGAACTGGCCTGGGGATCCATTCTGACTGGCTTTATCCCGGATCTGAGCCAGTGGACCAGTCCGGCCGGAGCCGTGGCAGGGAATATCAGTGGGATGTCTGAAAATGTTGCCGAGTTTTGGAGTGCACGTGTTGTGGAAGCACAGCGTGACGTGATGATTGGAGCTGCAGCCACGGCGGTTGGCATTAACATGACGTTCCTGCTTCCTTACTCGATGCTGGCTCGGGGTTGGGATAAACCATTCCGTGGATTGGCACGATTTGACTTGTCGACCGGCATGGCCATTCCCTACGTGTTGGTGACCAGTTGCGTGGTCATTGCTGCTGGCACCATGTTTAACGGGAAGATGGATGCCGACTTTGGTAGTGTAGATGTCGCGGTCATGAAAAAGAGCAAGCTCTACAAGGATGGCAGTGGCCATTTGATCGCGCGGCTGGAAGCGACTGATGAGAGCGTGAAAGATCTTACGGACGCAGAAAAGGAAGCTCGCATTGCAGGGTTACCCAAGGCCGAGAAAGAGGTGGCTGCATCCCTGGTGAAGCGGAACGCTTTTCAGCTTTCTGAATCCCTGGCCCCACTGCTTGGAGGTACCATGGCAAACACGATCTTTGGGATCGGTGTGCTGGGGATGGGTTTCTCGTCCATCATTATCCTGATGTTGATCAACGGTTATGCATTCTGTGAGATGCTGGGCAAGCAACAGGGAGGGACACCGCATATCGTGGGTTGCTTGCTGGCCGGCCTGGTGGGAGCTAGTTGGTGGTTGTTCTGGGATGGTGATGCCAAGATGTGGTTGGCGATTCTCGTATCAGCCTTCGGCATGATGTTGCTGCCCATTGCTTACGTCACATTCATGCTCATGATGAACAGCACCAAGATCCTGGGAGATGATAAGCCGACGGGAAGTTCCCTGACCTGGTGGAATATCCTGATGGGAGTTTCCGTGTTGGGAGCGATTGCAGCGGCTGCCACGGCCATTGCGGGCAAGGCGAGTCACCCGGTGGCTGGCCCGGTCGTGACCACCGTGGGCGTGATCCTGTTGACATTGGTACTGGCCGGTTTCCTGTTTGAACCGCGTGGGCGTAGACCCGCAGGTAAACAGGAGTGATTTCGAGAAAACGGATCATTCACGATTCCAGGGAAGGCTCGTCGTCAAGATGAATAAAATCACGGTTATGGCCGCGCGTAGCAAGGATGTCATCGGGCAGCAGGTCCTGCTGCAAGGTTGGGTGCGTACTCGCCGGGATAGCAAGGGCGGCTTCAGCTTCATCGAAATCAATGATGGCAGCTGCCTGGCCAATATCCAGGTGATCGCCGATGCCGACCTGGCTAATTACGAGTCGGAAATCCAGAAGCTAACCGCCGGTTGTAGTGTTTCGATCAGTGGTGAAGTAAAAGAATCGGGGGGCAAGCAGGATACGGAAATCCAGGCCAGCGAGGTGACCGTGCACGGCTGGTCCGATCCGGAGACCTACCCGCTGCAGAAAAAGCGGCACTCGTTCGAGAAGCTGCGGGAATGGGCGCACCTGCGTCCCCGTTCCAATACCTTCGGTGCAGTTACCCGCGTTCGCAACTGCATTAGTCGCAGTATTCACAACTTCTTCCAGGAAGATGGTTTCCTTTACATCAATACGCCCATTATCACCGCCAGCGATTGCGAGGGGGCTGGCGAAATGTTCCGGGTGACCACGCTGGACATGGAAAACGTTCCCAAGGTAGATGGGAAAGTCGATTACTCGCAGGATTTCTTCGATCGTCCCAGCTTCCTGACCGTTAGTGGTCAGTTGGAGGCTGAGATCTTTGCCACGGCACTGGGGAAGGTCTACACCTTTGGCCCCACGTTTCGAGCTGAGAATTCCAATACCTCTCGGCACCTGGCAGAATTCTGGATGGTTGAGCCAGAGATGGCCTTCTACGAACTGACTGATAACATGGACCTGGCGGAAGCGTTCCTGAAACGTATCTTCCGCGATGTTCTTTCAGAATGTCCCGAAGACATGGACTTCTTTAACCAGCGCATCGATAAAACCGCCATTGAAACCCTGGAGAATATTGCCAGTTGCGAATTCGTACGGCTGCCCTATACCGAAGCGGTCGAGATCCTGGAGAAGAGTGGCCAGGAATTTGACTACCCGGTTACCTGGGGGAGTGATTTGCAGAGCGAACACGAACGTTTTCTGACGGAACAACATTTTAACGGGCCGGTGATACTGTACGACTATCCCTGTACGATCAAGCCTTTCTACATGCGTGTCAACGATGATGAGAAAACGGTACGTGCCATGGACGTCCTGGTGCCCAAGGTGGGAGAGATTATCGGGGGTAGCCAGCGAGAAGAGCGATTGGACGTGCTGGAACAGAGGATGGCAGCCCAGGATCTGAACACAGAGGATTACTGGTGGTATATCGATTTACGTAAGTTCGGTACGGTGCCGCATGCAGGTTTTGGATTGGGACTGGAACGTGTGGTTCAGTTCGTCACCGGCATGGCAAATATCCGGGACGTGATTCCTTTCCCGAGAACTCCCGGTAGTGCCGATTTTTAATCCCGATACGAGGTGAAATTATGCATCGTTTACTTGGCTTTTTTTTCTTCCTGGCAGGGTTGGCGTTGATCGCGGGTCCGGCCCAGGCTCAGCATACGAAGGATTCCCTGGAAGTCATTCAGAAGCGACTCAAGGAAAAGAAAGCGATCCTCATTGACGTGCGGGAGCAGCGGGAGTGGGATGCCGGGCACCTCAAGAAAGCGCAACTGGTTCCGCTGAGCAAGTTGCAGGCTGGAGTTAAGGAAAAGATGTTGCCCAAGGACAAGATTATTTACTGTCATTGTCGTTCGGGGGGGCGAGTCCTGATTGCCACTTCGATTCTCAAGCCACTGGGCTACGACATTCGACCCTTGAAGCAAGGCTACCAGCAATTACTGGGAGCCGGTTTTGAAAAGGCGGCTGATCCGCCAAAGCCCAAGTAGTGCACGCTGATGAGGTTGGATTTAACCTGCCAGCCACCGGGCCGAGATTACCAGCCAGGGCAGGATGCAGATAAAGATAGAACCCCGGGTGATTGTCGACGGAGCAGGATCCTGGCGTGTCCGGGTGGCAATCGCGCAGAGAATTAAACCGACGGTGCCGCTCAAGCAGGCCACCAGCAGCATCAAGCCAGGCAGGGCACGCAGGAGAGCGGGCCACTCGGTATCTGACCAGTAAAGTGGGATAGCGGCGAGTAGCCCCACAACTTCCGCGGCGAGGGTAGCCAGCGTGGTCAACATCCAGCCCACGGTGATAAACTCCGCAGTCCGTTGGTCGGGATCCAGCTGAGTGGATTTCCTGGCAGGTGCTTTCTTCTGGCTGGCCTGCCGACGTTTCTTACCCATCTGCCATTTCCTGTGAGCACGTGAAAGCCTGGGTGCTCATGCAATGAATCGATTCCCTGCTCAGCTGGTCGTGGCGGCCCGACAACGGGTGATGGCATCATGGAATTGCTGGAACAGGTAACGACTGTCATGAGGTCCGGCAGATGCCTCGGGATGGTACTGTACGCTGAATGCGGGGTACTCGCCATGGCGGACGCCGGCAATCGTATCGTCATTCAGGTTGCGGTGAGTGATTTCCAGGTGCGCGGGGAGGCTTTCTTCTTCCACGGCAAATCCGTGGTTCTGCGAGGTGATTTCCACACGCCCGGAGTCGATGTTCAGTACGGGCTGATTGGCGCCCCGGTGCCCGAATTTGAGCTTGAAGGTCTTGGCTCCCGAAGCCAATGATAATAGTTGATGCCCCAGGCAAATACCGAAGATAGGAACTTGTGGTAATAGCTCCGAGATCGTCTTGATCGCGTAGTCGATCGGTTCCGGGTCCCCCGGACCGTTGGAGAGAAATACCCCATCCGGTTGCTGGGCCATTACATCTTCACTGGTCGCGGTGCCCGGCAGGATCGTGATGCGACACCCCAGTTCTCGCAGGTGTCGAGCAATATTCCATTTCATGCCATAGTCCAGTGCCACGACGTGATGTTCGGTTTGATTGTCGCTGGCCGGCAGGCTGGGGTCGCGGGACCATTCGCTGAGCGGTTCTTCCCAGTTGACGGGTTCAGTGGGCACCACCTCTTTGACCAGGTCGCGTCCTACCAGTCCTGGACTGGCCTGGGCCTTTTTCACCAGGCTCTCATCATCCAGGTCCGTCGTGGAAAGGACTCCCTTGAGAGCTCCCAAGGTACGAATGCGACGGACCAGGGCACGGGTATCAATGCCCTCCAGACCGATGATGCCGTGCTGAGCCAGGTAGTCGCTAAGGCTGCCCTGGGAACGAAAATTACTGGCAATACGACTATTTTCTCTTACGATGAAACCGGACAGGTGGGGACGCGAGCTTTCCACGTCCTCATCGTTGATACCGTAGTTACCGATTTCCGGGTAAGTCATCGTGACAATCTGACCACGATAACTTGGGTCAGTGAGGATTTCCTGGTAACCGGTCATCGAGGTATTGAAGACGACTTCTCCGTCGATTTCCCCTTCGGCACCAAAGGAAGACCCGGTAAATACTGTTCCATCTTCTAAGGCCAGCTTGGCGACTTGTGTCATGGTATGCACATCCATCCGTGTAAAATCACTTGCAGTTTTGTTGATTTTGCAACTTGTTTCTGGTCTTGGCCCAGGTGCTTAAAGTGTTCCGCCTGTTTTGCCCGATACCCAAAGGATAGGGCTGTGGGTCTTCACAAGTCAGTATTTATACTTTCCAGTGACCAGCCTTACACCGGGGGGCTTGGTTCGGCGACCAGGCCCCCCAATTTTTTACTGGGTTTTGCTGGTCTACCGGGTCTTTGCCGAGCCACACGGAGCTGATTATAGGCCTTTCGGACCAATCTCCCAAGAACCCGCTGAGAAGAACTTACCCGGTTCTCACCGATTTGGGGACTAGGGGGCCTGAGATTGGCCCAGGCAGCGGCTAATTTGTCTTACTGCCTGCCGCAGGCGATTCTCGTTTTCTACGAGTGCCATGCGAAGAAATCCCTCACCAGCCGGGCCAAAACCGGATCCTGGGCTGACCGCCACCTCCGCTTCTTCCAGTAGTTTCATGGCAAAGTCCATGGTCGACATGCGACTAGCCCAGGGTTGCGGAACGGGTGCCCAGACAAACATCCCTGCCTTAGGGGGAGTGACATTCCAACCGTTGCGACACAAACCCTCGACCAGGACGTCTCGACGCTGCTGGTACAGTTGTGATTGAGCTTCCACGGCAGCCTGTGTATGACGCAAGGCGACGATCGCAGCAACCTGGATCGCCTGGAACATACCGTAGTCGTAGTAACCCTTGATAACCCCCAGTGCTTCGATCATCTGGGCATTTCCACAACAGTAGCCGACACGCCAGCCGGCCATGTTATATCCCTTGCTCATGGTCGTGAATTCCACACCTACGTCACTGGCACCTGGTGCTGCCAGGAAGCTGGGGGGCTGGTACCCGTCAAAAGCGACATCGGCATAGGCAAAATCACTGATCACCATGAATCCGTACTGCTTGGCGAGTTTGACGACTTCCACGTAAAACTCAGGTTCCACGGTGGCCGTGGATGGATTGTGGGGGAAGTTGAGTATTAGGAGCTTGGGCCGGGGATACAGGTGCTGGCAGGTGTAGGCAATGTTGGCAAGGAGTTTTTCGCTGTCGCCGACTTCCAGGGTGATCACGTTGCCACTGGCCAGGGCAACGGCATACATGTGCACAGGGAAGTAGGGTGCCGGTGTAATCGCGGTGTCGCCAGGGCCCATCAGTGCCAGGCACATGTGGCTGAAGCCTTCCTTGGATCCCAGGCAAACCGTGACTTCGGTTTCCGGGTCGAGTCGAACCCCATAATTTTTCAGGTACTTGCTGGCTACTTCACGACGCAGGTTCAGAATTCCATTGGATTGGCTGTAACCGTGACCGCGTGGATCTGCAGCGGCCTCGGATAGCTTTTCAATCACCTCGGGTTGGGGTGGGTCAGAAGGGTTGCCCATGCCCAGGTCGATCACGTCGTGTCCTGCTCGGCGTTTCTCGTACAACAGGGCATTGATCCGTCCGAACATGTAGGGAGGCAGTCGACTGACCCGGGACGCTACCTGGATCTGGTAGTCCGAACTACTGTGCGCATCGTCAGCGGGTCCCGGGGTTTGCGGGGAAGAGCCGGTCTCAGGCAGGTCAGTTTGAGCCATGGTGCTTTTAACGCATCGAACCGTGAGGTAGCAGGAAAGCCTTCTTCAACCATACCTTGCGATTAACAGCCACGGAACGGTTCTTTATAGGAAGACAGCCACTTTTGGGATGAGTCTTCGGGAACATTCCGAATGTTCGGGACAGGCAAGCCCCGTCAGTCGGCGGTTCTAGGGAAGTGGCTGGGATGCCCGCAGGTAAGAGAATAAGTCCCGGATCTGTTGCTCGGAGAGCGGCTTGAGGATTCCCTCGGGCATGATGGAACGCGGCACAGCAGCCATGTCGTCAATCTTCTCCTTGGCGACTACGATCCGTTGTCCGTCGATCCCTCGTAACACGACCACGCGGTCATCCTGGTCCTCGATGAAACCATTGAGGGTTCTACCGTCCTCGGTAAAGATGGCAAACGTTTCAAACCCCTTGCGGATTTCAATACTGGGATTAACCACGTTAAGTAGCATGTTGACCAGGTCATCTCGCTTGTAACTGGTCAGGTCAGGTCCAACCTTGCCGCCGTTATTGAACAGGACATGGCACTTCCCGCAATGCTGTAGAAAAAGCTTTTTCCCGAGTGCTGAATTTCCGGAACCGGTTTGCAGGATTTTCTGGTAGAGATTCATTTGCTGCTTCATTTGTTCCGTGGTAGCGCCACTGACCGCTCCCCACTGCTGATCGATGATGCGTTTGATTTCCGCATCCTGGTGTAGCAGCATCCGTCGTACCATGGCCAGTGGAATCGTTTCCCGGTCGATCTTGCCATCAGCCACCTGCTGCAGCCAGGAACGGGTCCAGGGTTTCCGACTGGCCAGCAATGATTGAGCGACTGGCCGAGTTTGTGAGGAAAACTTGCTGTAACGTGCCAGTACCGTGGTGGGGATGTTCTCGTTTTCATAGGAGATCAGGCTGACCAGGGCTGCACTGATGACCGTTCCATCGGATTCTTCGGCGATCAGTTTCAGCAGTGTTGGCAGGCTGGATTCCTGACGTACCTGGCCAAAAATTTCAATCAAACCGACCCGCTCACGTGCTGACGTCTTGGAACTGGCCACCTTCTCGAGGGCTTCCGTGATGGCTGCCGGCTGGGATTGACGCAGCCTCAGTTGGAGTGAACCGCCACCAGCCTTGGCAATCGCGGCGACCAATTGTGGTGGTAATTCAGCCAGTGAACGTCCCTCGAAAGCTTTTTCAAAACCCGCCATGAGTTTCGCCTGGGATGCCTGGTCGGGAGCGAATTGTAACAGCCTCGCACTTGCTACCAGGTCGCGTTGGCGACCGCTGCTGGCGTAGCGTCGCATCAGTCGTTCCAGGATATGTTCCTGGACCAGTGTTAATTGCCAAAGTGTTGGGTCCTCGAATAGATTTACAACGGTTTCCGGGTTGGTTTTCACGTGAGCTTCCAGGGCCCACCACAGCAACAGCGGTAGGTGGATATCGGAGGCATCTTCGCTGTGTGTTAACAGTTGACGCGTAATGGCCAGCGATGGTTCAACGGGTAATCGGCGCGCAGAACAGGCCAACTGGCTGCGAACCTCCACGTGGGGTTCCTGGCCAGCCAGCTTTGTAAGCTGTTCTTTTAGTGCGGGTGAGATTTTCCGCTGATCACCCAGCAGGCGGATGGTCCAGGTGCGTACGTACGGGTCCTGGTGCTGCAACGTCGTGCCCGCAAAGGATGCGTCCAGGCCACCACTGAGGTTCAGTGCCCAGAGTGCATTGAGGGCCAGTAATCCGGTCTCGTTTTGAATGACGGTTCGTAAGGGTTCAATCGCAGCCGGGTCGTGGCGATCACCGAAGAGCCGAACAGCCGTTTGTCGGTACCACTTGTTGGGATGTCCGAGGATCTTGATGAGTTCTTCGTTGGAGAGTTTTTCCAGGTCAAAAGGCTTGGACGGTGGCTGGTTTTTTCCATGGAGACGATAAACGCGACCATTGGTCTTGTCGACTCGCCCCTGGTAATGACTGGCATGGTCAATTCGCTGTTCGTACATGTCGGCAACGAAAATCGCTCCGTCTGGACCCATCTTGATGTCGACCGGTCGAAACCAGTTGTCTGTGCTCTTGAGAGGATGTCCAAGATCCTTGGTTTTGAAAGAAGAGCCCTCGGTGGAGACCTCGCTGTAAACCACGTGGCTACTTAACGGGGAGACACCGAATAGTTTTCCCTGGTAGCGGCCAGGCAACTGCCCTCCCTCATTGATCACGAAGGTATGCGTGAAACGAGGGACCTGATGATGGGTCATGTAGGGGAAAAATCCGTACGCATAGGGATTGGATAGTTGTCCGTGCTTGGCAAAACTTTTCTGGAAGTAGCCTCCCTGGACGTAATGAAAACCACGTGTGTTGCCACCGTTGTGGCCGGAGTAGACCCGACCCTGGGAATCGATCTCGACCCCAAAGGAATTGCCTCCCCCCTCGGCAAAGATCTCGTAGCGGCGTTGCTCAGGATGATATCGCCAGATCAACTGTCCGACAGAATTAACCGGCTTGTCCTTGCTGCCATAGCGTCGGACATGTCCCGAGACAGTGCTTCCCTGGGAAGCGTACAGCCAGCCATCGGGTCCCCATCGCAGACTGTTCGTGACCGAGTGAGAGTCTTCCATGCCGAAGCCTTCCAGGTGGACCTCAGGATCTCCATCCGGTACGTCGTCATGGTTTCGGTCCGGGTAGAATAGCAGGTAGGGCGGGTTCAAGGCCCAGACCCCGTCACGCCCCAGTGCCACCGAGGTGACCAGGCTAAGCCCTTCCACGAAAACCTTGTGGCGATCGTAAACACCGTCCCCGTTCGTATCTTCGTGAATCGAAACCCGATCCTTGCCACGGAAGTGATGTGGCGGTGGACGGGGAACCTTGTCGTAAACACTACGCAGGTACTTATCACGTCCCAGCATCTTCAGCCCTGCCGGATTCGGGTATTGCAGATACTCAATAACCCAAAGCCGTCCTCGCTGGTCAAACTTGAGTGACAGTGGCTGGGCAATCGACGGGTCGGTCAGGACCGGTTGCACCTGCAGGTCATCAGCGACTTCAAATAACTTGACGGCATCCTGCGGTGAACGTGCCCCCCGGTCGTTGGCCAGTTTCTTGAACTGTTGGAGCGTGCTGCTGGCGTCGGTTAATTCGCGAAAAGTGGGAGAGTCGGCAGTCCGTTCTTTCCAGAGTGCCCACTGGAGGTCGTCGCCGGGGCGATATTGCCACGAGCCCCCCATGCGCAAAGCCTGTTGCTGGTTAACCAGTACCGGCGCTGCTGCATTGAAGTTCAAGCGTCCCAGGTTAAAGTAAGTCCGGATCGCGATCACGTTGGTCTGGCCCGGGATTACCAGCTGCGGCTTGATCTCGTAAACCTCGTCGCTGCCCAGGCCACTTCGGTACTTGGGGGGGAGGTTTCCCAGGACAGCGACCTTTACGCCATTGAAATACACTTCACGAGCGTCGTCGATGGCTTCTGTATAAAGCTGCAGCGTTTTGCCTTTCCAGTCAGCAGGTACCTGGACCAGGCATCGATACCAGCCAAACCCCAGGTTCTTTCCTTGGGAGGCAGTCGGAGCGATTCGCCAGATCTCAGGGACCCGCACGGTGCGCCAGGGGGCAGGTTCTTGCCAAGCAGCTGCGTCAGATGCATAGTGGGTCAGCAGGAACGAGATCAGCAGCAGTAGCGGCGTGAGCCGGGAGCGGGGATGTCGAAGGAGAGAGAACATAGGTGACTTCGATTCCTTGGCAACATGAAATAATGAACTCCTGGAAACCAACCCCAGGTGCCTTTCATGGTACTGCATTGAAAGCTGGTGGAAAGAAGCCGGTCGGCCGCAAAGAAAAAACACATGAACATATGTACATGTGTCAATTGGTCGATCGGCGTGCCATGGGCAACCCGCAGATTGCCAGGTAAGCCCCCAGGTAAGCCCCCAGGTAAGCCGTTGAGTCGGGGCGGGGAGATTCGAACTCCCGACCTCCTGCTCCCAAAGCAGGCGCGCTAGCCAGGCTGCGCTACGCCCCGAGTTGAGTTGCCAGAACCATTCCGCAGAACTTCTGGCACTCGTGATCTCTTCATGCTAACCAGTTCGCCCGGTTTGAGCAATCGGCGGTCCGGCCGGGTTCCAGCCGCTAGCCTGCCTTGCGTTTGAGATTCTCTCCGCTCTGCTGGCAGATCTGGTCCCGTAATCGCTCGAATTCATCATTATTGGCAAAGTGAATTACGATCCGACCACGACCCTGGTTGGTTTGCTTCAGGTCGACCTTGGTGCCCAGCGTACGGCGAAAGGACTGTTCCAATTGGGTCAGTTGCTGATTACTGGAGCGTCGCTTTTTCTTACCAGGGATGGGCAGAGGTTGACCATCCTCGGCAAGGATGAAAGCCTGCACCGATTCCTCGGTGGCTCGCACGCTCAGGCCGTCAGTACATATTTTTTTACAGAACTTGACCTGCTCGGCATCATCACCCAGGGGCAGCAATGCCCGGGCGTGTCCGGCACTGATTTTCTCACCGCGCAGCGTATCCAGTACCTGGTCCGGTAATTCCAGCAGGCGTACCAGGTTAGCGATGGTGGATCGATCAATCTTGAGCCGCGTTGCCAGTTCTTCCTGGGTACACTGGTGTTCTTCGAGGTAGCGTCGGAAGGAGAGCGCTTTTTCCACGGCGTTAAGATCTTTCCGCTGCAGGTTTTCCACGATGGCCAGTTCGGCAACGAGCCGGTCATCGGCTTCTCGCAAGCGGGCTGGTATCTGGGACCAGCCGGCCTTGATGGCCGCCCGGAGCCGTCGTTCACCGGAGATCAACTGGTAACGGTCTGCCACGCGCCGGACCAGCACCGGTTGCAGCATGTCGTGTTCCTTGAGACTTTCGGACAAGGAGGCCAGTTCCGGTTCACTGAATTCTCGTCGCGGCTGGAAAGGATTGTCATCGATTTCGTAGACATCCAGCATGAGCAGGTCGGCGCGGGGGTCGGAGGTGGTCGCCGAAACGGCAGCAGCTGCGGGAGCTTTGGAAACGGTGCTGGACTTCTTCGTTGCGCCTGTTTTCCCCTTGGGCGGGCTGGTTGCCTGCTGCGGTTCAGGGGTTCCCAGTAGGGCGGCCAAACCACGACCTAATCGCCGATCTTTACGCACAGTTCATCACCTCCATGCAAAGTTCAATATAAGCTCGGGCACCCCGGGAGCGAGGTGCGTAGTCAAGGACTGAAATGGAATGACTCGGCGCTTCCGTGACATTGACATCACGTGGAATGACCGTGTCAAAGACAATATCGCCAAAAAACTCCCGGACTTCAGCATCGACTTCCTGAGTTAATTCAAGTTGAGGGTCATACATCGTCAAAACAATACCGCCAAATTCCAACTGCCCCGGCCGTCGCTGCATGATATTGCTAATCACCTGGATCATCTGGCTGAGACCCTCGAGCGCAAAATATTCGCACTGGATGGGCATCAGAACCTCGCTCGATGCCGCCAGGGCAGTTTGAGTCAGGGGGCCCAGTGAGGGGGGGCAGTCGATCAGTACGTAATCGTAACTGCCCATGCTGGCCTCCAGGTGTTGTTCCAGCGTGGTGCTGTTAGCGGGATCACCCTGGGAGAGGACTTCCACATCCTGGAAACTGCGACTTCCCGGTAGTAAATCCAAGTATTCGGTGGCCGTGCGTTGACACGATTCTCGCAATGGCTGCTGGAGAACCAGGGGATGGCGTTCGGTGGGCTCTTGCCCGAGGCCACTGGTGGCATTGCACTGGGGGTCCAGGTCAATCAGCAGGGTGCGACAACCAGCCATGGCGAGGCCGGTCGAAAGATTGACCGCAGTCGTTGTCTTACCAACGCCTCCCTTCTGGTTTGCGACACACAGGATTCGTCCCATGGTTTCATCTTCCTCCGTTTTTGTGCCGGAATGGCGAGGAGGGATTCTAACCAGAGCAGTGAGGGCGGTGAATGCCAATTGGGGAAAAAGATAAGTTGCCAGCAGATACGCGAGGATCAGCTATCTTGCCTGTTCCACGTGAAACACCAGGGCAGTTTCACGTGAAACATCAGCAGGACGGATTTCCGGTGTCATGACAACGCGGTTTCACGTGAAACATGACACGATTTCAGCCAGGTCACATCGCTGTACCCAAGTGCAGCCTAGTCGAGCGAATGAATCACCAGGCCACTCAGTAGCTTGGGATAAAAATAAGTGCTCTTGGCAGGCATGCGTTCTCCCGCCTCACTGATTTGACGAATGTGGTCCAGTGTGGCAGGCATCACGAGGGCTGCTAGCGAATAGTCGCCAGTTTCATCCTGCTCCAGTTCCGTAATGACTTCCTCGACCTGGTGTACATAGGTCGGTTTTGGGAGGTCCTGGTGTTGAAGCAGGGTTTCCATGACCAGTCGATGCAGGATGCTGACCCCGAGGCCTTGCCAATCGCTGGTTTGGTCTGCGGCAACTTCTGCCATGCGTTGCCGTCCGGTTTCCGTGATGCGGGCCAGTACCCAGGTTTGGTCAACGGGACAATAGAAACCGAGTTGTCCCTGCTCTGCTTCCTGGTCGATGGAATCCCAGACCTCGTTGGCCAGGTGAGGCCCTTGGCCGGAGACCTGGCACTCAAAAGCACCTTCCAGAATATTGACCAGGGTGGCTGAGTCCAATGGTTTGAAGCCCTGGAAGAGACGGTGCGTAGGCAGGACAATCATTCCGGGATCATGCATGCTGACACACATCGTGAGAACAAAGTTGGCTGGATCGTGGGGTCCGATCTTTCCATCGGCTGTCTGTTGCTGGCGGTAGTTGCAGGCGGTCTCATAGCGATGGTGTCCGTCAGCCACGTAAAGCGGTTTTCCGGACATGGCCTCGGTCACGGCGCCGATGACCATTTCGTCGGTCACGGGCCAGATGCGGTGCGTAATGCCCAGGTGATCCGTTGCCTGGTAAGGATTCTTTCCCAGGATCGCGTTTTCGAGTGTTTCCTGGGCGACGTTTTCGCTGTCCGGGTAGATGGCAAAGATCTGGCTCAGGTTGGCTTTGCAGGCCATGGTTAACTTGAGCCGATCGGCCTTGGCCGCTGCATGCGTCTGCTCGTGTGGGTAAATGGTCCCTTCACCGAACGGTTCCAGTCGTACACGCGACATGAAGCCACGTCGCGTGTAAGTGACTCCAGCATCTTCAAAGACCTGGTGGTAAACATAAATGGCCGGATCTGCTTCTGCGCACAGGACGCCTTCCTTTTGCCATTGCTTCAGGTACTTAGCCGCCCGTTGGTACCGCTGGTCCGGATCCGAGTCGCCTGGTTCATCACGATTCAGAATCAGGCGAATAATGTTAGCCGGATGTTGTTCGTAGAGTGCATCCTGGAGGGCACTATCGATGACATCATAGGGCGGAGCAATTACGTCGCTTAAAGCACCGACATGGCCCAGGTCGTAACGGATACCACGAAAAGCTTCTATATTTGCCATGGCTAGGGTCCATCCTCAGCGGCTGAAATGGGATACCGGCGATTTTCCGGCAGGGGCATCAATACCGGTAGTGATCGGGTTTGTAAGGTCCTTCAACGGGGACACCGATATAGTCAGCCTGCTCGGCAGTGAGTGTCGTGAGCTTGACCCCCAACTGGTCCAGGTGCAGACGAGCTACTTCCTCGTCCAATTGCTTGGGCAGGACGTGAACACCAAGATCGTAGCTTTCTGATTCGGTCCAGAGTAACAACTGGGCCAGCACCTGGTTGGTGAAGGAATTGGACATGACGAAGGAAGGATGCCCGGTCGCACAGCCGAGATTGACCAGTCGCCCCTCGGCTAACAAGATGACCGAGTGGCCATCGTCAAAGGTGTAGCGATCCACCTGGGGCTTAATTTCTTCCTTGCTGATTCCGTCAGTTTCGTTAAGCCAGGCGACGTCAATTTCCAGGTCAAAATGACCAATGTTACAGATGATTGCATCGTTGGGCATTTTTTCCATGTGGGTGCCGGTGATGATGTCCCGATTTCCCGTGGCCGTGACAAACAGGTTGCCCTGTGAGGCAGCTTCTTCCATGGTGACAACCTGGAAACCTTCCATGACGGCCTGGTATGCGTTGATCGGATCGACTTCGGTGACCAGCACACGGGCCCCATAACGTTGCAGGGAATGGGCACAGCCTTTTCCCACGTCTCCATATCCACAAACGACCGCTACCTTGCCAGCCACCATGACATCGGTGGCTCGCTTGATCCCATCGGCCAGGGATTCCCGGCAGCCGTACAGGTTGTCGAACTTGCTCTTGGTCACGGAGTCGTTGACGTTAATCGCAGGTATCTTCAGCTCGCCGCTCTCGTGCATCTGGTAGAGTCGATGGACACCGGTGGTAGTCTCCTCCGAGAGTCCCCGAATGTCAGAGAGTAATTCAGGGTATTTCTGGTGAACCATGGCAGTCAGGTCGCCGCCATCATCCAGGATCAGGTTCAGCGGTTGCCCGTCGGGGAAGAACAGGGTTTGCTCGATACACCAGTCAAACTCTTCGTCGTTCATGCCCTTCCATGCATAGACCGGGATGTTTGCCTCAGCCATGGCCGCGGCGGCATGATCCTGCGTGGAAAAGATATTGCAACTGCTCCAGGTGACCTGGGCTCCGAGTTGCGTCAGGGTTTCAATCAGCACGGCGGTCTGAATCGTCATGTGGAGACAGCCAGCGATCCGAGCTCCCGCCAGGGGTTGCTCTGAACTGTACTTGTGACGTAATGCCATGAGCCCCGGCATTTCGTTTTCGGCCAGCTTGATTTCTTTGCGACCCCATTCCGCCAGGGAAAGGTCTTTTACTTTGTAAGGTAAACGTCCTGTATCCGCTTGTGCCACGTCCTTATTCTCCGTACTTGAGGTTCATTGAGTCATCGGCAAAGCCGGTTCCAGCTTGCCTCCAGTTGAGTATAGCAAAGAACCGTCGAGTTGTAAGATGATCAATATTGAACGAACGAAACTTCAACCTGCATGATTGGTCTCTATGACAACGAGGCGAATGCCGTCCGCGCCGCGGTCACAAACTGCTGGATCAAAGCGTGGTCTTTTTGTCCCGGTTCGCTTTCCACGCCACCGGCCGTATCGACACCATCGGGTCGGGCTGAACGGATCGCCTCGGCAACGTTCGTGGGCGTAAGGCCACCAGCCAGGATCCACGACGAACCCCTCAGTAGAGGGGGTAGGGGGTGAAGCTGATTCCAGGCCAGGCATTGCCCCGTACCACCGTACTGTTCCGGGTGGTACGCATCGAGCAAAAGGGCCTCGGGAAGACTCGCTTGTTGTTCGCAGACGTGCCAATAATCCTCGACTGTTTCCAGGCTCGAGTCGCGGCAGCGGAAGGCACGGATCAATCGTAAGTCGGTCAGTTCGGCGACCTGTCCCGGTGTTTCATCCCCATGCAGTTGCACGGCATCGAAACCGATTTGTTGAGCGTGTTGTCGAATCGTGGCGGACGGTTCATTGACAAAGACAGCCACCTTGAGCAGTTGGGGAAGCTGCTGGCAAATTTCGAAGGCGGTTTCTGGTTTCACGTAGCGAGGGCTGTCTGGATAGAAGTTGAGCCCGATGGCATCGGCGCCGGCATCGGCAGCTGCCTGGGCGTCGTTAACCGAGGTGATTCCACAGATTTTGACCTGGAACATCGGTGGCAACCTGACGGGGATCGATAGTGTGGGGAAATGGGTAACTTGTGGGCTACCTATTGTACCCGTTTGCGACGGGCTTCCCAATCAGCGGAGCAAGGTTAGCTGTTATTTTGTCCATACCTCACCCAGTTTACCGCCCAGAGGCCCCTGTCACCAAGAATGTACTGGAATAGACGTCTGCAGTTGAAGTGAATCTCGTTGGATTGCCGATTTAAACGAATACCATCAGGTCGGCTAAAGATGAGGTTTGGGATTATGTACCAAAGTTATTTTCAGTTTGATGCACGACCGTTTCCAGCGGCCCCTCAGCCGGATTTCTATGTTCCATTGGAATCCTGGGAGGAGACGTTGCGAACCGTGGCACGTGTGATTGAGCGAGCGGAAGGACCGGCGTTGGTGGTCGGAGGTGTCGGGACCGGAAAATCGTTGCTTTGTCATTTACTTGCTGCGCACTATCAGAACGTGTTTCAGGTTGCGTTGTTATCCAGCACACGGCTCTGTACGTCCCGTGCCTTACTCCAGAACCTGCTCTTTGAGTTGGGATTGCCCTACCGTGAGCGTTCCGAGGGAGAGTTGCGGTTTTCCCTGTTGGAAGCGCTCTCGCCCACGCCTGAAAACGTCCATGGCATGTTGTTGATTGTGGATGAGGCCCAGAGCCTGCCGAGACGTTTACTGGAAGAAATTCGTATGTTGACGAACCTGGTACGTGGTGGAGAGTCCCGGGTGCGATTGGTCCTGGCAGGAAACACGCGGCTCGAGGAGCAGTTTGCTCATCCACGGATGGAATCTTTTAACCAACGACTTGCCTGCCGTTGCTACCTGGAGACACTGACCACGGAAGAGACGGGCTATTACATCCGTACGCAACTCCAATCCGTGAATGCTGGCCAGCAAATCGACATTTTTGATGAGTCTGCAATTGCGGCGGTGCAGAAGTTAACGGATGGTGTTCCTCGTGTGATCAACCAGTTGTGTGATCACGTCCTGCTCGCAGCTGCTGTACAACAGGTCGATCGAGTTGATCAACGAGCCGTTGAAATGGCCTGGGCAGATCTTCAACAGTTGCCACCCACGTTCGACACCGATGAACCGGTGGCCGATTCGTCCAGCGTGATTGAATTTGGTCAGCTGGATGAATTTGTGGAAGATGGCGGATCTGACGTTGGCCAGGCAACGATCGCCTACCCGGAGACCGTTGAGGTGGGATTGCTGGATGAACTGCCAACGGATCCGGGAACTCCGGACTTGTCCGTGGGAGAGGCAAGGGATGTAATCGGTCCGAGTTTCGAGGAGGCCCCGGAGTCGCAAGTTCTACCGGTGGAAGAAGTGCCGGTGGAAGAAGTGCCGGTGGAAGAAGTGCCGGTGGAAGAAGTGGGGGTGGATTTCCTGTCGTTGGCGGACGCTTGCCCCCAGGATCCAGGATTGGAAACGGCTTGGATTGTCCAGGCTCCGTCGACGGACGAAATCAATGATGCGACGGCGGGGGATCCTGGCATGTTGATCATTCGACATGATGAGCAGCACCGGTTAAACCCTGATCATCAACCGGTGTCCGCAGGGGCGTTGGAGCGCCAGCGGCAGTTACTGGATCGTTTTCGACAGGCCTAGAAAGATGACGCCACGTTACCTGATTACAGGCGGTGCCGGGTTTATTGGCTCCCATATTGCGCAGGCCTTGCTGGATCGTGGTGAAACGATCCGGATCCTGGATAACCTCAGCACGGGCTACCGACACAATGTTGAGCAATTGACCGGAGATGTGGAGTTCCTGGAGGGTGACGTACTCGACGGCGACGTGGTCTCGCGTGCCATGGCGGGCGTGGAAGTGGTTTTTCACCAGGCGGCCCTGGCATCGGTGCCACGAAGTGTGGCCGATCCCTTGGAAACAAATGCTGCTTGTGTAACCGGCACCTTGACGGTGTTGGAACATGCCCGCAAGAAGGGAGTCCGTCGCGTGGTTTATGCGGCTTCCAGCAGTGCCTACGGGGACCAGGACCATCCGTGCAAGACGGAGACCGATTTGCCGGCACCGATTTCACCGTACGCGGTGGCCAAGTTGGCTGCGGAGTATTATTGCCAGTGCTATTACACGACCTACGGTTTTGAGACGGTTTGCTTACGTTATTTCAATGTATTTGGCCCTCGCCAGGATCCGGAGAGTCCTTACTCGGCTGTCATCCCCCTGTTTATTTGCGCGATGTTGTCCGGGGAACAGCCGGTGATTTTTGGGGATGGTCACCAGGCACGAGACTTCACATTTGTCTCCGACGTGGTGCAGGGGAATCTGTTGGCGGCTGAGGCGGTGGGAGCTGCCGGGCAGGTCATTAACGTGGCCAACAATCGCCAGACCAGCTTGCTGGAATTAATCGCGACGCTCAATGATATCCTGGAGATGGATGTCCAGCCGGATCACCAGCCGGAACGCGTGGGAGATGTTCGCCACAGTCTGGCCGACATTCAGCGGGCACAGACATTGCTGGGTTACCAATCCCGTGTCGGCCTGCGGGAAGGCTTGCAGCAGTCTATTGACTATTATCGCACATTAGTCGATCGTTGATGGCATGGACGGGGCACGTTCGCTGGAATCAGAAAGCAGGCACAGCCGAGGTTTGCCGGGCGCGATGGATGAACAGGCCGAGTTAAAAAAAACGACAGATCGGATCCTGGTCGCAATTCCGACCTATGACGAGATCGAGAATCTGCCCTTGCTGGTCGACGAGATCTTTTCACGGGTTCCTCAGGTTGAGATCCTGGTCGTGGATGACAATTCTCCCGATGGAACCGGGGATTGGGCTGAGCAGAGAGCTGCGCAGGATTCCCGGTTGTCCTGTCTGCATCGTGCTGGGCGGCTCGGACTGGGAACGGCCACGGTGGAAGCGTTTGAATATGCCCAGCACAAGGGTTACACCTGGCTGGTCAGCATGGACGCAGATTTCAGTCACCATCCGCGTTACCTGCCGGACCTGCTGGCGGCGCGGGAGGGAGCGAACTCGCCGGCCTATGACGTGGTGATCGGATCCCGCTACGTCCCGGGCGGGCGCACCGAGGGTTGGCCCTGGCATCGCCGCTTCACGAGTTGGCTGGTGAACCGGGGGGCCCGGCTTTTGCTGAGCTTGTCGGCTCGCGATTGCAGTGGTGCCTATCGTTGTTACCGGGTGGCGACCTTGGAGAAGGTTGACTTGACCCAGTTGCGGTCACGGGGTTTCTCTTTCCAGGAAGAAATTCTTTGGCGGTTGCATCGTGCTGGTGCTTGCCTGGGAGAGGTGCCGATTGTGTTTGCGGACCGCACGCGTGGCCAGTCCAAGATCAATCTTCGTGAGATGGTCGGCAGTGCGTGGATGTTGTTTCGCCTGGGCCTTACGAACTGGCTCGGTTTCTAGAATGCTCGGGCCAGCCTGTGGATGCTGGTCTTGTAAAGCAGCTAGTTGGTTTGACAGGCCTTAAACGGCGTCTTAGAATTTCCGATTCTGGCGCTGCCGACTCGGTCACCGGAAGAATTGCTTTCGGGGAACAATGGTCGGGTTACTGGCAGGCATGTTTTCTTTGCCACGATATAAGGATCCAACGATGTCCGAGTCCGAAAAAACGAGCGGACAGATTGATACGGTTATGCAGGAGGAACGCTTGTTTCCCCCGAGCGAGGAGTTTGCGGGCCGTTGCCAACTCGATTCCCTGGCTGCCTATGAAAAGCTCTATGACGAAGCCAAGCAGGATCCGGTCGCTTTCTGGGAGCGACTGGCACGCGAAGAATTGCACTGGTTCAAGGATTTCGACCAGACCCTGGAATGGGATGAGCCTTTTGCCAAGTGGTTCGTCGGAGGTGAAACCAATGTTTCTTACAATTGCCTCGATGCGCACCTGGAAAGTCGTGGTAACAAGGCAGCGATTATCTGGGAAGGAGAGCCTGGCGATCAACGGACATTGACCTACGAGCAACTGCATCACGAGGTCTGTAAGTTTTCCAATGTGCTCAAGAAGCTGGGCGTAGAGACTGGCGACGTGGTTTCGATTTACATGCCGATGGTTCCCGAATTGGCCATCGCCATGTTGGCGTGTGCCCGGGTGGGAGCCATTCATTCAGTAATCTTCGCTGGTTTTTCTGCGGAGGCGATTGCGGAACGAAACAATGATGCTTCGGCGAAGTTGCAGATCACAGCGGATGCTGCCTGGCGTCGCGGTAAACCGTTGCCCCTGAAGGCAACCGTCGATGAAGCGCTGGAGAAATCAACCACCGTGGAAAAGTGCGTGGTACTGCAACGTGTTGGTAACGATGTGACCATGCAGCCCGATCGTGATTTCTGGTGGCATGACCTTGTGGACGAGGTGTCTGCGGATTGCCCGGCCACTCCCCTGGATAGTGAAAACACATTGTTCATCCTGTATACCAGCGGGTCGACCGGTAAACCCAAGGGGATCCGGCATACGACGGCTGGATACAACCTCTTTGCCAAGAAGACCTTTGAATGGGTTTTCGAGTGTCGCGACGAGGATATCTTTTGGTGTACGGCTGATTGTGGCTGGATTACGGGCCACAGTTACATTGTCTATGGCCCGCTGTCTGCGGGTGCCACCGTGATGATGTACGAGGGTGCTCCGAACTGGCCTGCGGAAAATCGATTCTGGGAACTGATCGAAAAGTATCGAGTCAATATCCTGTACACCGCACCGACGGCTATTCGTGCATTTATCAAGTGGGGTGATGAACACGTTACCAAGCATGACCTTTCCAGCTTGAACCTGTTGGGTACCGTTGGAGAAGGAATCAATCCGGAAGCCTGGATGTGGTACCACAAGATGATTGGCGGGGAACGGTGTCCGATCGTCGATACCTGGTGGCAGACCGAAACCGGTGGCATCATGATGTCGCCGCTGCCCGGTGCGATTGCGACCAAGCCAGGCAGTTGTACCAAGCCATTGCCCGGTATCCTGCCGGCTGTGGTGGATGAGCAGGGTGAGCCGGTCGATGCCAACATGGGAGGTTTGCTTGTCATTACCCACCCCTGGCCAGGGATGTTGCGAGGGATTTGGGGTGACGAAGAAAGATACCGGGAGCAGTACTGGGAGAAAGTACCACATCAGTACTTGGCGGGTGATAACGCCCGGGTCGATAATGATGGTTACTATTGGATCATGGGACGTATTGACGACGTGATCAATGTATCCGGTCATCGGCTCAGTACCATCGAGGTGGAGAGTGCACTGGTCAGTCATCCCAACGTGGCAGAAGCAGCTGCAGTAGGTCGGCCTGATGAGATCAAGGGCCAGGCCATTGCCGTCTTTGTAACGCTACTGGATGCGGAACCCAGTGACGCACTACGCGATGAGTTGAAGCAACACGTACGCAAGGAAATTGGGGCCCTGGCCCAGCCGGATGATATTCGTTTTACGGGTGCCGTGCCCAAAACACGCAGCGGTAAGATCATGCGGCGCCTGTTGCGAGATATCGCTTCCGGTAAGGAAACGGTAGGTGATACCACGACGCTGGAAGATTACAGCGTGCTGGCCCAGTTACGCGATGACGAGGAATGACCTTCGCTGTCCAGGCCGGTCAAATCGAAACCTGGTGAACATGTTTTCGCTGGAAGAGGAACGATAATGCGCAGATATCGATGCTGGAATGCCCTGCTGCTGCTTTGTATGACCCTGGTGATGAACGGATCAGCCCAGTCCCAGGAGGTCGCCCACCCGTTGGCCAATCACCGTTCCCCTGTGGACCTGGTGGTGAATCCGACGGATACCTGGGCCGTGACCGTGAACCAGACCTCCGGAACGCTGAGCCTGGTAGGTCTCGAAGAAGGGGTCGTTTGGGATGAAGTGCCTGTTGGAAAACGTCCGGTGGCCGTGACGCTGGGACCGCAGTCGCGGCGGGTTTACGTGGGCTGTAGCTATTCCGGAGACGTGCACGTCCTGGAAATATCCGGAAAGCAACTGCTGCCGATCGCCGTGATTCATACTGGGTGGCAACCGCACGAAGTGACCATCAGTCCTGATAATCAACGGGCCTACGTCGCCCTGGCTGCTGCAAACCAGGTCGGTGTGATCGATCTGCAGCTACGTAAGGTCGTGACGCGTATTGATGTGGGGCGCTGGCCTCGCTACCTGGCCTTGTCTCCCGATGGAAAACGACTGGCCGTGGGAGCCAGTGGTGATGGTGGGGTTTCCGTGGTCGATACGACAACGAACAAGATGATTTCATTGCAACGATTCGTGGCGATTAACGTGGGACACATGCAGGTTTCCAAGGACGGTGAGTACGCTTATTTTCCCTGGATGTTCTACCACCATAACCCGATTACCAGGACGAACATTCAGCGTGGATGGGTGCTGGCCAGTCGACTGGGACGTGTGCGATTAGGTCAACCGGGACGCCGCGAAGCTTTCTCGCTCGATGTGCGAGGAAAAGCCGTGGGGGATCCGCATGGCCTGGCGCTAAGCCCCCAGGAAGATCGTATTGCGGTGACTGCCTCCGGAAGCCACGAGGTGCTCGTCTACCGCAAGCATGACGCACCCTTTCAAGAGTATGGTGATACCGATCACCTGGTTCCGGAATTGCAACGCGATCAAGACCGCTTCTACCGGATTCCCGTTGGTGGACGTCCCATGGGACTGCGTTTTGGCTCCCGGAATCATCTCGTCTACGTGGCTAATTACCTGCAGGATGCGATCCAGGTCGTTGACCTGGACAAGCGCCAGCCTGTTCGAAAAATTGCCCTCGGAAAGACGATCGAAATGACTTCGGCACGACGCGGCGAAGTTATTTTTCATGATGCCCAGCGAAGTCTAGATCAGTGGTATAGCTGCCATTCCTGCCATTATGAAGGCGGTATCAATTCTGAACGGATGGATACCTTTAATGACGGAACGGCCTTTACCTTTAAGACTGTTTTGCCACTTTATGGGTTGGTGGAAACCGCTCCCTGGACCTGGCATGGCTGGCAGCAGGATCTGAATGCTGCCATGCGAAAAAGTATTACTTCCACGATGCTTGGCGCAGAACCCAGTCAACAGGATGTCAGTGACTTGCTGACGTATGTCAAAACCTTGCAGGAACCGCCGAATCCGTATCGCCAGCCAGATGGTAGCTTGAGTCCTCAGGCAACACGTGGGCAGGTGGTCTTCCGAAGCTCCCAGGCAGGATGTGCTAGCTGCCACAAGGGCCCTTATTTTACCGATGGTGAAATCCATGATCTGGGTCTTGGAGAAGAGAAAGATAAGTACCAGGGATTTAATACGCCGACTTTGCGAGGTGTTTATCGGAAAGTACGGCTGTTGCATCATGGGCGAGCGAAATCGTTACAGCAGCTGCTGACCGAGTACCATGCACCCCAGGACGTGGCTGGTTCCGGCAAGCTGACCGATCAACAGTTGGCCGATCTAATCGCCTATCTCAAATCGCTCTAGCAGTCTCTGGTTCAACGCGGTTTCGCCTTGACCTGCTACAGCCTTCCTGCGAAACTTCCGCCGCATCTGTCGATCCGGCAGAGTGCCCAGATTGTTTTTTTGTTGAAAAATGCCTTCTTGTCACGATGGTGTGAACTTATGACACGAAAATTAAACGTGCTGTCATGTGTGGTCCTGTTAATATTTTTCCAGGGCTGCCAGCAGGAATCGAACCCGCCAGCATCGACGGCAGAAACAACTCAGCCAGGTGACTTGATCGCACCGGTTTTGGATTTGAATTCAACGACTTCTGGAAAGGTTGAGGCAGATGCCACGGTCCAGGAGGTCGTGAGCGAATTTCTCAAGGCATTGTGCCAGGGGGATGCCGCTGCGGTGACACGACTCTTGACCGATAAAGCTCGTGTGGAAACGGAAAAACACCAACTGGCAGTGCAGCCACCCGGCACGGCGGCGGCGCAATACCAGGTGGGTAAAGTTGAAATGGTTGACGGTGGAGCGTACGTCAACAGCACCTGGCTTGAACCGGATGTGGATGGCCAGCAGCAACGCTATGAGATTGTCTGGGTCTTGCGTTCCCAGGCGAATGGCTGGCGGGTAGCTGGCATGGCAGCTCGTATCGATCCGAAGCGAGAACTGACCTATTTGAATTTCGAAGATCCCCAGGACATGCTTAACAAATGGGAAGCCGTTGATACGGAATTGGCCAACGGCCCGCTGGACGCCAATGCGCCACGAGTCAGCGAGCGGCCGCAACCGTCCAATCCTCGATAAAAACGCGACCCACTCGGTGGAGGGGGTATTCTGTCTGTGGCTGATCCCCTGGTGTCAAAGTAGTGCAAATTCGTTAGTTAAACGTTGTGTTTGCTTGACACTTCAGGACCTCATGGTAGCCTAGCATCGTAGCCTAGTTAACTGGCATAAGTCTTCCATAATACTTATTTTACCAGGTCGTGGCTGAGAAATAGGGTGTGTTTGATAGGGTCGTGTTGCGGCCTCATACCCAGTCCGTTTTTCACGTGGAGGATTTTGGGATGAATCGAATGATTCTTTGCGGCGTCGTGGCGTTTGTCGCGTTCGTCGGCATGGCCTTGTTAGGCGGTGAAAATTTAGTGATTGCAGGTCATGGTTGTCATGGTTGCAGTGGTGCCAAGAAGAATGGTCGCAAGTGTAATGGAGCGACCCTGACCAAAGAACGTGCAGCAGGCAAACGCCGTTGTCACGGCAGCAAGCGTTGCAGTGGTTCCAAGCGTTGCAGTGGTTCCGAGCCCAAGGCCGAGGGTGGTGGTGAAATCGCTCCTCCTCCGCCGAAGGAAGCACGTACGTTACGTTTGCGTCGAGCTCCCTTACGTTTTTACCGGGTCACCTACCGATAGTGAGTGACCGGCGTTGGCAACCCATCCAGGTGGTGGGAGGGAATTTGCGTCCAAGTGATTCCCGTTAGCCGGCATGATCCATGCGACCGGACTTCGAGAGAGGTCCGGTCTTTTTTTTTGTGTGTCCTGAATGGGTGCGGTCGATTGTTCGGTTTCCGGGCAGGAAGCTGGGCTGCCAGCCTGGTGGGAACCGATTTCAGGAATAGGAAACCAGGTTGGTGTTGAGCGCAGGGAGTGCGCCGTTGCGTACCGATTCCAGTTGCTAGATGAGCAGGTCGAAAATGGGCACCAGGGACCAGCGATCAGTTTCCGAAGAATCCGCTCGATCTTCCCAGGAGGTGAGCGGCGGCGCGGGATGGGTTTCCCTGTTGATCGTGATTCATCTCATCTGCGTGTTGATTGCATTGACCAGTAATTTACACCGATCCTCGTTGCAGGCGCGGTTGGTGCAGGTGTTGCGGCCTTACCTGGGCCTGGTCAACCTGGATCCTGACTTTACGCCTTATCATTTGACCCATGGAGATGTCCTGGATGACGATCACTTCCTGGAAGTGCAACCGGTACCCACAGCAGGAGAGGATTCCTTGCTGGATGCCCCGGAACGAACGATCCTGGAGAGTGCGAATCGGTGGGGCTTTGCAGCTCGGCGTTATCGTCGACTGGCCTATGCCGTGGCCTATCACGCCGAGGTGGAAGATGATCACGTGACAGCGGCTCTGGCGCGTGCTACGGCCGGGCTGGTAGGGAGACCGGGAACTTCAGGCCAGTGGGTTGTCCGTTGCTGGCGTCATGAATCTCAACCACGCCGCATCACGGAACTGGCAGCTGGTTTCCCCGCGGACCCGCTGGCTCCTCAGTACCAGCAGTCCGTGTATGCCGCAGATGTTTGGTTGGCAGATGGCGTTTTACAGGTGCAGAAGCGAGTCGCGGCACAGGAATCTGCCCGGCGTGAGCGGGATTCGATTTCCGTGGACGGGAAGGAATAATCATGGCGCCTGTGGAAACAACTCGTTACTGGGAAGATTTAAATCGGTCCGTTGGTCAGTCCTGGAATCGATTCTGGTTCACCCCGACAGATCCGCTGCCGCTGTGCTTGCTGCGAATTGCTGTGGGGCTATTAGCATTGGCTTACCTGGTCTCGTTCAGCGGTGAAATGGTGCAGGTGTTTGGTGTGGATGGGCTGATGTCGACAGCCACCGTAACGACCATTCGCGGGGCTACAACGGGCTATGACTGGGTGCATTTCTCGCTCCTGGACCTGGCCAACACAGCAGCTGCACTATGGACATTGCATGTGTTGAGTGGTTTGGTACTGCTACTCTTCACGCTGGGGGTGCAGACACGGACGACGTCGGTCCTGTCCTTGTTGGTCATCCTTTCCTACATTCACCGTCAGCCAATTCTAACGGGCCCCTTCGAGCCGGTGATCTCGATGTTATTGCTGTACCTTTGCCTCGGACCCTGTGGTGCTTACCTATCGGTCGATTACTGGCGTATGTCGCGCCGTGGCGCTGCACACGGGCGGCATGCACGATCGCAGAGTGATTGGACCGCAACGGTCAGCTTGCGGCTTATCCAGTTACATTGTGCTGCCTTTTATCTTTTGATGGGGCTGTCGAAATTGTCGGGGCAGGTCTGGTGGGAGGGTGACGCGGTTTGGCTGCTGATGTCCCAGGTTCGGTCGCGGCCGCTGGATTTGACGTTCTTGCGTGAGCAGGCTTTCTTGCTGGATGCCTGGACACATGCAATCGTCGCTTTTGAACTGGTTTTTCCAGTCGTAATCTGGAAGTCACTGGCACGTCCCCTGTTACTGGGAATTGCCCTGGTGATGTGGGGTTCGCTGGGAATCCTGACCGGTTTGACCGGATTTGTCCTGGTCATGTTAGTAGCCAGTGCTGCCTTTTTGTCGCCTGATCTCTGCCGGCGTCTCCTGGCGAGATGTCCCGGTTGCCGCCATTGCCTGGTAACCGAGTAGGTTCGCTTTCTTCGCCGCTTGCATCTGGCTGGTGGTTACTCCAGAATAGCGTGCAGTCCGATCCTTAGAGGATGGGTGAGGTTTTCTGCTGGTGGCAACAGCATTCAGTTTCTTTGGTATCGAGAGGAATGACTTATCATGCAATCGTTACGAGATCGCCGACAATTCTTGGGCCAGTGTGCCGCGGGTTCTGTCCTGGCAGCCGGTGGGTGGTGGACGGGTACGAATCCGGTGCAGGCGATCGAGCCGATTATTCGCAAGGGTGGTGAGCGATTTGCCTTTAGCCTGGCGGCTTACAGTTACCGCAGCCTCTTGCAGGGTAAGCCCGCCAAGTTGACGTTGGCGGATTTCATTGATGATTGTGCCAGTTTTCAACTGGCCGGTACCGAGTTGACCTCGTATTACTTTCCAGAAAAAGTTACGCCGGAGTACATCTACGCACTCAAGCAACGGTGTTTTCATGCCGGACTTGATGTGTCGGGTACCGCAGTCGGAAATGACTTTGGTCATCCGGAGGGAGAGGAACGTAAACAGCAGATTGCCCACGTCAAGAAATGGATTGATTATGCCGAGATGCTTGGGGCACCGGTGATTCGGATTTTCGCAGGGCACCCCAAGAAGGGAAGTACCCCCCAGCAATCCCATGCCTTGATGGTTTCGGCCATCGAGGAATGCTGTGCGTATGCTGGGCAGCACGGTGTGCACCTGGCGTTGGAAAACCATGGTGGCCCGACCAGTACGGCCGCGGGTCTCCTGGAATTTGTTCGTGATGTGAAGAGTCCGTGGTTTGGTGTTAACCTGGACACGGGTAATTTCCATACCGAGGATATCTATGGTGACCTGGAACAGATTGCTCCGTACTGCCTGAACGTACAGGTGAAAGTTACGGTATCGGGGCCGGACGGTGCCAAGAAACCGGCAGATTTTAAACGCCTGGCCACGATGTTACGGGCAGTGAATTACCGGGGGTACATCGTGTTGGAGTACGAGGAAAAAGGGGATCCTCGCAAGGAATGTCCCAAGTACCTGGACCAGGTGATGAAGGCGTTTGCCTAGATCGTAGGGTGGGTCCTAGCCGGGAACGACGCCGACCAGGGCTCTTAGCTCGGGCCAGCTGCGGGTATTGGCAACATCCTCGCGTGCCAGGCCGGCCCTGCGGGCTTGCAGAATCCCGTAGGGCATGACCCCAAGTCCGTCGATATGGTGAGCATCGGTATTGATCACGATGGGAATTCCATGGCTGTGGGCCGCTGCACAATGGATGTCATCCAGGTCCAGGCGAACCGGGTTGGCATTTAATTCCAGCATTTTCCCGTGGTCCGCGGCGGCCTGGAAGACAGCATCCATGTCGACGGCATACGGTTCTCGACGGTTGATTAATCGGCCGGTGGGATGTGCCACCGAACAGACATGCGGATTGGCGATGGCCTCCAGCAACCGGTCGGTGATTTGTTCACGAGGTTGCTTTTGCCCGTAATGAATGGCAGCCAGGACCCAGTCTGCCTGGGCCAGCACCTCGTCGGGAAGATCCATGCCACCTTTTTCCAGGATGTCACATTCAATTCCCTTGAGTACCAGGAAATCATCGTCCAGGGTTTCGTTGAACTGGTCAACCTGTTTCCATTGTTCGAGTAAGCGGCCGGGATCGAGCCCGTTGGCCATGGTGACACGCTGCGAGTGATCAGTAATGGCAATGTATTGCAGACCGCGCTGACGGGCAGCCGCTACCATCTCCTCGATGCTGTGTTTGCCATCACTGGCCGTGGTGTGCATGTGGAGATCACCGATCACGTCGGTGGCCGTAATCAACTCGGGCAAGGTGTTGCTCTCGGACCATTCGAATTCACGTCGTGCCTCGCGCAACTCGGGGGCGAATACCGGCAGGTCCAGGGCAGCATAGAGATCTTCTTCGGTTTCTCCGGCGATGTAGATCTCGTCCTCTTCCTCGACACGGAAAATTCCGTACTCGTTGATTTTCAATCCTCGTTGCCGCGCCAGTCCGCGCAGGTGAACGTTATGTGCCTGGGAGCCCGTGAAGTACTGGAAGGCCGCGCCAAACGATTCTCGTGCCACGACGCGCAGATCCACCTGGAAACTGGTTGTTAGTCGGATACTCATCTTCGTATCTCCCCGCGCAATGGTCTCCTCAACCGCAGGAAAGGATGCCAGGTGATCCATGACCTGTTCCGGGGCGCTGGAGACGACCAGGATATCCAGGTCTCCCACGGTTTCCCGCCCGCGACGGTAACTGCCGGCAAACTCGAACTGGTCGATGCCCGTGCAGCTACTGAAATGCGCACGTAGTTCGGTGGCAATCTGGTCCGCCTCGTACCAGTAAATGCGTTGGTTGGCAGCATCCGCGATCGCGATTCCCTGCAGGATCTGCTGTTCCGTCTTGGCCCCCAGTCCCTTGAGTGCTCGCACCTGTTCCTGTTGGCAGGCCTGTTCCAACTGCTCGAGATTTTCGATCCCGAGTTCCCGGTACAGCAAGGCGGCCTTCTTGGGCCCGAGGCCGGGGACGCGTAGCATGTCGAGTACGGTTGCCGGTACCTGTTTTAGAATTTCCTGGATCTGCGGAAGCTGGCCGGTTTGTACCAGGACAACGCATTTCTCAGCCACGGCTTTTCCCACTCCGTCAATATCCGTGAGTGAGCTGGGATCCGTGTTCACCAGGCTGGCAATCGATTCCGGGTAGTCGCGAATGACACGCGATGAATTACGGTAGGCGCGAATGCGAAACGCATTGGCACCCTGGAATTCCAGCAAGTCAGCCAGTTGGTCAAACGCAGCGGCGATATTGGCATTGTCCATGACAGTTCCTGTCTCCATTCAGGGGGACGAGTGCCGGCTGCCGGGATTGATCCTGTACACTCGCTTTCAGAAGAGTGTATCGAAGTGCCCCCCCGTAACGCTAGTCCGGGAGCGCAGGCATACCGTGGATCGGTGTTTTAGAGAAACACCGTGAGGAAGGGTGGTGGGCAACGCGGTGGTTGCAAGCCGCTACGGCTGAACACGATTCCATTGCAGGGGTGCTGGTGGATCTTCCGAAGGTTGCTGAATGGCGTGGCTCGGTGCAGGGCCGGTCGAGGCAGTGGTAACGTGCTCGCGTGGCAGGGAGGCCCACTGGATGGCACCGAAGTGTCGGTGGATCGGGGCGGATGTCCTGGTCGTGCGATCACGGGGGTTTAACAGTTCAGGTCCCTGGCGTTGCAGCAAGGGTTGTCGATCCAGGTCGGGAATGGGTTCCGTTTTATCAGGAGCGATCATACGTGGTGTGCTGGGTTGTAGCCCGGGAGCCGGTTCGCGAATAGGACGTCGTAAGATCGACTGTCCGTTGGATCCGGACAGGTCAGCGGATGTACCGGTCGGATCGCCTTGGTTGGCTTGTGGTGGCAGGGTAGGGACCTGGTCAGCCGGTTCGCCACTGGTACCTGGACTGGGAGCCAGGGCTGGTTGATTGCTGTCAGGACCGGAGTAATACGGTTGTGGGGTAGTGATCGTGGTGGCAGTCCCGTATTGAGGTGTGCAGCAATTGTTGAACATGGGAGTCCAGTTCCAGCACCAGGGGAAGATGCTGCCCGCGTTTGCCTGGGCGTAAGGTCGCATCACGGTGACCGGTACGCGACGTACTTGCCACATGTAGCGTTGGCAGGCACGCATCTGTAACCGCGGCAAACCGGTTGCGGGGTTGGATTCAAAAACAGGTCGGTAAGTTGTGACGGGTACCTGTACCCATTGCGACCGATAGCGAGTTGCCGGAACGTAGTTGCCGGGTACCTGGGCCTGGGTAACCGCCGTGGCGGGAGCCACGGCAGGAATGGTGGATGTGGTCGTCAGCGGACGCCAGGCAAACACTCGATTAGCAGGAGCCGTTTGGGTCGTTCGGGACCAGGGCGTTGGTTCCCGACCGGTAATCCAGTCAAAGAAATCAGCATGGCTGGTTTCTGCCACGAGCATCAAGCCAAGGGCCAGAGAGCAGATCGTGATGATTTTGCGTGTCGAGTTCATGCGATAGTTTCCGTTAAGGGATGAGTCGAGGTCACCTGGTGACACTCGGGCACAACAGGATTGCGATACTTCTTGTTTGATTTTTCTGACTTAAATTGTCAAGCAGTTGGTCGTTTTAAACCATGATTTGGTAGTTGTTTACGTTTATTTCGGTCCTGCTGCTTGTAACGCAGAGGGGAGCTGCCAGCTACGGGCCTTCTCTGGGAAGAGTAGGTCGAAAACAAGTGGAAACGCAAATTTAGTTATGGATTTAAGAGAAAAAATCCTGCTTTTACCGCGTTGCGGTTCACCTCGGCAGCGAGGTGGATGGTGCTGGTCTGGCCACCGCCGGTCGCCGCTGTTCAAACAGGTCGTAGAGGTCAAAGAGCAATTCTCGCAGGTTATGCGAGTCGTGCGGATAATAATGTCGCACATCGTCGTCTGAAATAACCTTGTCGTGATGACGCTGTAGGAAGGCTACGATCCGTTGCGCGGTGAGGAGATTCGGTTGCATTGACAACAGGTTGGGTAGCCCCAGGGATCGATGGGTAGTGACCAGGAGTCCTTTGCCGGTCCGACGACAGAATTGTTTGAGTCGGTAACGTGCCCAGCGTGACAACTGTTCCAGGCCATCGACGATGACCTGGTTGCAACGTCGCAGGTCCGGATCCTGGAAAGAAACCGGTAGCTGCCTTTGTCCCTGGTGCAGTCGATAGCATGCAACGTGAGAAGGAGGTCTTTCCAGTTCCGAAACCAGGGTGGCCAGGAGGGTGGATTTTCCACTGCCGTGAGGTCCTACGATTTGGCCCCAGCCTTGTTGTTCACGAAGTTGGATAGCCAACTGGTGGATGGTCATTTCGCCTGGGAAAAGAAAGGGGCAGGCACCTGGTTGGGTCCATCGCGTGGCAAATGGATTGGAGCGAAACCGGGGATGGGGTGTCGTGCTGGGTGTCATGGTTGAATAATTTCTGCCACGGGAATATTGCCCAGCAGGAAGGGCTGATCGTGAACATGTTCATTTCCGTTGCGCAGGAAGACGCGGACCCGGGTGCACCATTGAATCTTGATAATGATGCCTTCGTAGCTTAAAGGACTCATGGGTAATGCGACGGAGAATTCCTTGAAGGTCCGGAGGTCCGGGGTTTGCTGTCCGGAGACATGGCGTTCGAAGTAGTGGATGCCGAGGTCTTCTTCTCCCTTTCCTTCCGTGTACCAGAGGACGGAAACTTCCATGGCATGGATGAGTGCGGGATCGATCCGATCAACCTGGTATTGGCAGTGCAGCGTGTCACTACTGTAATAGTGCTTGCGGGGATTATCGAGTCGGATACTGATCAAAGGTTCCATCAGGAATCCTCCCGGGAGCGCACCGGCGGTGGATAGAGTACGACGGGGAAGGTGCGTTGAAATGGAGGCCATTCACGTGTTTGAACATCAATCCTGAGTTTCCATTGCACTGCGTTATGCGTTCCCTGGAAGGAGTGCATGACCTGCATGGGTACCTGGAATTCGCAGTCCTGTTCGAACGGGATACCTGCCTCGACCTCGATTTTCTCGCGGTAGAGCAGCTCCTGGCTGTAGACAGGTTGAATACTGGTTCGCGTATCCGTTCCCTGGCGATAGGTTGCTGATTCATGGCAGACCAGTGCGATGCGAAATGATTCCAGTTGTAGGTGACCGGCCTGGGACAGGAAGAGAGCATATTCACGCCCCGGGTGAAGCGGATGATCAGATATCTCGACACTGGTTGGGCCGATCCCTGCGTGACGTCGCAGTTGCCGCCAGAGATAGAAGATGGACCAGCAGCCGACCATGGTACAGGCCACCAGGATGAACAGCAGTAGCCAGTTAGGATTATCGATTGAATGTCGTGAGAGAATGGCCACGCTCAGGGAGATCGTGATCGTGACCCAGAGCAGGAAAAAAGTAACGGCGGCACTCATTTGCCATACGGGTGATTCGTTCGCAGGCAGTCGGTAAGCAAGTCGAATGCCGGGGCTGTTTGTCAGGTCCGTGTCGTGTGGAACCTGGTGATAGATATCTGCTGGATTGGTAGCCTGTTGCCGTAATGGAAGCTGGCTGGCCTGGCGGGCCAGTGCCAGGCGTCGCTCGGTAGAGATACGCAGCTGGATAATCGTATAGACCAGTCCCACGGTTCCGAGGACGAGTAGTAGGCACATCACTCCAAAGGTTAGGCTCAGGATGGATTCACCTGCAGATCCATCGCGAGAATGTCCTTGCCAGAACTGGAGCAGCAGTAGGATTCCGAGCACCAGCAGCGCTACGAAAAATGCAGCCTCGCCGACTTCCCCTGCCCAACTGGACCCGGTCCGGCGGTCACCTCTTTTTTTTCCCCAGAGCCGAAAAAATCGGGCCATGGACCAAGTTCCTCTGGCAGACAAGCGTTCGGTTACTCCGCGACCTCCAAGGCCCTCGTCGCTTGACGAGCGACACCGATTGTACTCCAATCAGCGAGCATGCTGCAGGCACCGTGTGCGTTATCTTAAGTGGCTGGTTGACGAAGAGATAGCCGTCGAGAGAGAGGATTTAAATCGTGTTCAGCTGCCGATTGGCACGAAGTCCTGTTAATACGAGAGAGTGTTAGAAAACCCCTTTATTCAAGGAACTTCACGATGTTAATTGGCCGAGACGCGTGGCTTACCCTGGTGTTGCTTGGTGGGTTAATGGGATCCAGCTTGTTGGATCAACAGCTACAGGCCGGTGACTGGCCACAGATCCTGGGTCCGACTCGCAATGGTCAGGCGGTCCAGGAGAGACTCGATCCTGCTCACTTCAAGAGTAGTCCGCGCGTGAACTGGCAACATGACCTGGGAGCCGGGTTTGCCGGTCCGGCAGTGGTTGGTGATCGCGTGATTGTATTTCATCGGCAACGCGACCAGGAACTGGTCGAGTGCCTGTCCGCGGCCACGGGTAAAGTTCAATGGAAAACCGGTTTCGAAGCGAGTTACCAGGGCGGTTTCAACCCGGATGATGGACCACGATGTGTGCCAGTGATCGATGCGGGCCGGGTCTACCTGTTTGGAGCGAACGGTGATCTGCATTGCCTTGATTTGAAAACGGGAAAGAAATACTGGTCGCGTGATGCTTACGGGGATTTTGCTGGCCAGGATGGTTACTTTGGAGCCGGTAGTACGCCGTTGATTGCAGCGGGAAAAGTCATCGTGAACGTCGGCGGTCGTGGAGATGCGGGCCTGGTCGCTTTTAACCTGGCCGATGGAAAAACGGCCTGGAAGACAGGTCGCGAGGCAGCCAGTTACTCGGCTCCCACGCTGGCGACCCTGGGAGACCGCCAGGCGGCGATCTTTGTGACGCGACTCAATACCGTGGCGGTTGATCCGAAAACCGGCAAGGAATTTTTTCGTTTTCCCTTTGGCAAGCAGGGGCCCACGGTCAACGCGTCGACTCCGCTGGTTTTTGACAACCACCTTTTCGTAACGGCAAGCTATGGGATTGGCGCGAGTTTTCGCAAGATTTCCCTGGCGGGAGCACAGCCAGTCTGGGAAAACGACAACGTGATGTCCAGCCAGTATTCGACCTGCGTCTACCAGGGTGGGTACCTTTACGGGGCTCACGGTCGCGAGGACGTGGGCGGAGCGGAGTTACGTTGCGTCAAGGCTTCCACCGGCAAGGTCATGTGGTCCGAACCCAATACCGGGGTTACCCATGCAATCCTGGCTGGAGAACACCTGCTGTTGCTTAATACCCGAGGCCAACTCACCCTGGCAACAGTTTCCCCGGAGAAGTTTCGCAAGATCCAGCAGCACCAGGTGGCGCGCGGCACGACCCGGGCCTTGCCGGCCCTGGCCAACGGCCGTTTCTATTTTCGAACCAGTGATGGGAGCCGAGGAAAGCTGACCTGCCTGCAGGTCGGGGCCACGACAAAAACGCCTTAACCAGCGACCAGGCTTTGACGTTCGAAACCTATCTTGGCCAGCGCATCGTAGACTTCCTCAAGCGTTTTCTCACCAAAGTTCGAGATGTCCAGCAGATCTGCGGGGGTGCAGTTGAGCAGGTCACGGACCGTGAAGATTCCTCGCTCCTCGAGGCAGTTGGTCGTCCTGACACTCAGGCCAATTTCTGCGGTGCTCATTCCCAATCGCTCTTGCATGAGACGATTGTTCTCTCCGGTAGTGCTTAAACGAATCCGAGTGCCCATGGTATCCCTCCCTGGCTGAAACGTGCTGGTAATCTTGAAACGATCATATCCTCGATCGCGGATTTCGTGACAGCAAGTATAGCGAAAGTGGTTCCGATTCGTCATCGAAAAGATGTATTATTTTCAGAAAAAAAGAAACGACCTGGGGAAAACCAGCTAGCATGACCGGCTGAAGCGACGGGGCGTGCAGTCGAGAACCGGGAGAGGGGCTGGGGGTTGTCCGAGACGGACCTATAATGGGCTTCACGGTCGTGGCATTTTCAGCTGTTGGTGGTAGGTTACAACGGGGAACTCACAGTTCTGGTTCGGAAGGAGACGAGCGATTGGCTGGAGCGTCGGTAGCTGAATTATTAAAAGGATTGACGGCGGCTCAACAAGAAGCGGTCCAGCACGTGGATGGTCCCTTGTTGATGTTGGCTGGTCCCGGTAGTGGTAAGACCCGGGTCGTGACACATCGCATTGCTTACCTGCTGCACCAGGGGGTTTCTCCGCGCAGTATCTTGGCATTGACCTTTACCAACAAGGCAGCCAATGAAATGCGTTTGCGCCTGGAGCGGTTGACAGGACAGTCCTCAGTTTGGATGGGAACGTTTCACGGATTCTGCGCACGTACCCTGCGTCGCTATGCCAACCTGGTAGGGCTGGCAGACAACTATTCCATCATGGATGCAGGGGATTCTCGGAAGGTACTCAAGCAGGCGATCGTCGATGCAAAAGTAGAACTGACCTATTGTTCTCCGGAAGCGGTAGCGACTGCGATCAGCTGGGCCAAGAGCAGCCTGATTTCTCCCGCTGACTACAAGGCGCGACCGGGCAATCCGACGGGCGCCATCGTGGAAGAGATTTACCCGCATTACCAGCGATCATTACTGGCTTCCAACGCGGTCGACTTTGATGACCTGTTGATGTATACCGCGCAACTATTGCGAGACAATGCCGAGTTACGACAGGAGTTGGATGAACGTTACCGCTACATCATGGTGGATGAATACCAGGACACGAACATGGCTCAATATGCCATTATCCGGGCGCTTTCTCAGCACACGCCCAACCTGGCGGTGACGGGAGATCCGGACCAGTCGATCTATGGATGGCGTGGCGCGGACCTTTCGAACATCCTGGAATTTGAGAGAGATTTTCCCGGGGTTCGAGTGGTGCGACTGGAGCAAAACTATCGCAGCACGCCCAATATCCTGCGGGTGGCTGATGCCTTGATTTCACACAACGTGAATCGCAAGCGGAAAACGTTGTTTACAGACCATGCTGCAGGACGACCGGTTCGATTGGTCGTGTTTCCCTCCAGCCGGGATGAAGCGGATCATATCGCGGCCTCGATTTTCAGCGAGGTCCAGCAGGGTCGTCGCAAGTTTCGTGACTTCGCTATTTTCTACCGCATCAATGCTCTCTCCCGTTCACTGGAATTTGCCCTGCGCAACCTGGAAATACCGTACCAGATCGTTCATGGGCTGGAGTTTTACCAGCGGAAGGAAGTCAAGGATATCCTGGCTTACCTTTTCCTGTTGCATAATCCGCAGCATGATGTGGCGTTCCTCAGGGTAATCAATACGCCGACTCGCGGGATTGGTAAGAAATCGATCCAGTTGTTGATGCATCATGCGCAGCGTCACGGCTTAAGCATGTTGGAGGCGGCCCGTGAGTCTGGCTTGATTGAATCGCTGGCCAAGCGTTCTGCAGTAGCGATTTCCCGGTTCGTGGCCATGTACGATGCGTTGGCGGTGGAACCGGCAGACGAACTGGAGGACTTGATCAACAGTGTCCTGGATAGCACGGGATATACGAAGGGACTGGAAGCCTCGGATACCGAGGAAGATGAACAGCGGTTGGCAAACATCGAGGAACTGGTGACAGCTGCCCAGGAATTTGACCAACAACACCCGGAGGAAAATCGATTACAGCGATTCCTCGAGCAGGCGTCGTTGGTTAATGATGTCGATGGCTGGGATGAAGAGCCGGACCAGGTCACCTTGATGACGTTGCACGCAGCCAAGGGGCTGGAATTCCCGGTGATTTATATCGTGGCCGTGGAACAGGGCATGATTCCTCATGAACGCAGCCAGGAGGATCCCGATCAGTTGGAAGAAGAGCGTCGGTTGCTGTTCGTAGGAATTACCAGGGCGGAAGAGGAATTGCAGTTGAGCCTGGCACAGCGGCGCACCTTTCGAGGGACGGAACGGTTGGTGGTTCCCAGTGCCTTCCTGATGGAATTGCCGCGTGATGAGATGGAAACAGAACAACCACTGGAACCCCTGGATGACCCGGATTGGGGCGAGGAAGACGATTTTTCCGATCCGATCCCTGACGATGCGCAGTATTTCCAGGACGAGGGGATGGCGGATATTGACCAGCGTCCCCAGCCTTCGACCAGACGCGACAGCACACGCTTGATGACGGCTGCCGATTTGCTCAAGCAGCAGGGGCAGGGATCGCCTTCTTCGTACTCGCCGGCAGCCTTCCAGGAAGGTATGCTGGTCCGACATCCGGAATACGGGTCAGGATTGATCCTGAAGGTGACCGGGAGCGGTGTGAAGCGTACGGCAACGGTGCAATTTGCCGAGGTTGAAAAGAAGTTTCGATTGTTGCATGCCCCGCTGGAGCCCATCCAGGCCGGTGAAGAAGAGTAAGAGACGGCAGGTCTGGGAGAAACCGGACCGAGGAAAATCATGAGCAAACGGTATCCTAAAATTGCCCAGTTGCGTGAACCGGCTGCCTTGAGAGAACGCTGCGCTGAATTGAAACTGGACGTGCCGGTCGACGACGAGATTCTCACCGCACAGCAGGATTCTCCGCTTGCCGTGCCACTGCGGATCGGTTCCCGCGAAGTGGGTAATCGGTGGTGCATTCATCCCATGGAGGGGTGGGATGCGCTGGCTGACGGTTCACCCTCGGAAAAGACATTGCGTCGCTGGTATCATTTTGGTGCCAGTGGTGCCAAATGGATCTGGGGAGGTGAAGCCGCTGCGGTTCGCCCGGATGGTCGAGCGAATCCAAACCAGACCCTGGCGATTCCAGCTAACGAGGCGGGACTGGCAGCGCTGCTGGAACAGTTGTGGCAAGGGCATCGTCAGCATGGTGGCACCACGGATGACTTGCTCGTGGGTTTGCAGCTTACTCATTCGGGCCGTTTCTCGCGGCCCCATGGTAAGCAACTTGAACCACGCATCGCTTATCACCATCCGTTACTGGACGAGAAATTTCATATTGATCCGTCAGATGATGACGTGGTCTGGTCGGATGCGGACCTGGAATTATTGATCGAGGATTATGTCACCGCTGCGGAAATCGCACAGCGTGTCGGGTTTCATTTCGTTGATATCAAGGCCTGTCATGGCTACCTGTTGCATGAGTTTCTCAGCGCGCGGTCACGACCAGGTCGCTTTGGCGGTGACTTTTCGGGCCGCACCCGCTTGATGCGAGAGATCATCGAGCGTGTCCTGGAGCGTTGCCCCGGTTTAATGATTGGCGTGCGATTGAGTGTGTTCGATACGCCTCCGTTCGTGACCAGTCGCGAGGTAGGACGGCCGATGTCGTATGATCACCTGTTGCCCTACCAGCACGGGTTTGGTCTGAACCCAGAGGATCCGTTGCAATGGGATTGGCAGGAACCTTTCCAGTTGGTCGATGAGCTCCAGCAGCTGGGAGTGGACATGTTCAATATTTCCTGCGGCAGTCCCTATTACAATCCCCACGTACAGCGACCAGCTATTTTTCCACCTAGTGACGGTTACCAGCCCCCGGAAGATCCGTTGGTCGGGGTGGCGCGACAGATCCAGGCGGCCCGGTGCTTCAAGGAGGCATTTCCCGAGGTGCCCATGGTGGGGACCGGGTATTCTTACCTGCAGGACTACCTGCCACATGTCGCACAGGCGGTGGTGCGGGCAGGCTGGATTGATTCGGTGGGGTTGGGACGGATGGTCCTGTCTTATCCGGAATTGCCAAGAGATACCCTGGAGACAGGAGAAATGCAGCGTAAGCGAGTGTGCCGGACATTCAGTGATTGCACGACGGCGCCTCGTCATGGCCTCCTCTCGGGTTGTTTTCCGCTGGACGATTTTTACAAGAAGTTACCGGAAGCGGCGGAATTACAGCAGCTCAAGCGGCAGTTATCGTCTTAGAACCTGTCTTTCCCAGGGTGGGGTTTGCCGGTTACAATCGCTGCCGAACATGATGACCAACGCGCAGACCTCAACCAGTGGTTTGACACGGTTACGAGAACTGACTCGAAACGTGGAACAGTTGGCAGGCTTCGACCAGGTTACCTGTGGCTTACAAGAGAAACAGCCGGTAACGATCGACGGAGTCTGGGGATCAGCCTGCGCGCTGATGGCAGCCACGCTGGCCCGACAGAATCCTCCCCTGCTGGTGGTCGTTTGCCCACACCCACGCGAGATGGATCAGTTCGTCGATGATCTGGCGCTTTTTATCGATGCCGAGACGATGATCTTTCCGGCCTGGGATGCACCTGTCAGCGGTGATGACTTACTGGATGAAACCTACGGAGACCGGCTGCGTACCCTCAAGCATTTGTTGCAGTTGCAGGAGCGGCTCGAGGGAGACCAGGAGGATAGCTCGTTACCGCAGGTGGTGGTCACCAGTATCCAGGGTCTGCTCAATCCGGTTCCTCCGCGAGAAGAACTGCTTGGAAATAGCCGTTCGGTTGCAGTGGGAGATCGACTGGACCTGGAGGCCTGGCTGGACTGGCTGGTGACCCACGGATTCCATGCCACCTCGGCGGTCAACCTGGTGGGTGAGTTTTCGTCTCGTGGTGGTATCGTGGACCTGTTTGCACCTGATTGGGATGGCCCGGTCCGGATTGAACTGTTTGATGACGAAGTCGAGTCGATTCGACGTTTTGACCTGGTGTCTCAACGTAGCCTGGAATCCTTGCAGCAGGTGGAGATCACCGTGCCCGGGACGACACCGACCGACCAGGAGTTTTTTACCTCGTACCTGCCGGCAGATACCTGGGTCCTGCAGTTGGCCTCGGATGAAGCAGAGACAACCGTTGCCCAGTACCTGGCCAGGTTGGGCGAAGCATCATCTCTGCACGACCTGGACCAGGTGCGTCAGCATCTCCAGCAGTTTGGAATGGCCCAGTGCTGGGCACTCGCTCCCGGTGATATCGATACGGTGATGCACCTATCGATGGAATCCGTGGAACGGTTTAGCGGTGACATGGATCAGGTGCGATCGCAGCTGGATCATATCGGGCAAGACCAGGAACTTTTCCTGGTGGGAGCGACCCAGGTGGACCTGGAACGCTTGGGGCGCATCCTGGGTGAAATGCAGGTAGCATCAGCACGACAGATTCATTACGTGCTGGGCAGTCTTTCCAGCGGATTTCGCCTGGTGGACACGAACGCGTTGTTGATCAGTACCAACGAGTTATTCCAGCGGACGGAGGTACGTCGCCCTCAGCGACGCCGACAGGGACGCGCCATTGACAGTTTCCTGGACCTGCGTCAGGGGGATCTGGTGGTTCATCTTTCACATGGAGTCGGCCGTTATCGGGGGCTGCAGTTGATTGCCCGAGAAGGGGAATCCGAGGAACATCTCACCCTGGAATTCCACGGTGGTACGCACGTGTATGTACCGGTCAGTCGCATTGATCTGGTTCAAAAGTACGTGGGAGGAAGCAAGCGGCGCCCCAAGTTGGCCAAGATCGGTGGCCAGAGTTGGCAACGGCAGAAACAGGCTGCCGAGCGCGCGGTGATGGATGTCGCCAGCGATATGCTCCAGTTGCAGGCTGCCCGCGAAGCCCGGTCAGGTATTTCCTTTACCGCGGATTCGGCCTGGCAACAAGAATTTGATGCGTCGTTTCCTTACCAGGAAACAGAGGACCAGGAGGTGAGTATCAAGGCCATTAAGGCGGATATGGAGTTCTCGCAACCGATGGATCGTTTGCTGTGCGGTGACGTGGGATTTGGCAAAACCGAGGTGGCGATGCGAGCTGTCTTCAAGGCTGTCGATAGTGGGTACCAGGTGGCTGTCATGGTCCCTACCACGATCCTGGCAGAACAACATTACCGTACCTTTTCCGAGAGACTGACTGGATTTCCATTTGAAGTGGCCAAGTTGAGTCGTTTCTCAACGACGGCCGAGCAACGAGCCGTGCTGGAAGGATTGAAGTGCGGGCGGACGGACGTGGTTATTGGTACGCATCGTTTGGCTTCTCGCGATGTTCAGTTTGCCAACCTGGGGTTATTAATCATTGATGAGGAGCAACGTTTCGGTGTCGAGATCAAGGAACGCCTGAAGTCCGTTCGACACCGGGTGGATGTACTGACGCTCAGCGCGACTCCCATTCCCCGTACGTTGCACCTCTCGCTGGTGGGTGTACGTGATATTTCCAGTTTGGAAACTCCCCCCGAAGAACGGCGATCGATCAAGACCAAGGTTACGAGGTTTCGAGAAAAACTTATCCGTGAGGCCGTCCTGAGGGAACTGAATCGAGGCGGCCAGATTTACTTCGTGCATAACCGGGTCCAGGATATCGAACGCGTTGCGGCTCAACTCCAGGAAATCGTTCCCGAAGCGTCGATCGGCATCGGCCATGGCCAGATGGCGGAAAAAGAACTGGAAAAGGTGATGGTTGATTTCGTGGCTCACCGCTTTGACCTGCTGCTGGCAACCACGATTGTCGAGAGTGGCCTTGATATTCCACGGGCCAACACCATTTTTATTGATGAGGCGGATCGGTACGGGTTGGCCGATTTACATCAGCTGCGGGGGCGTGTTGGACGGTACAAGCACCAGGGCTACTGCTATCTGCTGATCGATCGGACCAAGTACGTTTCTCCAACGGCCTCGCGTCGCTTGCGGGCTATCGAGGAGTTCAGCGAGATGGGAGCCGGGTTTGCGATCGCGATGCGAGACCTGGAAATTCGTGGCGCAGGTAACCTGTTGGGCCATGAACAGAGCGGGCACACTTCGACGATTGGGTACGAGTTGTACTGCCAGTTGCTGGAGCTAGCAGTACGGTCCCTGAAGAACCTGGCGCCTCCCCTGAGCACAGACGTGGAAATTGATCTGCCAGGCTCTGCCTACCTGCCGGATGAATACGTGACGGAGCAACGTACCAAGCTTGATTTTTATCGTCGTTTCCGTGCCCTCGACACCTTCGACCAGATCGATGAGCTTCGCGAGGAGCTCGCGGACCGGTTTGGCCTGCCTCCGGAGCCTGTCGAGCGATTACTGATACTGGCCCGGCTGCGTCTGGAAGCGGCTATCTGGCAAATTTCGGCGATCTTCCTGGAAGATGGCTACCTGGTTTTCAAGGGGCGAGCGGCGGAGCGTTTCCAGCAGTTGAATGCTCAAAACAAGGGGCGTTTGCGATTGGTAGATGCTGGCACATTGTATTGCCCGCTCCCCCCCGAGCAAACCAGCTGGCTGGAGATGGTAGCACTCCTGAAATTGGTGTTGCAGCCGAACGAAGAACCTCCGTAGAATTCTGCCCCGCTAGGTGTTTCCGGGATCGGAACATTGCCTGCTGGGAACTTATCCTGGTCGCCCCTTCCGAGGGTGTCCGTTATTACTGATTTTGTGCGAGGTAGCCTGGCTCCGTGCGTTTCTTATCATTTGTTTTCATCGTCAGTTGCATTGGTTTTGTGGGGCGTGCCTGGTCGGATCCTCCGACCGCTTTGACACCAGCAGCTTTTCCATCGCGGGTGAATCAGCCTTTGGGTGCGCAGGGTAACGTGGTACCGGCTGCAGCATCGTCGCAAAGTCCGCTCCCAGCACCTGGCAATGCCTTTCCTGTTCGCTTGCCTCCCGTGGGTTACCAACCTGCACCTGGCTTGCCCATGAATCCGTCGTTTCAGCCTGTTACACCGATGAGGCCCCCGGTCGCGTCACCACGGCAGGTATTTGCGGCAGCGCAGGTGATTGCCGTGGTAGGAGATGAGTTCATTTTGGCAGGTGACGTTCAGCCCCAGGCCGAGATGATCATCGAGATGGCTTTGGCGACTCTTAAACCGGAAGATCGTGAACGCGAGGCTGCCAAGTTTCGTGCGCAGCAGGACGACCTGATGCAGAAGCTGCTGAGCCAGTCGATCGAATCGAAGGTCCTTTACGTGGCCTTCCTGAAGGGAATCCCGGAGGATCGTCGAGAAGAGGCACTTCCGATGATCAAGAAGCAGACAGAGAAGTCGTTTGAAGAATCGTTGGAAAAAATGCTTGCGAAGGTACGTGAAGCAAATCCCTCCGAGCTACGTTCACTGACGCAACAGAATTCACACCAGGTTCGATTGGCTCGTCTGATGGTCTCCAACAAGCTGGTTTCGCTGGGACAGCTTGACCAGGTGTTGCGTCGTTACGGTTCTTCCCTGGAACAGGAAAAGCGATTCTACGCGGAACGGAACCTGGGGAGATCATCGATCAGCAATCATGTTGATCGCAATCGGGAGGTTACGCACCAGCAAATGCTGGAGTATTACCAAGAGCATTTGGATGACTACGAGATTGATGCGAAGGTGCGCTGGGAACGCTTGTCCGTTCATTTCGATAAGATCGCAGACAAGAATGCGGCCTATCGAATGATTGCTGGTATGGGTAACGAGGTATTGCGAGGGGCTCCCTTTACAGCGGTTGCGAAGCGGAGCTCCCACGGTTTGCGAGCGTCTCACGGTGGCCAGCATGATTGGACGCCACAGGGAAGCCTGCGGTCTGATGTCATCGAGAAAGCCCTCTACGAATTACCCTCGAACCGTTTAAGCCAGATCATCGAAGATGACCGCGGTTTTCATATCGTGAGAGTCTTGGAGCGTCGCGATGCCGGGCATGTTTCCTTTGGTGAAGCACAGCCGGAGATCAAGAAATCCTTCGAGTCGAAGAATTTCAACGAACAAGTCAGGACCTACATCACCAAGCTGCGTGAGGAGATCAAGGTCTGGACTATCTACGACGGTGGACCGGCTGGATTGGCAATTCCTGATCCGGCATCTCGTTGAGCGGTTTCTTAATCGGCTGAAGCTATTGGGGGAGCTGCCGCTTCTCACGGCTCGTCGCTTGCGGGACGTAAGTTCCTCGCTATATTGTCTGCTATGAATAACGCTGCTGGCCCCCCTGGACTTGCGTGTAATGTTGAATTGAAGGCCCGTCTGGTTTCGGCCGTGAAGGCTCACCAGGTCGCCCGGGAGTTGGCGACGGCGCCGGTGGAACAGCAGTTTCAGTTGGATACGTACTTTAGCTGCCAGCATGGACGCTTGAAGTTGCGGGAAATTGACCACCAGCGAGGCCAATTGATCTGGTACCAACGGGCGGATCGGGCCATGGCGTGTGAGAGCCACTACCGATTGGTGGAAATTGCGGATCCAGAGACACTCAGGCGGGCCCTCGGTGACGCCTTGGGGGTTTCCGGTAAAGTAGAGAAACAACGTACGATTTATTGGTTTGAAAACGTCCGAATTCACGTCGACGAGGTGGTTTCTCTGGGGGACTTCCTTGAATTTGAAGCAATCATTACCGACATGGACAGTCGAAAGGCAGCGGAAGCCAAGCTCCAGGGGTTGTCTGAGGCTTTTTCGCTTCGTGCAAATGATTTGCTCACCATGTCTTATGGAGACATGGTGAATTCTGAGGACGACCTCTCAGCTCGGCGTGCCAGGGAATAACTCGGTTGCGAATGAATTTTAGATGTTAGCTTGATTGTCGAGTCGTCGATGGACGGTTAAACTGCTTATTCCGAGGTGAGATTCTCGCATCGATTTCGCCGCGATAACGACACCAGGATGACTACAATAACGCCAAGGAAAGCAACTATGTCTGAAGCAGCAAAATTAAAAGTTGACGATCAGGAAATTGATCTTCCCGTGATTGTTGGGACGGAGAATGAACGGGCCCTCAGTATTGCTAAGCTGCGTGCTGAAACGGGGTTAATTACGCTAGACGAAGGTTATGTAAATACCGGTTCGGTACCGAGTGGTATCACGTATCTAGATGGAGAAGCCGGTATTTTGCGTTACCGCGGCTACCCGATCGAAGATATTGCTGCTAATTGCGATTTCGTGGAGACCTGTTACTTGTTGATGTACGGCGAATTGCCGACGACAGAGCAGATCGATGCTTTCCGCACGTCGATTCGCAGGCACACGATGTTACACGAGGATATGCGAACTTTTTACAATGGTTTTCCCCGGGATGCTCACCCGATGGCCATCCTCTCCTCGGTCGTCAGCGGAATGTCGACGTTCTACCAGGACTCGCTGGATCCGCATGATCCCAAGCACGTGGAAGTTTCCGTGCATCGCTTGATAGCCAAGTTGCCCACGATCGCGGCATACAGCTACAAGAAGTCGATCGGCCAGCCATTTGTATATCCACAAAACGATCTGTCCTATGTCGAGAACTTTTTACAGATGATGTTTGCGGTTCCGAGTGAACCGTACGAGATCGATCCAGATTTCGTGGATGCGCTTAACCTGCTCTTGATTGTTCACGCGGACCATGAGCAAAACTGCAGCACCTCGACCGTCCGCATGGTTGGTTCGGCGAACGCGAATCTGTTTGCCTCGATCTCAGCCGGTATCGGTGCCCTCTGGGGACCATCCCATGGTGGTGCCAACGAGGCCTGCGTGAACATGCTGGAACAGATTATCGCGGACGGTGGCGATGTCAAGAAATTCGTGAGCAAGGCCAAGGACAAGAAGAGCGGGTTCCGACTGATGGGCTTCGGACACCGCGTTTACAAGAACCATGATCCGCGAGCTACCCTGATCAAGGGCCACTGTGACAAGTTGCTGGCGAAAATGAACATCGATGATCCGCTCTTTGAGGTCGCGCAGGAACTGGCCGAGGTGGCCTTGAGTGATCCCTATTTCGTGGAACGGAAGCTCTATCCCAATGTTGACTTCTATTCCGGGGTGATCTATCGAGCGTTGGGCATTCCAATTCCAATGTTCACGGTCCTGTTTGCCATCGGAAGATTGCCAGGCTGGATCGCCCACTGGATGGAAATGCACGGTTCGGAGAACTTCCGTATCTGTCGCCCGCGACAGGTCTACACCGGGAGCACGGAACGAGCCGTCGTGCCGATCAGCGAACGCGGTTAGGAACTCTTGAGTTTCTCAGCTTCCTGTTCGAGTTCAGCAATTTCACTTTCCAGGCGCTGTACTTCGCCCGGTTCGTCATCCTGTTTGCGTGCGCCAGATAGTTGCAACCTTAGCTTTTGCAGCGTCTTACGTACGATATCCAGTCTTTTCTTGGCTTTCTTGTCCATCGTGATAGGGTTCCTGGAAGCGATTTGAAAGGGCCGCCTGTTGTGTCTGACGGTAGGCAGCTAGATCTCTCTTTTACGAGTCGAAATGATTGGAGCTGGCTTCCTCCAATGCCTGGAGACTGACCGCACCGGACTTGGCTGGTGCGGGATCTTTGTCCTTGGGTTCTCGATCGGCCAGTCGCATGGCGCCGGCGATACAGACGAGTAATACGGCCAACAGGATGTTCACGTTGAGCCAGAATACCTGGCGTTCCCGGAACTTGACCGCACCTTCACTGCGACCTGCCAACAGGCTGGCAATGTAGAAGATGGCGATCGCCAGGAAAAGCTTGACGCCCAGCAGCGGCATGTAGTAATTGCCGGGAAACTGGTAGTTCATGGAGATGTTCGCCGTGTTCACGAAGCCGCTGATCAGCAGGAACCCGATGGACGGCATCAGCAGCCTCGACCAGCCGCGTCGTACGCTTTCCTGGACCGAGGCTCGTATGGATTCATCTAATTGGTTACAGGCGGGAACGACGGCAACCCGCATGAAAATCGTACCGCCCACGAGGGCGATTGCTGGTACGACGTGTAGCCAACGCATTGCCAAATCAAGGTATTCCATTTCAGAATGTCTCCCGGAAGATGATGACGAAGAACGTCGCATTAGAGGTTGGTCAAATCCTAGAATGCGCCTGCCGGTTTGTCCATGGCAGTCTGCTCAGGATTAGCCGGGCCAGCGGGATTGAACCCATTCGAGTGCTTGTTGCTTATCTTGCAGTTGTTCCATTAACTGGGCATTCCGAACTTTTTCCAGGATCTCTCGAAATAACGGACCTGCTGGCAGCCCCATTTCCTGGAGATCGTTTCCGCTGAGTAACGGTGGTGGATTGAGTTTTTCCGGGGCCAGTAACTGTTTCTGTCGACAGGTCTCGATACCCGTCACCGGTAGCTGCCGGGCCTGCTGTCGGGCAGTTGCCAGGGCAAGCAGGTGCTCGATTCTCGGATCGATGAGAATCCGTTGCAGGTCTGGCCAGGCGAGGGTGTCGGCCTCGACCACCTGGGATTCGTGATCCAGCATCCAGGTCATGGACTTGATGGCCTCGTTACTCAGTTTCATCCGTCGCATGACGGATTCGGTGAGGTTGCGGTCCGCAGCGGGGACCAGTTGGCTCCAGAGGAGCGCCAGGGCGGAGGCGAAGTCTTGGGTGTCGAGGTGTTCCAGGCCAGCCAGGGCGACCTGGAAGCGGTCCCTGAAGTCCTCCTGGGTAGCTTCTGATTCTGGGAAAATGATAGCGAGGAGCCCCGTTTCCTGCAGTAACCGTACTGCCGTGGAGCGACCTGGATGCGTCAGCATACGCTGCATTTCTGCCGTGATGCGTTCAGCACTAACCACCTTTAACTCCTTGGCATGTTGATCGATTGCAGCACGTGTACCAGGTTCAATCTGGAATCCAAAGGTGGCGGCAAAACGCACGGCCCGGAGAATTCGCAGCTTGTCTTCGGCGAATCGCAACTGCGGATCACCGATGGCCCGAATTAACTTGCGTTCGAGATCAGCTTGCCCATCAACGAAATCGATTACCTCGTTTTCAAGGGGATCGAAAAACATGCCGTTGATGGTAAAGTCGCGACGGCTGGCATCTTCTTCTGCCGTCGTAAAGGAGACACGATCCGGGTGTCGACCGTCGCTGTAGGTGGCATCCTGGCGAAACGTAGCCACCTCGATCTGTCCTGCGGCGCGCGGTCCGAGGACCGTAATGACACCGAAACTGGCTCCGATGGCCAAGGTTTTTCGGTCGCTAAAGACGTCCTCGATCTGGTCGGGTACCGCACTGGTGGCCACATCGTAATCCTGTGGCGTGATGCCCAGGATCTCGTCACGCACACAGCCCCCGGCCCAGTAGGTTTGGTAACCTGCCTGGCGCAACCGTTCCACCACCAGCGTGGCGAATTCTCGTGATTTATCAGGTGAAATATCGGTCATACCGGGAAGCCTCGGGCGGGAAAAGCCAGTCGGTCTCCGATCCCGTTAAGACCAGGGCCCGGCGGCGATAGACACCCTCACGTGGACATGCTAGTTTCAGTTTTGGCCTGGCCCGCATGACAGTACGGGAACAGGATGGATCCTGATGTTTCCTGGAGGAGTTGAAAGGTAGTAATGCAAGCTGATTCTGACCAACCTAAACTGGAAATCGATACACAGCAAGTGAAAGCCCGTCTTGATTCCGGGGAATCGTTCCTGCTGCTCGATTGCCGAGAACAGGCTGAATATGATCTGGTTCATATTGAAAAATCGATGTTATTGCCGATGAGCGAGTTACAGGCCCGTCTCGGTGAGCTAGATGATTACCGGGACACGTCCGTGGTGGTTTACTGTCACCTGGGTGGTCGGAGCCTGCAGGTGACCCATTGGTTGCGTCAGCAGGGATTCCAGGATGTGGTCAGCATGGCGGGTGGAATTGATGCCTGGTCACAGGCGGTGGATCCTGAAAAGCCACGCTATTAACGGACAATCTCAGCGGCTGATCGGTTCACACCCCCTTGAAGCAGCAGGCCTAAATGGCATATAAAGCGTGAGTTACCAGTTTAATGCGGGTGTGGCGGAACTGGCAGACGCGCAGGATTCAGGTTCCTGTGGGAGATAATCCCGTGGAGGTTCGACTCCTCTCACCCGCACTTTTTAGCCATCGGCCACTCTGGCCGATGGCGGAACCCCCATCTGGACAGGCTCATCCTGGTTGGCAAGATAAGTAAACTTTGCCGGTTTTGCGTGCCACGGAGTACTAGTTAAACCGGATCTATCGATTGTTCCGACACTAAACCCATCGGGTCCCATGTTTGGTTTTCAGGTGGTGTCATGCGCGGAAAGTCCACATTGCTCAGTCTCGTCGCTCTTTTTTCAGGTTTGGCGACTTCGATTGGTATCAGTCGGGTTTTCGAGGGGCCTCCCGAGAAACCAGTGAAAATTACGCAGGAAACAATCCTGGTTGCTGCCGCTGATATCGATATTGGTGAGCCGTTTAGCTCCGAGAATGTCAAGGTGGTGCGCTGCCCCTGTAATCGTATTTCCGATGATTGCTTGCGACATTTCCAGGACCTGGAATCGTCTGTGGCAACCCGTCGGCTGCAGGCCGATGAACCGATTGTCGGTTCGCATCTTCAGCGGCCGGTCGCCAAGAGTGAGCCCGTTGCACGCCCGGTGGGACGCCTGGTGCAGTTAGCGGCGACGGTAGACGCAGCGGTGCTTGATTCGATCCAGGAAGGCACTCAGGTCCAGTTGACCTGTGTGCGCCCGTCTGGCAAGGAAGACCAGGAATCACGCATCGTCTTGCGTTCAGTTCGATTAGAAAGTCTCGCTGAACTAACTGGCGAGGATAATGCGGAAGGCGGTCACCAGGTGTCGCTGCGGGTTCCGGAAGCGGAGGTGGCCTTGTTGCTGTTGGCCAGGGAATTGGGCGAGTTGCATCTTTCCCCTTGTGATGAGACGGCATCGAGTGAGCCCCTGGACCAGATGGCCTCCACCGTTGCTGACCTGGTGGCGTTGGCGAGGACCGGACAGGAATCGGTCGTGACGCCAGTGCCGGACCCCGTGAAGCCCGTTGCTAAGCCCGTGAAGCCTGTCATTGAAACCGGGCCGCGGCCACCGGCGATCGTGCCCCCGGTCGTCAAGGATATTAACACCCTTGGGTTGAACAAGGCACCGAGCAGTCGACGTGAAGTAGCTGTTAGTGCGGAAAAGTCGACGCCGTCCGTGCCTGCCCGGCCGAATGCCCGGTTGACGCTCACCGACGAGACAGGCCAGGTGATTCGCGAAGCGAAGGCCGGATCGGGCAGTCGTGATCTTCGCGAATAGACCTGGAAATGAGAGAGGAACGGTCTCTCTCTAACCAGGTTCATTCGAGGTGTCGACACTTGCGACGGGTTCTTCCTGATGGCCGTCAGCGTTCTGCTTTTCTTCATGGAAAAAGAGAGCGAAGAGGATCATGATAATCAAGGCGCCAATGGCCGGGATGGTATAAATCATCCGCCAGTCCATGGCCCGGGTCGCTTCGATCGACTTGATGTCGCTATAGACCTTCAGGTTAGCGATCTTGGCATGGTTTAGCAGGGCAGGGTTATCTCCCCCCTTGCCTTCGGCCACCATCTTCGTAACGGTGCCGTTGAGGGCCTCAACTTTTTCGCTAATCAGTCCGCTGAGTACTTCCTGGGCGGCCTCTGTGGAGGTGGTCTTAGTCCCTTCCAGATGAGCGACCATGGCCTTCAGCACCGTATCGGAACCACTTGTTAGTGTTCCATCGTCATTTTTTTGCAGGTCGATGATGGTAGCATCGATACCAGGTTCGATTTTCGCGATCACCTCGTATTGCTCGTCGATTTTCTTCTGGATCGCTGCCGTCTCTTCATTTGCCTGTTCCAGAAATCCTTTGAGTGGCGCCACATGATTGACAACAAACAGGTTGTCAAACCAGCTCCGTTCTATTTCCTGGGCCGGGAAGGCCTCGGCAGCTGACTTGGCGAGTGCTTTGAATTGGGCCTCGTCACTGGATTCATCCATTGCGACCAGTGCTGCCGTGGTGGTATTGAGACTTGCACCAATGGCACCAACCTCGGCTTGAATTTGAGCCACTTTCTCGGGCGTATACTTGGTTTCCACGCGACCGCCCAGTTGAGCGCCGATCAGCATTCCCAGTCCGAGTGTAAAGAGGACCAGCATTCCCTGAGCCTGTCCACGAATCTCTTTGGGGGCCACCTTGTCGGTATAAATCTGGCCGGTGACGAAGAAAAAGTCGTAGCAGATCCCGTGCAGCAGGACGCCGGTGAAAATCATCCAGACCACCTGGTCAGGGGCACCGACGGCAAAGAGGGCGTAACGGACGACCCAGGCCAGCATGCCGACCAGCAGCATCCACTTGACTCCCAGGCGTAAGAAGAAGATCGGCATCACGACCATGAAGAAAATTTCCGATACCTGGCCCCAGGACATGGTGAAAGCCGGCAACAGGTTCGCCTGTTCCACGGTCCGGGCAGCGAGTTGGTAGTAGAACGCCAACGGAATACAGATCAGGAAGGAACTGACCATGAAGATCATGAAAGCTGGGCGTTTGAACAATACCAGTGCATCGAGACCGAGAATCTCGCGGGCCGTGACTTTCTTGCCGGCACCTGGCGGGGGGGTATGAGGCAGGAAGAAAGAATAGACGCCCATGCCGACAGCAGCCCAACCAGCCAGCGCGAACATGCGGACGGAACTGTCCCAACTCTGCCAGCTGAGAGCCCAGCCGGCCAGGATCCAGCCAATCGTGCCAAAGACACGAATCAGCGGAAACTCTTTCTCGGGATTGGTCATGTTATGCAGTGCCAGGGTATTGGTCAGTGCCAGCGTCGGGAAGTAGCAGAGCATATGAGCAAAGAACATCAGGTTGATCATGACCGCAGAGGGGTTTTCACCCTGCATTTTAGACACTGCCATTAACATTGCGCCACCACCGAGAATATGGAGTACGCCGAGTACTTTTTCTGTGGCAAACAATCGGTCAGCGATCATTCCCACGAAGAAAGGCGAAATAATGGCAGCGATCGGGCCGACCGAGTAGGTCCAGCCAAAGTCAGCACCCGTGAAACCAATTTTACCGAGGTACAGAGGGGCGGTAACGTACCAGGATCCCCAGATAAAAAATTGGACGAACATCATCACGGAAAGACGAATCGTAATGGACAGACCCATGACAGCGTTACCTCGGTAAAACGATTGTGAATGATTTCCAGACCATGAACTATGGCATCGAAGAAGGGACCAGTATAGCAGGTTTCTGCTGGCCGGCTGATCCCGTTCGCCGACTTGCGGGACCACGTCGCCACGGAATCATGGTGCGGTTTATTGCGAACTATCTCATTCTTACCCTGTAATTATCGGGTAAATGAAAAAAACAGGGAAAAACGTCGTTCTCGGTGTACGCCTCCATAAGCCCTGCGTAACTCTTCTTAGGACACAACAACTCATACACATCAAACACCTTTTTCATTACGAGGAAACCAGTTATGAAACGCTCCGCCAAAAACCAAGCATCGCAAGTTACTCCCAATCGCCGTAGCCTGCGTATTGAATCCCTGGAAGATCGCAAATTGATGACCGTGGCTACGGAATTGGTCCAGATGCCCCAGGAGAGCCAGATCGGTTCAGAACACTGGCCTGAGCCCGCCGCTGAGATTGCGGTCGAAAAAGTAACGAACGGTCGACAAGGCTATTTCTCACGCGGCCTGCACAACAATGGTGCTTTCCGGGAACCCACCGGCCATATTCTCTGGAATACAGCCGACGATGCGGGCACCAGTAGCAACTCCTACACCGATTCAGGACGGATCACCTATTACGCCTACGAGTTGAAAAACGTCCAGGTTACATCGGTTGTCGATCAAGAAGCGACTCCTGCTGCCGGCGAGGATGACCACGACGCGTCCAGTTACACGGAGGTCGAATGGACCTACCTCATGCAAAAAAAGGCGAGCTTGCATGATTCGGTTCATTGCCTCACCGGACAGCATGATCGACCTGGACAACCCGTCGAGAAACTTGGCGGCCAGGAAGGTGAGCCGGTGACAGATCTAGCTTCCTTTTCTCACAATCCCGAGTGGCTACGCAGCCAGGAAATCGTAGGCGGTACGATGTGCAGTGCCCGTTCCTCTAACGATCCGGTTTTCTTCTCGCACCATGCGAACGTGGATAAGGTTTTCAGCGAGAACTTGCTGGGTGGCCAGGAAAGTGAACCAGTCGTAGCCGAGTCTTTCTCGCTGAACTTCGAAGAAATCAAGGTGACACTGCAAGACGTAGATGAAGACGAGGACGTGGTACCCAGCCTGGGTGACGAGGATGAGAGTGGTGTTGCTGATCCACGTTACACCGAGGATGAGCAGGGTGGACCTGCTGACCCCTTGAATGCCCTGCAGTCGGGTACGGAAGACCAGGAAGATGAAGACGATGAGTCGAGTGACGACGACTTGCGTGAAGTGGTGGAGCGATTGATCGAGGTGCTCGACATCATCTAGATCGCCTGTTTCAAGCCGGCAGGTGATAGAGATTGTGGCAAGCATTCAAGGAGGAAATTGGGAACGTACTGCCGATCGTTCGGAATAACGAGACCGCCTGCAGGGAACAAGATCCCGGCAGGCGGTCTTGTCGTGTCTGGCTGACGGGGCCAGGTTTCCAGTCATGGACTTTCTTGCGATCCTGGCAGGGCTGGGTTAAGATTCCCGGTGTCAGAATTACACTCCCTGGAACGTGATCGGAGTTCGCTACCATGAAATATTGCCTGCTGACGTGTGTTACCACATTGCTCGCCTTACACGCCTCCATCACTCCGGCTGCTGAGCCGGCCAAGCCGATTCTTTGCCAGGGGCACTATCACTCGGAAGCGGACGCGGTCAAGCAGTTGGCCCGGATGGCCGCAACCTATGGCAACCTGTCCCAGTGGCAGGCACGAGCAGCCAGCATCCGCAAGCAAATCCTGGTGGGTGCCAAGCTGGATCCGCTGCCCGAGCGGACACCACTCAAGGCAGTTATTCACAAGAAGCGAAGCTACCAGGGTTACACGGTGGAATCAGCGGCCTTCGAAGCTCGACCGGGCTTTTTGGTTTACGGAAACCTTTATCGACCGCTGGGGCGAAAGGGCGCACGACCTGCAATCCTTTGTCCACACGGGCATGCACGTGGACCCGAGGGTGGACGTTTGCGACCTGACCAGCAGTATCGCTGTGCTACCCTGGCTCGCATGGGAGCGGTGGTCTTCTCCTATGACATGGTGGGTTTCGGCGATTCACTGCACCTGGGCTGGGATCACAAGCATCCCCAGGCCCTGACACTGCAGACCTGGAGCAGTATCCGGGCGCTCGATTTCCTGCAGTCCCTGCCTGATGTCGATACCAAACGTATCGGCGTGACAGGTTGTTCGGGAGGTGGTACGCAGACATTCCTGCTGACCGCGCTCGATCAACGGGTGCGCGTGGCGGTACCGGTCGTGATGGTCTCGGCCCATTTCTTTGGCGGGTGTCATTGCGAGAGTGGGATGCCGATTCACAAGACGGCCAAGCTGGAAACGAACAATGCCGAGATCGCAGCACTGGCTGCCCCCCGACCGTTGTTGCTGGTATCGGTCGGAGGTGACTGGACCAAGAATACGCCCGAGGTGGAATATCCTTACATTCGTAATGTCTATGGCCTGTTCGGTAACAAGTCCCACGTGGCCAACTCCCATTTTGCCGACGAGGACCATGGCTACCAGTTGTCGAAACGTCAGGCCATGTATCCCTTCATGGTCAAGCACATGGGCCTGGATGCCAAGGGTATCCTGGATAAGGCCACGGGCGTTTTTGACGAGAGCAAGACGGTCCTGGAGAAGCCGGCATTGATGCGGGTTTTTGATGCTCAGCATCCACTGCCCAGCCATGCCCTCAAGCCGGGATCGAAGGTGGCCTTCTAGTGATGACCTATGTTCCTGTCGCGATATGGTTGTTGCTCTTGCTGGCACCACCGGTTGCCGAGACGGACGTGGCTCCGCTTCCGCGGCCTGACCAGGTCGACAAGCCGGAGATGATTCGCTTCATCGAACCGGATCCCCGGGCACTACCAGGTATCGTCGTGGATGACGTGGACGCCAGGTTGGTAGGCCAGTGGAAACATTCGGTCCACACGCCTCCCTTCGTGGGCAAGAGTTATATCCACGATATGAAAGAGGCCAAGGGAAAAAAGTCGGCCACCTTTGTGCCGAATCTACCAACGGCGGGTCGCTACGAGGTGCGGATGTCACACAATTCCAATATCCGCAGGGCCAACGGTGTCCAGGTCACGATCCATCACGCGGACGGGAAGACCCTGGTCAAGGTAAACGAGGGAGAGCCGGCCCCGATTCGAAAGCTCTTTCGATCGCTGGGGACCTTTCGCTTTGAAAAAGGAAAGGCAGGCTCGGTGACGATCCAGACCACCGGAACCGAGGGAAAATATGTCATCGTCGACGCGATGCAGTTTCTTCCCGTGATCGACAAGCAACGCTAGTGCCCCCGGGCACTCACTAGCCGCCAAAGCCCTTGGTTAATTCCTCGAGCGTGATTTTGCCGTCCTCATCCTTATCGAAGCTGTCCTTGATGAACTTGTTCTGGGACCATTCTTCCTTGTTGAGGCTGCCGTTCTTGTCGGCATCAATTTTTTCCAGTACGCCGATAGCGTACTTGGCAGCTCGTGACAGGGGTTTGGCAGGGCTGGTCGGTTTCGTGGCCGCCTCCTTGTCTTCGCCTTCCGGCTTCTGGGGCTCGGCCGGCTTGTCGGTAGCAACCTTCTTGGTGTCGTCGGTTGCTTCTTCCGTGGCAGCCGGTTTCTCAGTAGCCTTGGCAACCGGGGTGCTGTTGGTCGTGATACGACATGTTTTCAGAGTGCCCTGGAGCTTGGCTACGGCGTCATCGGTCACCTGGGTCCGCTTGAGGCTGAGTGATTGCAGCTTCGTCAACCCGGCCAGTTGTGCCAGGCCCGCATCGCTGAGCTTCGTGCCATCCAGGCTCAGTTGCTGCAGGTTGATCAGCTTGGCCAGGTGAGGTAGTCCGGCGTCGGTGACCTGGGTACCCGACAGGGCCAGGTGTTCCAGGGTGGTGAGTCCCTGCAGGTGCGCCAAACCTTCATCGGTGATCCGGTTAGCGGCCAGGTTCAGGTGCTTGAGATTGGTCAGTCCCTTCAGGTGTTCCAGCCCGGCGTCCGTGACCTGCGTCAGGCGAATGTCCATCAGCACGAGGCTGGTCATTCCTTTCAATTGTTCCAGTCCCGCGTCCGTGATTTTCGTAAGTGGGAGGTCAAGGATCTGGAGGTTGGTCAGCCCTTGCAGGTGGGGGAGTCCGGCGTCAGTCACCTGCGTATAACTCAGGTCAAGTGCCCTGAGAGTTTTGAGTTCTTTGAGATGGGCCAGTCCCGCGTCACTGACCTGGGTATTGGCCAGGTCCAGCCACTCCAGCTTGGCCAGCCCCTTCAGATGTTCTAGTCCGGCATTGGTAACCTGGGTCTTGTTGAGTTTGAGGACGGCCAGGTCCGGGCGTTCCTTCAAATCAGCCAGATCTTGATCCGTGCTTTCACCGTAGCCCAGGTCGAGGGTTTCCCCGGGGGCACTCTTTTCCTCGGTGGGTTCTTCAGGTGTTGCGGCGTTAGAGTCCTCTGTTTTCTCTTCGTCTTGCTTGGCTTTTGTATCGGAATCAGCATTGCTGCCGGTTGCACTGCCACCATCCTTAGCCGGGGTTTCTGCAGTCGAGTCACTATCCTTGGCAGGGGTATCCTCGTTGCTTTTAGGAGCAGTTTCTTTCTCGGCAGGTTCTTCCTGGCTTTTTGGTTCTGGTTGGGCGGGGTCAGTTGCTGTTTTTGGTTCACTGGTAGAAGCAGGCGGGACAGCCTTTGCCGGGGCATTCGTGTCCTTGCCATCCTGTTTCTTTGCCGGCGCTGGTTTGCGTGGCTTTCGCTGGATGACCTCGACGGTTTCATCCGATCCGCAACCAGTGATGAGTAGGGTGACGACCAGGAGGAGGGGCAGTTGCTTCTTCATGATAGGTCCTTGAGAGAGTGAAAAAGGGCGGGACGCCACCCGTCTGTTATGACTCGTGTAGGGCTCGTATGCAAGGTTTTTAGGGTGAATCGTTCGCTGGGAAGGAAGTTCTCCAGGTATTCGTAACCTTGAAAACGAGTAAAGGTATCGGTGAAAATCGTTTCCAGCTTGCTATACTCGAGACCCCTTGGGTATTTAGTTGTGAATTGATCGTGAAAGAGAAGACCATGAAACGTGCCTTGTTTATCGGTTGCCTGCTCCTGGTTGGCCCGGCGATAACGTCACCCTTACAGTCAGCAGAAAAAATCCCGAATTTTGTTCTGATCTTCTGCGATGACCTGGGGTATGGAGATCTTGGTTGCTTTGGATCGACCAAGAACCGAACACCACGTATCGATCAACTGGCCCGGGAAGGGCGGCGGTTTACCAGTTTTTATTCGTCGAGCCCGGTTTGTACTCCTTCCCGGTCCAGCCTCATGACGGGCTGTTATCCGCGGCGGGTGGGCATGCACGAGGATTACACGGGACACTGGGTGCTGATTCCCCGCAGCCGACGCGGGCTTAACCCGGACGAGTTAACGTTGCCCGAGGCACTGCAAGCGAAAGGGTATGCCACCGCCTGTATTGGCAAATGGCACCTGGGTGACCAGCCGGAGCATCTGCCGGGCCAGCACGGTTTCGACTACTACTACGGGATTCCCTACTCCAATGACATGCAAAGCAGGGGCCGCGGGGACCCTCCCTTACCGCTGGTGGAGCAGACCACCGTCATTGAATCTCCCGCCGATCAATCCACGTTGACCCGCAGGTACACGGAAAAGACGATCGCCTTTATCGAGCAGCACCAGGAGGAACCGTTCTTTATCTACCTGCCCCACACCTTTCCGCACTTGCCGCTGTTTGCTTCTCCCGATTTTCGTGGCAAGAGCAAGAATGGACGTTACGGGGATACCATCGAGGAAATCGATTGGTCCACCGGCCAGATCATGGATTGCCTGGGGCGATTGGGGCTGGCGAAAAACACGCTGGTAATCTTTACCTCAGATAATGGATCCAATGGCCGTAACGGAGGTTCAAACCGACCCCTGGCCGGTGCCAAGGGAAGTACCATGGAAGGAGGCATGCGGGTTCCCATGATTGCTCATTGGCCTGGCAAGATTGCAGCCGGTTCAGAATGCCGCGAGTTGACGACGACGATGGATATGTTGCCAACGTTCTGCGCTCTTAGCGGAGCGAAGGGACCCACGAAGAAGATCGATGGATTTGACATCCAAAATTTGCTCTTTGCCAGTAAAGGGGCTAGCTCTCCCTACCAGGCTCTTTTCTACTACCGCCGCCGCCAGTTGCAGGCGGTACGGATGGGCAACTGGAAGTACCATCTGCCTCTCCAGGAGACTCATCCGAACTGGACTTCGGCGAAGCAGACGGGCAAGGGACGCCCCGCCAGGCTGGTGAATCTCGAGACGGACCTCCAGGAAAAAACCGATGTGACCGCCGAACATCCCGAGGTGATCGAGCAGATGCAGCGACTGGTAGCCGATGCGGTGCGGCGGCTTGGGAACGATGCGCAGGTGGGTGTGGAGCAGCGGCCGGCTCGGACGCTGGATCAATCAGCGCCGCTAGTACGCGCCAGGTAGCCTGTGCAACTGCTGCTGTGACCCGTAATGATCGAGTAGCGGCGTGGTGCCACGGACAAAAATTTGAATCATCGGCAATCCGGGAAGTACGTGTGGTGTCGTACTGATGAGCCTGTTTGCCCTGGGCCTACTTTTCACCTGGAGCGGTTGCAATCAAGAGAGTCACGTCTAGGCGTGTAATTCACGAATCGGCCGGGCGTCAGTAATGGTCTGGAGCAGCTCGTTGGGTTGGCTCGTGACAAGGCGGGCTTCCGGACCGTCGAAGAGAGTCTGCATGATCGTAGCATTCAAGTGTTCGGGGCCGTAGAGATCGGTAGTGGCCTCCCCCCCATGGGCATCGGTTCGACCGACGATTCGTCCCATCTTTAAGCCGCCGCCAGCGACCAGTAAGGGCGTGAGTCGGGCCCAGTGTCCGGTGCCACCATTCTTTTGCTTGCCTGGTGCGCGACCCATTTCACTGCTGATAACCAGTAGGATATCATCACTTAACCCTCGTTCCTGGAGATCCTCCAGGAAGGTTGCTACCGCATGATCGACCTGGGCTCCCAGTACGGGCATCGCCTTGGCATGGGAAGGATTGTTGCCGTCATTGTGAAAATCCCAGCAGGCGTCGTGCACCGTGACGAATCCACAGCCTGCCTCGCAGAGGCGACGGGCCAGCAACATCTGCTTGCCGAGCAGGTTGGTGATGCGTGACTGATTGACCTTGTTCTCGTAGCGGGTTCCCCCCTTGTGCCATTCACGCATGTCGAACAGGGAACTGGTGTCGTAACGGGCGACGGTCCGGGGATCTTCCTTGGAGAGATCAAACGCATTTGCAATTCCGCCCAGCAGGACATTCACGGCCTGTTGCTCCGAGGCCGTGGCCGAATCCAGGTCACTGGTTTTATCAAAGCGCCGCTTGAGGAAATCGAGCCGGCTCAGCAGCGCACGACGATCATCGAACCGATGCTTGGGCATGGAGAGCGTGAGGCTGTCGGCCAATCCCTTGCTGCCATCAAGTAACAGACCACGGTAGGCGCCGCCATATTCCCCACTGCGGGTATAGTTGTCTCGAATGTAGTCATAGCGGAAAGGACCCGTGGGAGTCCCCAGCTTGAGATCGGGTTGGATCTGTTCCGGGAGCAGGACCGCATGGGTGGGCATGGCCGTGAC
>MPLU02304865.1_pt1 | contig 58968 bp, 43 predicted proteins | sample 1617381 | NCBI WGS metagenome assembly MPLU02 (sample SAMN05944801, study PRJNA350692) | marine metagenome | biome: marine; feature: ODZ; material: water; isolation source: 90 m water sample filtered on 0.2 um supor filter | place: Pacific Ocean | collected 2012-04-08 | depth 90m m
ACACTCCGGGTCAACAGGTATCCCAAAGTGGACTATAATAGCAGCACCCCACAGATCGCACGGTAGTTTTCCACGCAGGGATCAGGCTCTTCAATGTCACCATTGCACGATGTTACTTGCCGACAACCACCTTTTCATTACCGCCTGGTAAACGCTGCCTTGCTGGTATTTTTCTCAGCGACACTAAGTGCTGCCGAGCCGACGGCTGCCACACGTTATTTCCAACAACAGGTTGCTGGTATTCTCGAGCAACATTGCCTGGATTGTCACCGCGGGGATAAGCCCAAAGGTGGACTCGACCTTTCCCGCCGTCAACACCTGCTGCGAGGTGGAGAATCTGGTCCCGCCTTCGTTTCCGGTAAGCCCGCCGAAAGCCTGTTAATCGACTATGTCTCCGGTAAAAATCCCGAGATGCCAAAGAATGGTCGGCCGCTCTCGACCGACCAGGTCAAGATCCTGTCTCAATGGATCCAGTCGGGAGCTCCGTGGCCCGAGAATTTCGTACTCAAGTCGCGTCCCCAGGCATGGTGGTCCTACCAGCCACTCCAACGTCCACCACTACCAGAAATTTCCCGCCAGGGAACGAACTGGGCTCGAACTCCGATTGACTGGTTTATCATTTCGCAGCTCGAGCAACGCAAGTTAACCCCGGTTGCTGCCGCGGATCGCCGGACACTCGTACGGCGTCTCTATTACGATCTCACCGGCCTGCCACCGAGCCCACAACAGGTTCGATCTTTCGTCACGTCTACAGATCCGCTGGTTTACGAGAAGCTGGTTGACCAGTTGCTGGCCTCTCCACGTTACGGCGAACGCTGGGGGCGTCACTGGCTCGACGTGGTCAAGTACGGCGACACCTGTGGCTATGACAAGGACAAGCTGCGTACCAATGCCTGGCCTTACCGGGACTACGTGGTGCGTTCCTTTAACCAGGACAAGCCTTACTCGCGTTTTGTCCAGGAGCAGATTGCCGGTGACGCACTTTTTCCAGAAACCGCCGATGGCGTTCTCGGGTTAGGTTTCATCGCTGCCGGTCCCTGGGACTTCATCGGGCACGTGGAGGTTCCCGAGTCCAAGATCGACGGACGTGTGGCCCGCCACCTCGATCGAGATGACATGGTCACCAATACCTTCAACACGTTCCTCAGCACAACCATCCAGTGTGCCAGGTGTCACGACCATAAGTTCGATCCTTTCACCCAGTCCAATTACTATTCGCTCCAGGCCATTTTTGCTGCCGTTGATCGGGCCGAACGACCTTACGACACCAGCCAGGAGATCCAGCAACAACGTCAACAGCTGACGTCTCAACAGGCTGCACTTCAGAAACAAAAAAAGGCCCTGGACCAGGAAACAGAAAAAGCTGGCGGGCCGGAACTGGCCACGATCAATCGCGAGATCACGCGACTGGCAGCACTCGAAACTGCTGGCAAAAAGCATCCGGCCTTTGGGTATCACAGCCAGTTGAGCGCGAAACAGGACATTTCCAAGTGGGTCCAGGTTGATCTCGGAAAATCGCAGGCAATCCAGGCGGTCGTCCTGCATCCCTGTCATGATGATTTCAACCAGATTGGTGCAGGCTTCGGGTTTCCCGTCCGATTCCGAGTGGAGCTTTCGGACGATCCAAAGTTCCAGGACAAGGTCCACCGCATCGCGGACGAGACACAGGCCGATTTTACCAATCCTGGACTGACACCCTACCGAGTACCCAACGTCGGCCGCACCGCACGTTACCTGAGAATCACAGCCAATCAACTGGCACCTCGTTCCACTGACTACATACTGGCACTGGCGGAAGTCCGGATCCTGGACGCCCAGCAGGCCAACCTGGCTCTCAAGAAACCGGTCACGTCACTGGACTCCATCCAGGCGGCACCTCGCTGGGCCAGGAGCAACCTAACGGATGGCATCTGGGCGAAGGCAAAGGATCCAACGGCCAGTCGCCAGTTGGCCGAACAGCGGAAGAAACGCCAGGCCATCCTGGCTCGCATTCATACTCCCGAGCGTGAGGCTCGCAGCAAGGAATTAACAAAACAGCTCTCCCAGGTCAGCGGCCAGATTCGCAAACTACCGGCGGGACGCATGGTCTACGCTGCAGCCAGCATGTTCAAACCGCAGGGAAACTTCAAACCGACCGGCGGTAAACCTCGCCCGGTCCATGTGCTCACGCGTGGTGACATCCAGAAACCTGAAAAACAGGTCACTGCCAACGTACCTCCGCTGGGCAACGCGCCCTTAACACGATTCCAACTCGATAACCAACACACCGAGAGTGATCGACGGGTCGCATTGGCACGCTGGATCACGGACCAACGACACCCACTGACCTGGCGATCGTTAGCCAATCGCATCTGGCTTTACCATTTCGGGCAGGGACTGGTACAGACACCCAACGATTTTGGGCGTATGGGCATGCAGCCCACGCACCCTCAATTGCTGGACTGGCTGGCCTGTGAATTCCGTGACGGAGGTCAGTCGATCAAACAGATTCACCGGTTAATTGTAACCAGCGCGGTTTATCGACTGTCCAGTCGCGCGGACGCTGGCAACAGCCAAATTGACGGGAACAACCAGTATCTCTGGCGTATGAACCGTCGGCGCCTGGAGGCTGAGGAAATTCGCGACTCCATCCTGGCGGCTAGTGGCCGGCTAGACCTAAAAATGTTTGGCCCCGGCTTCTACTTGTTCAAGCTGGAGAAGACAGCGCATTCACCGCACTACGAGTATCATAAGCACGATCCGAACGATGCCAGTTCGCATCGTCGCTCAGTCTATCGTTTCGTGGTACGCTCCCAGCCGGACCCGTTCATGACGACACTCGACTGTGCCGACTCATCTCAAAGTACGCCACAACGCATGGAAACCCTCACTTCATTGCAGGCTCTTTCGCTACTCAACAACAACTTCACGCTTGCCATGGCAGAACATTTTTCCCGTCGGCTCCAGCGGGAGCACCCGGACGTGACGTCCCAGGTCACTCGTGCTGTTTGGTTAATCAGCGGACGCATGGCGAGCCCTGCTGAACGCCAGCAATTATCTCGATACGCGACGCAGTTCGGACTTTCGAACCTGTGTCGTCTCCTGTTCAATCTCAGCGAATTTGTTTACATCGACTAGGCCACATGACTCAACGCATGCACACCTCTGCTTTTCCGCACACCGATCGTCGCATTCCGATCGTGAATCGGCGTGAGTTTCTCTGGCAATCCGGAGGCGGACTCGGTGGCATCGCACTGGCCAACATGCTGGGACAGGAACCGGTGCAGGCGGCGGGTACACCGGGGGTCCTGGGAGGGGTACTACACCATCCACCACGAGCCAAGCGTGTCGTTCAACTTTTCATGGGCGGTGCGGCCAGCCACCTGGATCTCTGGGATCACAAACCGGCCCTGGAAAAACATCACGGTGAAAAATCAGACTTCGGTGAACACGTGGAGGCTTTTCAGAACGGCCTGGGACCGTGGATGAAATCACCATTCAAGTTCAAGTCATACGGAAAATGTGGAAAGATGCTCAGTGACGCTGTCGCTCCACTCGGTGCCTGCGTCGACAAGATGGCCTTCGTACATAACCTGGTGGGAAAAACCGGAGTCCATAGCCAGGCGACCTACCTGCAGGCTACCGGTTTTCAGCGTCCCGGTTTCCCCGGCATGGGATCATGGATCAGCTACGGTCTCGGCAGCCTGAACGATGAGCTACCCACCTTCGTGGTCCTGCCCGACCATCGCGGTTTTGCATCCAATGGCCCCAAGAACTGGGGGGCAGCTTTTCTCCCCACCGACACCCAGGGCACCACGGTCTTCCCTCAACGAAAGAATCCCATTGCCGACCTGAAGGCCCAAAGCAAGTTCGTGACGGCAGACAGCGACCAGGCCGGACTCTCTCTCATCAATCGTCTTAACCGCGAGTTCCAGCAACAGCGTCCGGGGGACGATCGGCTGGAGGCGAGAATTCGATCTTACGAACTTGCTGCCAAGCTGCAGCTCAGTGCTCCCGAGGCACTTGACCTGTCCGGGGAACCTGGACACATCATGAAAATGTACGGTTTGGAACAAGCCGGACGGACCTATCCGGAAACGATCAATGTGCCGGAAGAAATCGAGTATTTTGGTCGCAAGTGCCTGATCGCACGACGGCTGCTGGAACGTGGAGTACGTTTTGTCCAGATATGGTCTGGCAATGACAACAGTTTCCCCAGGCGCAACTGGGATAGCCATGAGGATATCTCGCGCGACCATGGTCCGCTGGCCATGGGTATGGCCCGGGGAACCGCCGCCTTGATCCAGGACCTGGAGCAGCGTGGTTTGCTCGACGATACGATCATTCTCTGGACCACCGAATTTGGCCGCATGCCTTCAACACAGGGGAGCAAGGGCCGGGACCATAATCCCTACGTCTTTACCAACTGGCTCTGCGGAGGAGGCATTCAAGGTGGCATTTCTCACGGGCCCAGTGACCAGTGGGGATACAAGCCGCTGGATCGCGATAATCCGACCCAGGTCTACGACATTCATGCGACCATTCTGCACCTGCTGGGAATCGACCATGAACGACTGACCGTCCGACATAACGGGATTGATCGTCGCTTGACGGATGTCCATGGGCATGTGATTAAACCGTTGCTGGCGTAACCCCTGGTCCTGCTGCCCAGGCGCCTCGCCAGGTGGATGCATGCTGGGAAAACTACGCCGAATTGACTTGGTTTGGCTTACCACTGGTTGCCATTAGCCGTCTTTGGTGGTCACAATAGTCAACGTGTCACAAGAAGTCCGCACACCTGGCCCGTTGTGCGAACCGAATCGAAACCGGCCACGACAGGAAACGACATGCAAGTAGAATTCAGCAAGCTGGCAAACGGAATTACGACGGAAACCGCCTTTGATGTTTTGGCCATCGCCAAGCGTCTCAAGTCCGAGGGCAAGAACGTCATTGAACTGGAAATTGGCGACAGTCCTTTTCCCACGACACGGTCAGCTGCAGCGGCCGGCATTGCGGCCATCGAGGCCGATCACTGCCACTACGGACCATCGACCGGTTTACCAGAATTCCGCCAGGCGGCCGCCGACTATGTACAGCAACAATACCAGGTACCGGCGACGGCCGACTGCGTGGTCGCCGGACCGGGTGCCAAGAACTTTGAAACACTGTTCTGCGAGGCTTTCGTGAACCCGGGAGATGGCGTGCTGGTTTTCAGTCCTTACTTTCCCACGTATATCCCGAACATCGATCGCCGCGGGGGCCGCATTACGTTTTCCAACCTGCGACAGGAACACAGTTTCCGACCAAACCTGGATGACGTCGCCCGATTCCTGGACGAGGATCCAGCTCCCAAGGCAATCTTTCTTAACAGCCCACACAATCCGACAGGTGGAGTCGCCACCCATGACGACCTGAAAGGACTCGCTGACCTCGTACGTGGTCGCAACGTGGCTGTGTTCTGTGATGAACCTTATGACCAGATGGCCTGGACCGGGAAACATCACTCGCTGCTAGCCGAAGAAGGCATGATGGAGCAATGTGTCGCAGCCTACACGTTCAGCAAATCATTTAGCATGAGTGGCTGGCGACTGGGCTTCACGGTCAGTTCCCCGGCCATTGCGCAGATGATTGCCAAGTTAACCAATACGGCCCTCTCCTGCGTACCACCGTTTGTCCAGTTAGCAGGTGTCGCGGCCCTGCAGAATGACCTGGCTGAGCGAGACGAGAACATGGCAACCTTTCGCAGCAAGGTGGAATTCCTGGCCGGCAAGCTGAATGAAATGGCAGATATCAATTGCCTGACGCCCGGCGGCAGCTTTTATGTCTTCCCGGACGTTTCCGCGATCTGTCACCGTTACAACATCACGTCACATGGGCTGGCCATGTATCTCTTGCAAGCTGCTGATGACGACTTCGGCGTCGCTTGCCTGGGCGGCGAATGCTTTGGTGAAGCGGGCGGCGGGTTCCTGCGATTCAGCTGTGCGGAACCCGACGAAAAACTACAGGAAGCGCTCGACTTCCTGCCGGGTGCCTTACAAAACCAGGACCGCATCGAAGCCTTTTTGGCGGCTAACAGCGGTTACCAGTTAGCAGCGCCTTACCAGGTCTAGCGGGTCGCTACCTGGAGGAGGCTAACGGCTGCTGTTTCGTATTAAACACTGGCAAACTAGCAAACTAGCTGCCTGTCCGGTAGCATGAATAGACAAGATGATGGCCAACATTTCCTGACCAGGTAGGTACGTGCATGATGGATGTTACGGATATTGCCAAACGCGTGATCAACAACGTGGAAAACGTGATCGTTGGCAAACGTCCGCAATTAATCCTCTCGATGGTCTCCTGGTTTTCCGAAGGCCACATCCTGCTGGAAGATGTCCCCGGGGTAGCCAAAACCATCCTGGCCCGTGCCCTGGCCCGCAGCGTCGGCTGTGAATTCAAACGGATTCAATGCACGCCTGACCTGCTTCCCACGGATGTCACGGGGGCGAGCATTTTTCACCCCAAGACGACCGAGTTTGAATTTCGCCCAGGTCCGATCTTCTCGCAGTTAGTCTTGGCAGATGAAATCAACCGGGCCACACCTCGCACCCAGGCCGCACTCCTGGAAGCAATGGCCGAGCGTTGCGTGACCATCGACGGAATAACCCATTCACTCAAACCACCCTTCCTGGTTCTGGCTACCCAGAATCCGATTGATCACGAGGGGACCTTTCCCCTGCCAGAAGCACAGTTAGATCGTTTCCTGATGCGTTTTAGTCTTGGCTATCCGAAGATGGACGAGGAACTACAGATGCTGGACCTGCTCCAGCATCGTCATCCCCTGGAAGATCTGCAGCCGGTTATCACGGTCGACGAACTGCTCGCCTGCCAGGACGCCATCCGGGACATTCACGTGGATGAGAAAGTGCGACAGTACCTGTTGCAGATCGTCCACGACACGCGTGAGCATGAGGACCTGGCCCTGGGCGCCAGCCCACGAGCATCGATAGCCCTGTTCCGTTCCGGCCAGGCCATGGCCGCCGTGCGTGGGCGTACGTTTGTGCAACCCGATGACATCAAGCGAGTGGCAGGACCGATCCTCAATCACCGCGTGATCCTGAAACCTGACAGTCGGCTGCGCAAGGTAACTGCGGAAGACATCATCAGTGATATTGTTGCCGAGATCGCTGTCCCCACACTCTCGGCACCGGGGTAACAGAGATGAAATGGTTTGTCGGAGCCGGACTGTTATTGCTGTTATCCCAGGTGATGCAATCCGACATGCTGGCCTATGCCATGTATACGCTGCTAACCCTGATGGTGGTTAGCCGCCTGCTCGCTCAATCCTGGATCCGGCACCTGACCGCCGACCGAAAATGCAATCGCCTGACGGCCGAGGTCGGTGAATCGGTCGTTGTCCACGTCACCGTGCATAATCATGGCAAGCTCCCGGTACCATGGGTGTTGCTGGAAGACCTGTTGCCGCAACGGGCGTTATACCGCCCGCCTGCGGGACTGGCACTGGATGGCAACTGCCTTCAACTGGCAATGCTACGATCTCGACAATCCAAGACCATGAATTACCAGTTGCATTGTCACCGGCGAGGCTATTTCCAACTGGGCCCTACGGTCCTGGAAACCGGGGACCTATTTGGACTTCATCGTCGCTACCGGGTGGGCAAGCACCCTCATTACCTGATGGTCTACCCCAAGATCATTCCGTTACAGGGTTTTGACATCGCCTCCAGGCGTCCGATCGGAGAAGTTCGCATGTCCTATCGGCTCTATGAAGACCCCACTCGGATTGCGGGAATTCGTCGTTATGAAGTTGGCGATCCACTCAACCGTATCCACTGGCGAGCCTCGGCACGAACCGGCCAGCTACACAGCAAGATTTATGAACCGACGACAGTCGCTGGTGTCACCCTGCTGCTGGAGTTTCATGAACAAGCCTACGATGCTGCTGACGAACCCGTACGCAGCGAGTTGGCCGTGACGGCAGCAGCTTCGATCGCCTATGCTGTCCAGCAGATGGGACAGCAAATTGGCCTGATTTCCAATGGCCGTGATGCAGCCGATCGCATTCGGCAACAGGGCCTTGATCGCGCTGCCAGCACGCGTCACCAGGCACGCCATGCTGCAGCCATGCTGGATGAAAGTGATCGATTAAACCCGCTGATCATCGACACGCGTCGCGAGGCAGACCAGATGCTTCGTATCCGTGAAACACTGGCCCGTATTGAATTAAGTGACGGCCTGACATTCAAGCAACTCACTTCCGAAACGGTCAATCGCATGCCACGCGACGCCTCGGTACTGGCCATTCTGCCACGCGTGAACGACAGTACTGCCATCAGCCTGGGGAACCTGAAACAACGAGGGTATGCGGTCAGCGCGATCCTGAATATCCACGATGAATACACGTTTTCACATGCCTCCGCCAAGCTGCTTGCGCAGGGCATCTCGGTTCATCAACTCAAGGACGAGTCGGCAATCCCCACGGTTTGCCAGAACTACCTGATGCGTTGACCCGTCAGCAAGAAGGAAACGGCCAAGAACAAGCTCATGCGACGTCTTCAGAAAACACTTACCGACTACCTCGTGATCGCGATTACGCCAGCATTGATCATGTCGTTAATTGGTAGCCTGACCTTTTTCCTGATCACGGTCTTCTACGACGGACCTTTTGAAGGCCGCCTGCACTTTATCTGCGCGATGTTCATCATGGCCACAGTCCTGATCGGCCGCATTTCCATGGAAGAAGGGACCGAGCATGCCGTGATGTACAGTATCCCGCTGGGACTCGCCGCCATGCTGGCCATGACCAGCCTGGTGGAAATCCAATCCCAATCCCTGCGCGAGGTAAGTGGGATTATCAACATCGGTCTCCTGGCGATTATCTGGTGGTCCGCTCACAAGCTGACCTGGGATTGTACGTGGATCAACGAACACGTGAACGCGGGTGGCGAGGGCCTGCTGGGCAACCTGGGACTGGATGATACACAGCCGGAACCGGCGGCCGACAATGCCAAGGAAACGCTCTCCTACCGACCCGGAGCAGAAGAACCGGCGGGCAGCTGGTGGCAACGACTGACCCGGCGACGACGACGCGCACATGCTCCCGGTTTATGGGTCATCTATTTTTCCCTGGCAGCGTTGCCATTGTTTGGATTTGGACAATGGTTCCTGAAAGAGCGAGACGACGCCGTACAACGGTACGCCTTCCTGTTACTAACGGTCTACGTAGTGAGCGGCTTGTGCCTGCTACTAACCACGAGTTTCCTGGGGTTACGACGTTACCTTCGCCAACGCAAAGTCACCATGCCGCTGGAAATGGCAGCCACCTGGCTCGGTGCCGGAGCTGCCTTGATTGCGGTCATGCTATTGTTTTGCCTGCTCTTGCCACGACCTGGCAAACCTTCCGTGTTCAGCCAGTTATCACAAATCTGGAATTCTTCCGAAGACCTGGAATCTTCTCAGCAGGGCATCGGCAGGGACGGAATTGACGGAAAAAATCCCGGGACAGGCCAGGACCCTTCCGAGGATGGCTCCGGTAACGGCCCCCAGGCCAAGGATGGCTCCAAGGGATCCCCCGAGGCAGGAGAAGAGGACGGCGATTCCGGCCAGGCTGATTCCGAGGACGGATCCGAGGCAGGTGGCTCCTCGGGTCAATCAGAAAACCCAGGCGGCGGCCAGCAGGCTGGTAAACAGGAGGGTGACCGGTCCGACAGCAACGATTCCGGACAACAGGGATCCAAACCAGACAAGTCCTCGTCCAGTCCGGGAAACAATCCGAGCCAACCTGAAGATATTGCCAACTCAGCCAATTCCGAGACTCCACCACCGGACACCACTCCTCCGCCATCGAACTCGTGGTTACCTAAACATCTTGCGGCACAATTTCCGTTATTCCTCAAGCTTATCCTGTACACGATCCTCTTGCTGGCAGGATGCTACCTGGTGTTCCGCTATCGTAGAGAGCTGATCGCTTCCCTGAAAAAGTTCATCGCCGAGTTACGTAGTTTCTGGCATTGGTTGTGGGGACAACGTGCGGATTCTTCCCAGGAATCGACGGAGGTGGCAACGGATGAAGCTCCGCGGATTTACCGTCCATTTGCATCTTACCGCAACCCTTTCAATGCCGGTGCGTCTGACCAATGGAGCGTGGAACAACTGGTTTGTTACAGTTTTGATGCCCTGGAAGCATGGGCCCGTGAACATGGTCGAGCCCGGCAAGAACACCAGACGCCAAACGAATTCACGCGTATGCTAGTCACCCGTGGTAACCCGCTGACACCGACCGTCCGTCGTATCGGCAGATTGTATTCGCAGGCTGCCTATGCCCCTGGGCAACTCTCACGTTCTTGCCTGGAAGACGTTCGCAAATTCTGGCAAGCCCTGCCTGGCGCAGTCCCCACCACCCCAGCCGGAGCAGCTTCCGAGAAAGACTCAGGCGCTATTTGAAATGGTGTCTGCTTCCGCCGCCCGCGAATGTTCGCTGGCGGGCATGCGGGTCACCTGGTCGCCGCGCGTCACGCAAACGGTGTTTGCAAGGCCAACCTTGGGCGACCCGTATCGAGCCAGCAAACCCAGGGCAAATTCAATAGCCTGGTCAGTCGCTGGTCCTGTCACCAGTGCTAGTGGCCCCGTGAAATCCTCTGGATCCAACATCGCGCTGCTCGTCGAATGGGGCAGGGCATGTGAATATTCCAGCTGGTGGTTTTCCGTCTCGTTGCGTCCCAGGATAACTTTCGTCTGTTCGTCGAAGCGGAAATGCCTGCCGACCTTTACGAGTTCGAAATCCCATGGCTGGGGATCAACCTGGATCTGGATCAGGTCATGGACCTTGCGACCAAACAACGGTTCCGTCAACGCACATCCGGTCGAGGGGGTAGGGACTTCATCAAGTCCGTAGGCCTTTGCCAGTCGAATCAATCCCTTACGACTGCGGCCCTGGAAGGCATAGAGTAGATCACGGTTAACCAACCCCTTACGTTCCGGCAGGGTCGGCTGTAGCAGTTTCGCTGAAAGAGGACGCAGCAACAGATCCTCCAGCCCCGAGTGATGCGAAATCACATCCAGGTCCCGCCGTTTCTGACTCATGGGCCGCTGGCCCACAACCTCTCCACTGACGATAAAATCTGCTCCGATTTGCTCCATGAACTTGTGTGCTCGCTCAAACATGTAGATCCGGCAATCAACACAGGGGTTGGCCCCCTTGCCGTATCCGAAGCGTGGGTTCTTGATCAGTTCCAGGTAATCCTCTTCCTGGCTGACCACCGTCAAGCGAACACCCAGCCGGTTTGCTGCCTGGGCCGAGAGATCCTGGCAGCACGTGAACATGGTCTTGAAATTCAATGCTTCCACTTCGATACCCTGATCCTGCATGATGCGTATCGCCAACATGCTATCAAGGCCACCAGACAGTAGTGTCACACAACGTGTCATTACACGCTCCTGTTCAATCAGACGGATAAGGAATGGGTTGATCTTCGACCTGGGCCAGGGCGTTGCAAGCTGCATTCTGCTCAGCTTCTTTCTTATTACGCCCCCAGGCCGGGGCAAATAGCCTATCACTCACGAGTGCGGCCACCTTGAAACACTTGGCATGATCCGGTCCTTTTTCATCCAGCAACTGGTAGACCGGTGTACTCCCAAAGTCTTTCTGGGCCAACTGCTGAAGTAGTGACTTGTAGTTCCCTCCGGACTGGCCTGAGGCGACCAGTTCGATCTCGGGATCCATGAATCGTTGCACGAACTGGCTCGCCGCATCAGCCCCGCCATCAAGATAGATCGCTGCGATCAGGGACTCGAACAAGCCAGCCATCAAGGACGCGGGCACCGACTCGCTTTTCGTCATCCCCTTGCCAATCACCAGGAATTGCTCCAGGTCCAGTCCGTTACTAACCTTGGCACAGGTCTGGCGACTGACCACCGACGATTTAATCGCGGTCAGTTCACCTTCCAGGTAATCCGGATATTTTTCATACAACCGCTGACACACCACAGCTCCCAGGATGGCATCCCCGAAAAACTCCAGGCGTTCATTCGATTCCAGGCGGTGATCAGCGCCCGAGGCATGGGTCAAGGCCAGCATCAACAAAGACTTATCCTGGAACGTGTACTCCAGTTGCTGTTCACAACAGGCGATTTGTTCCTCGACTGCGGCACCCACCACACGACGAGATCGCACCATGGGCGAAGGGATGCGGGAGACATCAGTAGGAGAAGTAAAATCTTCAGGCATGAAACTATGCAGGTGTCAAAATAATCAAGGGATTTCCGAGACTGCCATGCAATCTCAACCCATCATCTGGCTCCCGCAACGGTACAGAACGGAATACCTGAACCGTCTCCGTCCCTCAGCATGAAAACTTAAATCAGATCAAGCACCCGAGGGGCAAATTGACCTGATTTAGACTTTCCTACCTGTCATTCCCGATCACCGGGAGCGTTATCAACGGTATCAAACACCCCGGTGATTGTCAACGTAACGGATCGTGCACCGGGCGTGCTCACGACATCATAACAGGGCTCTATTTTCTCGCTTTTTTTCAGTTTCGAACGCTTGACCCAATCGTCCGGACTGCGAACAATTCCGCATTACCCAGCTGGTTCTATTGGTCGCCTGTCTGTAACCATGAATTGCGATTCCAGGAAGGAACCCAGGCGACCCCGGCAGCATCCACTTTGTAATACAAGTTTGCAATACAGGCCAGTTTACCTGGCCAGGAAAGTCCATACCAACCTTTCCTTGTAACCTGCTCGCTTCCAAGGGACTACCTGGCCATCATGCTGTCGCACCACCTTACGATGCTTGATTCCCTATGGCCCGCCTCGCCCCCCCATCGTTGTGACTATCAGGAAGATTGTCTTTTAGATCAACCAGGAAATCGGTGAACATGAATTTACTTCCCCGCGTGGCAATCGGCAGTATTCAACCTGGCACCGACCTGCAACCAATGTTCTGGGCTTTAAACGAATGCCTTAACCAGGAAGGCATTAATGTCCAAAATTTCTCAGCTCACGCTAACTACAAGGGTTGTTGTGCGGAGCAAGATCATTGCCACAACCCGGTTCGTATCCTGGACAACTGGCTGCAGGGCGAACGTGGCTGCCAGGATTTTTTCTGGCGATCCACTCGTTACGCTGATATGGCCGTGGTTTCCGGCAGCTACCCTACTGGTATTTCGGATTCAAACCAGCCGAACAAGGTTTCCGCGGCCGGCAATCTCGAAACCTTGTGTCAACGATTAGATCTGGCTCGCATCGTGGTCCTGGATGCTTCTCGACTGGGAGCCTGTCTAATCCCTCCTCGACCGGACGAGATCGATGCCATCCTCCTCGATCGTCTTCCCATTCACACCAGTCTGGCACAATGGAAAATTATCTTCCAGGCACTCTGGGACACCCCGGTACTGGGTTACCTGGGTGCTGGCACGACAGCTCGCCGGGAACGGGACGACCATTCGCAACATATCCACTTGTCTCGAAACCACCGCCAGCGACTGGGGCGCCTGCTGGGTAACAACCTGGACATGACACACCTGCTGCGAATTGCTGCGGACAGGCAGGTTTCACCAACTGTGAATACGAGCTTTACCAGTCGCCCTGCAGGCAGCCTCCGAGTCGCCGTAGCTCTCGATGAAGCATTCCCCTGCCATTGTCCTGATACGCTCGACCTCTTCGAAAGTTTTGGCGCGAGCCTGCATGAATTCTCGCCACTTCACAGTGAAAGCTTACCGGCAGGAACGGACCTGGTTTACATCGGTTGCGGTCGACTGGACACGATGGCCGAAAGACTGTCAGAGAACATCTGCCTGAAACAATCATTGCAGCATTACGCAGCTCGCGAAGGTCGTATTTACGCGGAGTGTGACGGCCTGGCGTACCTCTGCAAACAGCTCCAGTTACCAGGTGGCAAACAGATTCCGATGGCTGGCCTGTTACCAACCACCGCACATTTACAACCCCAGGTAGTCCGGCCGTTACCCCAGGAGACTCACTTACTTCAAGACAGTTGGTTCGGACGCAAGGGAACCAGCCTACGTACTTACTGGAATCCGCGTTGGCTGCTCGACTCGTGTGCCTCGATCAAGCCGATTGCGCTGACCGACCAGGCACAACCATTACTGGTTTCCCACCAACAGGTGATTGGTAATCTTGCTCACCTGGATTTTCCCGCACATGCGGAATATCTACCACGATTCTTCGCTTCGGATCGTACTCGGCTGCCAACGTTCCTGTAATCGATAGAACTGATCCAGCCAGCAGAAAGTCTGCTCCCAGGTCCGATAAAGTAACATCCCGTTAACCGAAGCTCTCTCGGTTAGACGCTTACACTTACATACGACTCGGTATAGAATAGGGTCTATAACCAAGACCGTGTGAATATCATTGACCTCCCCTGTCTTGATTGATATTTACACGCCGGGCTCGACAGGCCTGGATTACTCGACCAAACGAAATCCTCCTCGATCGGCCGCCTATCGGCCACAGCCACGAACTCTTGCACTTGCAGCTGCGACGGACGGCCCGATCGCAAAGCATCCAACCCTAGCAACTGGTTTTTCTTAGCCTGGAGATATTGTCATGATCAATACGCTTTATCTCCCGGAATTACGTGAAATGCTGGACCAGGGTCAGACAAACGAGCTGCGCGAGTTCTGCAATATTCTTCACCATCCGCTGCGGGCAGCGGAATTCATGGAAGGCCTGGATGCACATGAAGCGTGGCAGGTCCTCAAGCACGCTGACTCAGCACAGCGACTGGGAATCTTCGGATACTTCGATCACGAGAAACAGCTGGCTATCCTGGAGCGTGAGAATCGCAATGAGATCGCCGAGTTAATTGCCGTCCTGGCTCATGACGACCGGGTCGACTTGCTACAGGAAATCAGCCCGAAAGCCACCAGCGAACTGCTGCCCCTGCTGCCGGAAACCGAACGTCGAGATATTCTTCGCTTACAGATGTTCCCCGAGGGTACCGCTGGAGCGGTCATGACCAGTGACGCAGCCATGCTCGCCGAACAGCTAACCGTTAGCGAGGCCTTCCAGGAACTCAGTGAGCAGGCCGAAGAACTGGAAACCATCTACTACCTCTACGTCGTGGACGAGAAGCAACACCTGCGCGGTGTCGTTTCCGCCCGGCAACTGGTATCGGCGATGGGACGCACGGACACCCAGTTAGCTGACTTGATGGAAACCGACATTGTCCTGGTGGACGCATTTGATGACCAGGAAGTGGTCGCTCAAAAGGTGGCTCGCTACGACCTGTTGGCCATCCCGGTTGTTGATAGCGACCGCCATATGCTTGGCATCATCACTCATGACGACGTGATTGACGTCGTACGCGAAGAAGCAACGGAAGATGCCCATCGGATTGCCGCGGTCGATCCGCTCGAAGAAAGCTATCTAAAAACACGCTTACTGACACTTAGCTGGAAACGAGGAATCTGGCTAACCATCCTGTTTGTCGCCGCCCTGTTGACCGCACTCATTTTGCAGAATTACGAAACCGCCTTGGCGAACCACGCCTGGTTAGTGGCTTTTATACCGTTAGTCATTTCCAGTGGCGGAAACACGGGCAGCCAGTCAGCTACGCTGGTCATTACTGCCATGGCGGTGGGCGACGTCAAACTGACAGATTATTTTCGTGTCATCAGTCGAGAGCTCGCTATGGGACTGGTCCTCGGTGGTTTCCTGGGCAGCATTGGTTTCCTGGTCGCCTATATCATGGTTCAGTCCGTGCAAATGGCCGTAATCATTCCAGTGACACTTATTCTGGTGGTCATTTGTGGTGCACTCGCGGGTTCCATTCTGCCTTTGGTTTTCAAGCGACTGGGCCTGGATCCGGCCTTGATGAGCAATCCTTTCGTGGCCGGGATCGTTGATATCCTGGGAATTGTAATCTATATGAATGTCGCCCTGACATTCTTAACGTAACCGGGCTTCTTCCGCTTAACGGCCCAGCACAGACCACGGCACAATGCCTATGCCAATTCACGGTAGTGCCTGACCAGGCGACTTGCCGATTGACTGACGTCAAAACATTTACTTGCTCTCTGCCGACCCGCTTGCTCCAGATCGCAACGCAACTGAGGTAAACGCAGTAGCTGGCAGATCGATTCCGCCATTTCCCGAGGCGAATCCGGCGGCACCAGCAAGGCCCCATCACTCTCCGTCGCAGGAAAGATCTCCCGCGTGCCTCCCACTTCCGTTGCCACGACGGGACATCCGCTGGCGGCTGCTTCCAACAAGACTCGTCCCAGTGGCTCCTGGCGGGCTGGATGAACCAGGGCCGTCCACTGTTGCAGTAGCACCGACACATCATCCCGGCGTCCCAGGAAATGCACATGCCCGCGTAGTTGCTTATGACTAGCCATTTCGATCAGGCGCTGCTCGTAATCGATCACCTCTTGTTTCTCAGAATGACGTTCTCCGACGATTGTCAAATGAACCTCGGGAAAATGATTACGCACGAGAGGCATGGCTTCCAGGAGGATTTCCCAGCCCTTTCTCAGGCCCAGTTGACCGACACCTCCGAGAATTGGCACGTTCTTGTCTAATCCTAAATGCTGATGCAAACTACCCTCGGCATCGCTGGGAAAAAACTGATCAAGCGCCACGCCATTATAAAGCACCTGGACCCGCTGGTTATCTACACCACGGGCCACGTACCAGTCGCGGGTGGCCTTTGAGACGGCCAGTAAACGACTGTGCAGATTCAGATCACGAATCGCCTGGGCACTGATATTCATCATGTCCCGCAGGTGTCCCACGCTGGCGATTCCCAGGCAACTAGCAACCGGTCCTGCCAGTCGGCTCATCGACAGGCTATTGGCATGGACCAGGTCAGGTTGCGTCGTGTCGACCAGTTGCTTGATCATTTCCCGTCGCTGAATGATGGAATCCTGCTGCCCTGTCACGATCCGGGGATTCCAGGAAACCGTTTCCACCTCTTGTTGAATCAGTTGATCGGCCAATTCGCTTGGTGCTGGCGCTGCCACGATCGGCTGAATGCCTTCTTGCAGAAGAGAAGGGAGTACTGCAAGCAGGGAGTTTTCTCCCCCGTTGCGTGTACCAAACTCACAAAGAAAGAGAACGCGAATCATCGAGATGCCATTGGCCACGGGCCGTCTACCCGTCAAAGCAATCCGTACGCGGCAAGTGTTTGTCGCAACGAGTCTTCTTCGGAGGGATCCAGGTGAGTCATTGGCAGCCGCAACTCACCAGAGTCACGTTGCAACATCTTCATGGCCGCCTTGATCGGAATTGGATTGGTTGCCAGTCCCAACATGTCTCGACAAAGTGGAAATAGCTTGTGGTGCCACTGGCAGGCTGCCGTGGTATCACCCTGCTGATAGGCCTCGACCATGGCAATCATATCCTTTGGAATGATATTGCCTACCACCGAGATAACCCCCTCACCACCGATGGCCAACAGTGGCAATGTCAGGCTGTCATCACCGCTAAGAATCGTCAACTCCGTTTCCAGCAACACCTGCGAGGCCTGGTCCAGTGAACCCGTGGCTTCCTTGACCATTGTGATATTTTCCAACTCGGCCAGTCGAACAATCGTTTCTGGTTCAATATTCTTGCCCGTGCGCCCGGGAATATTGTAGACGCAAATGGGTAAATCTACTTCTTCAGCAATTGCCCGGTAGTGTTCGTAAAATCCCTGTTGGGTCGGCTTGTTATAGTAAGGAGCGACCACGAGCGCCGCATCTGCTCCCTCCTTGGCTGCCCATTGGGTCAGTCGAATTGCCTCCGCAGTGCTGTTGGATCCTGTACCTGCCATTACCTTGATCCGACCGGCAGCATGAGCAACCACGACAGCAATGACACGTTCATGCTCTTCATGAGTGAGCGTCGGTGATTCTCCTGTCGTTCCCGTGGGACAGAGACAAGTAGTTCCTGCCTCGACCTGGAAATCGACCTGGGCTTTCAAGGCATCTTCATCAATAGCACCGTCTCGAAACGGCGTTACCAAAGCAACCGAAAGGCCGGCAAACTCGGCACCTTGTCTGGGCATCTTATTCACTTTCCAAGTGGGTTTGAACGGGTTGATAGGTCCCTAATCTCTTTTGACAGGACGGGACCATCATAAGATCTCGCCGCGCTCGTCGCAAACGGGGGCAACATGGTTTTCCAGCACATCTATTGAAGTAGTTGTTTCATCTCGTGAACGGCCTGTTGCATCCCTACCATCAGGGCGTGAGCCACAATACTGTGCCCAATATTTAACTCGACCATCTGGTCCAAGGCCGCGATCGGCTTAACATTCTGGTAATTCAGGCCGTGTCCAGCATTTAGAGTCATGCCGTAATCAACAATCCACTGACTCGCTTTGGTCAGCTTGCCCAATTCCTGCTGCTGCAGATCACCCTCCTGGATGGCATACTGTCCCGTGTGCAGTTCGACCGCCGCCACTCCCAATTCTGCCGCCATGTCAATCTGTTCAGCAACCGGATCGAGGAACAGGCTCACCAGGATGCCGGCCTCCTGTAGTTGCTGAATAACGGGAGCCACGTTATGGCGTTGAGCAACAATATCGAGGCCACCCTCGGTGGTCAATTCTTCTCGCTTCTCTGGGACCAGGGTGACCTGCTCAGGACGTGTCCGGCAAGCGATCTGGACGATGCCCGGATCACAGGCCATCTCCAGGTTCAACTTAACATTTACCGTTTCCCGGAGAACTTCCACGTCACGATCCTGGATATGTCGTCGATCCTCGCGCAGATGAATCGTAATACCATCGGCTCCTCCGAGTTCAGCCAGCGTGGCGGCCTGAACAAGATCCGGCTCCTTGCCTCGACGTGCTTCTCGCACCGTGGCGACATGGTCAATATTGACTCCTAGTTCCGCCATCCTGCTTCTCCCATAATTCTCGCGACAAACCTGCCCCTCGATGATTCTCGGATTCCGTGGCAGATTCAAACCCCTTACATGGCATCTTAACGGGACATCCGGGGCAGGACTAGCGGGTCTGAAAGGTCTGGTAATAGTCGGTAACGCCATCCCCGTCTCGATCCTGTTCCAGCATCATGCAGTTTTGTTCGGGATTAAAAAACAATTCCGAACGAACACCGGCAGGATCATGGTGAATCCAGGGACCCGGCTGCTGACTCATGAATTGTTCAAAGGAAATCACCTCTCCCTCCTGCCCTTGCCCAGGTTGCTGAGGTTGAATATCCAGCGCCAGGTATACCAGTCCTACCACAACGCATACAAAACATATTCGCTTCATTGCGGACCACGAAAAAGATCCTGGACTATTGCCTGTCGTACGTTGCCAGTCATCTGGCAGTTGGTCTCCTTCCCCATATTCACCCGTGGTCAGCAAACGACGACTGGATTTCTCATCATCACGCGATACACGGACAATGTACGACGACAACCAGGCACCTGCTGCAGCATTAAAATCATTTTCCTGGGCAATATCAGTGGCGATCTCCTCCTGCGCCAGGTAGTCTGCCATATAACCTGCCTCGGCAAGATTTGCCATGCGGGCCACGGGCACCCAGTCCTGCACACCAGGCAACTTCACACCGCACCCACTGCAAAATGCCGGAACAGGATCTTTTTCCGGTAATACCAGATTACATTCCGGACACTGCAAAGCTGCCATGCCTTTGCTCCTTCAAGACGAATGATCGATCACCCGTGCACCATGATTATTGGTACAGGTCATCTCGTATTCTAACTCGCATCCCTCTGGATCCTGTCGGGCCTGTTGTACGAAAGTCGCTGCCGCAGTTGGATCGGGAAACAATGCAAACAGGGTTGGCCCCCAGGAAGATTGCCCCACCCCTTCAATCCCCAGGGAACGCATCCAGGCAACACGCTGAATAAGTTCCGGTCCATGGTACGACCCACCCTGAACCGTAGCAAAACAACTCCCGGCTAATTCACCAAACCGGAACACAGCACGGGAAAATCGTTCGAATTGGCCTTGCTGAGCCGCGGGCACAATCTCCTGATCGATTTCATCCTGGAGACGTTGACTCACCTCTTCCGGGACCGGATCAAGTTGACCGAAGGCCGTGGTTTCCCGTTCGCCCGACAACCCCACTCCCTGGCGAGGACTGACCAGCACAAATTGCCATTCCGAGGGCAACTCGACACGGACTTGCAAGGGAGAGATATCCTCACCAGCAGCCTTACCCGCATCAACAATCAATCCCCCGGAATAAAATCCATGACTGCCAATAGCAGATCGCAGGCCACGCCCGACACTGCGAGCCAGATCAACAATCGTCGTATCCGATCGCTGCTGCCAATGATTTAGTCCAGTCGCTACTGCCAGTCCCAGCTGCGTACCCACCCCCAGGCCGACGTGTTCCCGGGCGATGGATTTGACCGTTACACGACAGCCTGGCAACTGTGTTTGCTTATGCCATTGCTGCCAATGCCGGGCAAATGCGGTGACACGCGTTGCCAGGGGGCCTGACACTTCGAACTGCGGGCACGGAGTTAATTCAAGATGCAAGGCGGGCTGCTGGACCATGACTCCCACTCCGCCATACTGTCTGCGATCCGGTCTACCAAAAGAAAGCAATCCGAAATGCAGTCGACTTGGCGCGATCACCTGGATCCGACGCGAGGTTTCAACGGCTGACATGGAATCTGCCTTCCTTTCAGGAAGCACTCTTCTCGATGGCTTCTGCAACATAGTCCTGGAGCAGGGCAAAGGCCTTGTGTTCCTGGGGCCCTGCTGTTTTTTCAACGATGACCTGCAGGGCATCCAACTGGGTCCTGATCAGATCCGCCGGCAGAAACTGGACACGGGTTGCCAGGATTGCAGCTTCCACCACGGCATGCTTGGCACGGTTAAAGCCGAAAAAGTCACGTTGCCGCCCATGATCCAGCACACGGCAATTCATCGTCACACGTTCATCTCGATCGTCAATAGAATCAACCTCAAAGGCATACCATCGACAAGCGGCCTCGAGGATATTTCCCTCCACGCAGGTGGCTGGTCTCATTGCAGGCAGCGGATCCAATTGATTCACAGCCGCCCGAGCAATTAACTCCACGTCATCGGTCACATGCAATACCCCCTGCCTGGCACGCTGCAGATTCTGACAGGTGGTCGAGGTTTGATAGGGCCTCAGCGTGAATCGCATCATGGATTCATCTACCCGAGGTCCCATGGGTGAAACATTGACGCTGCCGTCATCATTGTGCGTGGTAACAATGGCTTCGAGTATCACGAGATGCTGATCCTGTTCGAGTAACGATAGCGGCTGGTTGTCTACTAAAAGGTAATTGGCCGATCTGACGCAGGTACGACTGGGCGTTCAACTTCCCGACGTTCCTCATCGAGAGTTGGCAATGGCCGTGGGACTGGCAATCCACTCATTTCGAGAAAATTGGCCAGCAGGGGATACCCCACGGAGGTCAGCACCGATTCCGGATGAAACTGGATTCCCCAAAAGGGCAGTTCGCGATGACGAATTGCCATCACCGTTTCGTCCTCCAGCCATGCCGTGACTTCAAGTTCTGCTGGCAGCGTCTCCCGGTCAACGACCAAAGAATGGTATCTGCAGGCCTCAAGAGGACTTTCAATTCCCCGAAAAATACCACGGTTATCATGAAACACGTTACTGGTACGGCCATGCATGGGTTCTGTAGCACGTACGATTTGGCCCCCCAGGGCAGCTGCCATACACTGGTGTCCCAGGCAAACACCCAGGATCGGAACCTTCCCGATGAATTGCCTAACCAATTCAAGTGATGGGCCTGCTTCCTGAGGTGAACAGGGCCCCGGGGACAGGATCAGAGCATCCAGTGATAACTCCTGGAGTTGCTCACAGGTCACCTCGTCAAATCGAACCACCTGCGTCTCCTGACCTAAACGATCCAGGTAGCGAGCCAGGTTATGTACGAAACTGTCGTAATGATCGATTAAAACTATCATGCAATCATCATGCTTTCCTGGAAACTCCCTGCTCATTCGCGTGGCTGCAGTGCCCTGATCATCCCGATCGCCTTATCCCAGGTTTCCACGTACTCGTTGCGCGGAGTGGACTGGGCCACGATACCTCCCCCGACGGGAAACTGCCACCAACCTTTGCCGGCAATGATCGTCCGAATCAGGATACTCAGATCCATGGTTCCATTAAAACCAATATATCCCATGGAGCCGCAATAGGGTCCCCGTGCAGTCGGTTCGAGCTCTGCGATAATCTCCATGGCTCGCACCTTCGGGGCACCGGTAATGGACCCACCTGGAAAGGTGGCCCGCAACAGATCAAGCGTTGTCATGCCATCAGCCAGCTTCCCTCGCACTACGGAAACCAGGTGCTGTACATACTCGTACGTTTCCAGTCGACACAGGTCAGAAACATAAACGCTTTCCGGCGTACATACCTTTGACAGGTCATTGCGAAGCAGGTCCACGATCATGACATTTTCGGCGAGATCTTTTTCGCTGCCTCGCAGATCATCTGCCGTAAACAGATCGGCAATCGGATGGGAAGAGCGTCGTCTTGTTCCCTTGATCGGTCTCGCTTCAACCAGGCCATCCTGGACCTGCAAGAAACGTTCCGGAGATGCACTAACCACCTGGAAATCATTCGTTTGAAAATAACCGGCAAAGGGAGCCGCATTGCAACGTCTCAGCCTCAGGTAAAGCGAAACGCTGTCATCATGAGCTGGATACAAGAGCCGCTGTGAAAGATTCACCTGGAAGATATCCCCGGCATGAATATACTCCACGGCGCGTGCTACGGCCTCACAGTAACCGTCCGCGGAAAAATTACTGACCAATCCAGGAGGGCCCGGCACATCAAAACAAGCTGCCCCCGAGTCGATCGCCAGCCGTTGATGATCAGCAACTTCGTCAACTCTCGCGGCAACATCCGGCTCGTCATAAATCCAACTCTCCAACTGCAGCAGGCGTTCCTCGGCACGTTGCTGGCGCGCCGCATGGTCCTGGTGCGGTAAACCCTGGGAAATAATCCAGGCTCGATTCTGCTCATTATCAAAGGCAACTACAGCATCATAGAACCCCACCGCCAACGCAGGAACCTGGAACTCGTCGTGGCGAACCTGCGGCAAACGTTCCAGGCTATAAGCCAGGTCGTAGCCAAAGAGACCTGCGATGCCTCCCTGGAAAGGAGGCAAATCTTCACAATGACTTGTCGTCAGCGAGGCATCGAACGCTGACATCTTCTCCTCCAGCAGGTCAAACCCATGCCGATCCTGGGCAGACACCTCCAGGTAATCAAAAGGATCGACCGCGATATAGGAGTATCGTCCCAGCTGGTGATCACGCCGCGCACTGTCCAGGAACAGGCAATGGGGCCGAACTGCCAGCCTGGCAAAAACGGCCTCACTGTCCGGCATTGGTACCAACTCTCGAACCAGTGGCGTAAAACGGCGCTGGTGTCCGGATTCCGGCGAATCATGGGTTGATGCTGAGAATGAGTCCGACATGCCTTACTCCTCTTTTCCGGATTCAGGCAGGTGTGAATCTATTTGTCGAGTTGCTGCTCGACCGCTCAGCTTAAGACGATGGTTCTGCTCGGCTCGCGTGAGGTAACCCCAGTTCAGGGGCTGATCCTGCTGGTATTGTTTTGACAGTGTTGCGGCGGTCATGGCCTTGGCCATCTCATAGCCCAGGTAGAACGCATGGGACGCATCGACATTGCCAGGTGGATCCTGCTGACCTTCCCCTTGCATCAGCCGCTCAAAGAGCATGAACGGGTCCTCGTCACTGAGGTGTAACCCCGCAGAGACCAGGTGGATCGCTTGACCTTCCACGAACAGGCGATAATTCGAATCCTTGATATCGCGAGCCAAGCGTTCCAGGTTTTGCTCACCGAATCGATGCACCTGGGTATCACGCAAGCTGACAAGATTTTCTTCCAGGTGCTTGGGCGGCACACGCTGTCGCAGTGAGAAATGAACTAACCGACGCGCCAGGTCACATTCTTTCACGCTGGATTTACTCCAGTTAATAACCTGGGTCGTCAATACGCTATGGATGGAAAGTTCTTCACAAATCGCCAGCAGCAGAACATTGACACCGGCACTGTCAACATCGGTCATTTCTGTCAGGTTACCAATTCCCATCATCATCTCTGCATCAGGAAATTTCTGTCTTACTGTCCAGTATCGCTGCAGGCTCTCCCCGAATCCAAATCCAATGGGTTCCAGGATCGGATCGATCCTCAGAGGAACACCGGCAACAGCTAACTGTTCCACGGTTTCCTCCAGGCCTGCCAGCGTGGCAGCATCATCAGGTATGACCACCACCGGGCATCCCCAGTCCACCGCCTGGTCTCGATTGCTCGAATTCACGGACAGCACCAGTTCCGCGCCCGCGTGAACGGCTGGCTCAATTTCTCGCGGATTCAAACTGTCAATCGACACGCGATGTCCTTCATCTCGCAACGCCTTGACACAAGCTCCCACACCAGACCAGGCATCTCCCGGATTACAACCGACATCGATCAAGTCCGCCCCCTGGCGACGCAACTCATCTGCCATCGTGATGATTTCCGCCAGCGATCGCTGAGGCGCATGATTAATTTCCGCCAGGATCTCGATCGCATAGTCGCCATAATTATCAGCGAGGGGAGTTTTCGCCCCCAGGAATTCTGGCAGGTTTCGTAAATCCCGCGGACCAACATGAATAGGGACGGTTACCTTCTGTTCCAGTGGCGACAGATCTCCCTGGCAATAGCCGGGCAATACCATCGCATCATACTCCGGTGAAACCTCGACATGGCGGGCAACCCACTTGGGTGTCATCAGGGCAGCAACCGTAATGGGCAACACCTGAACGGTGTAGTTAAACTGAAGCGTTTCTCCCAGTGCCTCGAGCATCTCCCTCAGGGCATGCTCCGCCAGTCGGCCCGTGACAAAATGAACGGACTTCCCCTGGACCTCGAAACGCGTTGGCGTGGCATTCATCCCGTCACACCCTGTTGGTCAATGGTGCTCATAACGAAAACCCCCGTTGATCGGGATCACTTGTCCGGTGACAAAGCCCGCTGCCGATGACGCCAGGAAACGCGCCACGGTTGCCACGTCCTGGGGTGTACCCCAGCGTTGCAACAATGCCTCTCCAACAGCACGCTCCTGCCAGGCAGCCGATGCCTGTTCGCCCCAGGCGGTTTTAATCCAGCCGGGAGCCAGGCAGTTCACACGCACCTCGGGAGCCAGCGACTGGGCCAGGCTGCGACTGAAAGCCATCACGGCGCCCTTGATGGCAGCAAACATCTCACCGCTATCGCCTCCCATACCCCGTTCTGCCTGGTCCCATCCCACGTTCAGGATAACCGGCGGGTTGCCTGGATCAGCAACTTCTCGCATTCGTTGACCCACCAGGCGACTGAGCCCAATGGTACCTAGCACATCGACACGCCAGAGCTGGTCTAGTTTTTCTTCGAAAGAACCTTCTGCCCGGGTGCCGGTAAGCACATCTACGCCGGCATTATTGATCCAGATATCGACTCCTTGTTGCCACTGCCAGGCGGTTTCCACGAACGCTTCGTAACCTTCCCGGGTGGCCAGGTCTGCCTTGATAAATTTTGCCTGACATCCCTGTTGCTGGATCTGCTGGACGATTTCAGCAGCAGCATCTTCGCTCTGCCAGCCATGGACCAACACATCAGCACCGCCCCTGGCCAGTTCCAAGGCCATGGCAGCGCCCACGCCACGCGACGAGCCCGTGACAACGGCCACACGTCCGGTCAAATCCTGGGCTGGAAACGGCCCGGTGATTTCTCTGGAGGAAGGCATGGTAGGACACTTCGTGACAAGAGGCTTTGAATGGTCAATCGCAATCTCCCCTGATGATATCATTACCACCCTTCGTTGTCCTGCGGGCACTGCTATGGAAAGCTTATTCGTAGAGCCAAATCATTAAGAATCCGCTATGATTCAAGGCTGTTCACTGCCCTATTGCTGACTCGTACCGAGCCAGCCTGCCCTGTTGCTATACGGATCATCATGAACACGGCGAACTTAACGAACCGAACCGCCAACATGGCTTTTGCCTTTCGTGGTTACAACACGACCAACCTGGGCCGCAGCCAAGAATTGCTCGAGCATTCAGTCTATGGATCGATCGTCCGGCAAAAGCTCCAACAGGCCAGCTCCTGCTGCGCCAACATTACGGGTAATCCCGTCGACCTGGTGAGTCGAGTGCAAGATCAACAGGAAACTAACCTCGGCTCCTACGATGAAGCCGTGGCGATGATTGTTGCCATGGAACTCGCGCAGGTAGAACTGCTCGAATCGTTCTTTGATATATCACTGGCATCCAGTCAACTCTGTTTCGGTTACAGCCTTGGCGAAGTCGTGGCCCTCGCTGCCAGTGGCGTCATGTCCATGGAAGATGCTCTCACGGTTCCGATCTCACTGGCCCGCGACTGCGTGGCATTGGCGGACCAGGTAACACTGGGGATCCTGCTGTCCCGAGGAGCCCCCCTGCCTGTTGAAGATGTCACAAAAGGCTGCCTGCACATCAACGCGGAAGGCCAGGGGATCGTCGGCCCATCTGCCTACCTGTCTCCCAACTCCATGCTACTGATGGGACAACATGATTCACTGGATCGACTGCAAGCCTGGCTCAAGGAACATCACCCTGGCTCGACCAGCTTGCGAAAGAACAAACAACAGTGGCCACCATTACATACACCGATCATGTGGGAACGACAGATACCTGATCGAGCTGCCCATTTAATGCACACGCTCTCCGGTGGTTTTTCAGCCCCGCAACCCAAGATCCTATCGCTGGTCACAGGTACCGCTGCTTACAACGGCAGTAATACCCGGCAACTGCTGCGCCAGTGGATCGACCATCCCCAGCGTCTTTGGGACGTGGTGTACGAGTCGCTTTCCACCGGAATCGAAACCATTATTCACGTGGGACCCAAACCGAACATCATTCCATCGACATTCCAGCGACTGCAAGACAATGTTGAATCACAGACAGAAAACAGCATCGGTATGAGGGCCCTCTCTGCTGCTGTCAGCCGCCCCTGGCTACAGAGCATTCTCCCGGAACGACTGGGACTCTTGCGGGCACCACTTGTCGAACACATTATCCTGGAAGATTGGTTGCTCGACCATGCCGACCAAGCGAGCGAGAAGTAATCGAAAGCCCGGCGTAATCCTGGCCAGGGTTCATGCTCAAGGTTCCAAGCGTGACGGTTCCGTCTCCAGCGGTAAACGGTAACAGGCAATTTCATCCAGGCTGCGGACCAGCAATTGGTCGCCATACAGGCACAGGGTGGCCCAACATTGTCCCTGCAGCACTTGGAATTCACCCTGTAATTGAAGCCCCATCGGGGACAGGGCGACGAGAGACAGCTTCCCCTTTTCTGAAAGCACCAGGAGTTGCCGACCGATTCGTAGTACCTGCCCATGGCCATATCGTCCTCGCTTCCAGCGACGCGCACCATCCTGCAGATCAACACATTCCAGGATTCCATCCGACAAACCGTAGGCAAATCCATCCAGGACCGTGACGTTGGTAAACTTGGTCTTCAATACACCCGGATTCGTCCAGATCGGGTTGGCCACATAGCGATGCGATCCTGCTTTGCTGGCAGCCGGTACCACCTTTAACATCATGGCACCCTGCTGGTACCCCTTGGAGAGTAGGATCCGATCGGACATTACGGCCACAGGCTGCGAAACCGTAGCAGCGCCGTTACTTTGCCCTGGCCATGCGTGTTCCCACAACAGCTCTCCAGTCTGTAGATCATGCCCACTCACCGTATCTTCATTAACGCTGACAACCTGGCGTTTTCCATCCAGCGTCATGAGCGTTGGCGAACCATAGCTCACTTGCCGATCACCGCTGCGCCAAAGTGTTTTCCCAGTCTGCTTATGTAAAGCAACGAGCGAATCTATCGCACCATCTGGTACACCACCCAGCGGGATGATCAGCTGGTCGCCTACTAGCAGCGGGGAAGCACTGCGTCCCCAGGCAACGGCCTTCAAGTCAGTAACTGGATCTGTTGCCGCCAACTTCAACAGGTCCTGCTGCCAGACCAACGTGCCATTTTCCCCACGCAAGCAGCGGAGCATTCCTGTGGCACCCAGTGCATAGACATGACCATCAGCAATGGTCGGGGTACTGCGAGGTCCAATTCCTCCCAGGAACGTTTCGTGTCGTGCTTCCAGCACATGCTTCCAGCACAATTCCCCGGTATCGATCTTGTAGCAAGTAACCCATTCCTGCTGATCCCGTTGCTCCATGGTCACAGCATATCCATTGACAGCTGAAAACCCGGACCACCCCTGGCCAACACCCTGGGACCAGAGCTTCACCGGTGGGCGATCCTGCCAATCAGGATGTACCGCCAGGTTCTCCACCGCCGCATTACGCAAGGGTCCGAGGAACTGGGGAAAATCCGCTGGTGTCAACGTCGCAAGATCAACAGCCTCGCGACTGGGTTCATCGAGTTGCCTGGCAGCGAGCCAACGAAATTTGACCCGTGGAACCAATTCCCCATTGACACCTTCAAAGCGAAACAATGTCATCAGCAGGACCAGGCACAGCAGGATCCCTGCGGCCAGGTACACACGACTGGTACGACGGTAGTGACTGAAGAAAAGAAACCAGCCCAACACGCTGCCGATGGCCAGCAGTCCCACCACGAAACTAATCGCATGGCCGATGGCATGATCTCGGCCGGAAAACCATCCCAATGCTCCAAGAGCCAGCAGGGGGGCTCCGAGGCAAACGATCCGGATCCATCGCGGCAACCGGTGCGGATCGGCAACGTTCGCTTGAGCCGGCCGTGAAACCGGCTGTTCGGTTTCCTCGAACGGCTTGAGCTGGTGTTCCTGGTTCATCATCGATCTCGATCACAATGCAACGGGTTGAGAAGTCATACGTTTTTTTCAGCAGCCATAAAACCTCTGTGAAAAACGGGGGATTCCCACTTCCAGGAGCCGGTAAAGCCAGCCGTCCCGTTGAAAACTAAATCCTGAAGACGTAAAACACGAGGACTGTCGATCATCGTAATACTGGTTGGCTGGCAGGGCAACTGACATTTGAGTTTCGCGTCGACGCTGTTGGCCGAGGCTTCTCCTTTCTGCAAGGACTCGAGCATGCGAATTGAGACCATTGAAATACATCCCCTGCTAGGCGGCACGGTCGATGGAGGCTGGCCTGATGGCCATGTACCCGAAGATGATCTGCACACCCTTATCGAGGTCGTTAGCGACGAGGGGTTACGTGGTGTCGGCAGCATTTTTACTTCTTCATCACTGGTAAAATCCGGCCTGGAAACCTTGCGGCCATTATGGCAAGGAGAAGCAGCCCTGGAACCAGAAAGAGTCAGTGAAAAACTCCGGCAAAGCAGCTTCTGGCAGGGCCGCGGCGGTACGCTCGAACATGTCATTTCGGGAATCGACATCGCCCTCTGGGACCTACTTGGAAAAGCATGCCAGCAACCGGTCGCACGACTCCTGGGTGGTTACTATCGTCAACGAATTCGACCTTACGCCTCGATCCTGTTCGACGAACCCGACATCTTGGCTGAGCGACTGCGGGGAGTTATCGAATGCGGTTTCCGAGCCATCAAGCTGGGGTGGCGTCCCTTCGGGCGACGCAATGCAGCCTTTGATGAATTACTGATGCAAACAGCACGTGATGTTGCTGGACCGGAAATCGACCTGCTGGTTGATGCCGGTGGTAGCGAACAGTTCTGGCCTCATCGTTACAAGTGGGCCCTGCGAACCGCCCAGATGCTGCACGCCTACGATGTGGGCTGGTTTGAAGAAGCGTTGGCTCCTGATGATTTGGATGGTTACATCCAGCTCAGACGCCATGCTCCATTACCGATCACCGGAGGAGAAGTCTTGACCCGACGACAGGCTTTTCTACCCTGGATCGAACAAGGAGCCCTGGACATCGTGCAACCGGACGTCACCAAGTGCGGTGGTTTAACCGAGGCACGGCGCATCGCCTGGACGGCTCACGATCACCATATCGGATTTGTCAGCCACGGCTGGAATACCGCCATCGGACTGGCCGCTGACCTGCATCTAGCAGCGGCAATTCCCGTGGCCCAATACGTCGAATACCTCACACCGGCACCCTATATTGACCAGATTATCCAGCAACCATTCACGCTGGATGACGAGGGATACCTGGCAATTCCCACAACGCCGGGACTCGGCATCGACCTGGATCGTGATGCACTCAAGCAATTCGCACTGCCTTCCTGAATCAACCTGGACTTCCTTCAGGAAGCGCGACGCATGGCAGCCCTTTGCTGACATTTGCGACAGCGGCACGTATAGGTATGCGCCTCAGCTCCATCGATTCGGCGACGCCACTTCTGCAATTCGATAGTTGCCGCAACTGGCTCAACCAGGTCAGACTTCCGTCGAGGCCGGCACATCAATAAGATCCCTGCAGCCAGACCGAGCACTCCTGTCAGGATAAAATACGACATGCCATCAACCTATCTATAAGATCACCTGCCTGAAGACTGGTAAAAATCCAAACCCCCGCTAAAACTTGCACGGGAAAATAGCCCTCATCGATAAGATCGACCGCCTCGAACTGCTAGCTTGAACCATTCCCCCTAAAAGCCCCTGATTACCTAGAAAATGGCCCAAGCAAACCAATGACAGCGCAGGACCAACCCGCTATGCTATGAAAAGGAACCAGGAGCGGGACAGATGGCCGCTGATCTACCTGACGGTAAATTGGAGGAAAGTCCGGGCTTCACAGGGCACGATGGTCGGTAACGCCGACCGGCCGCAAGGCTAGGGAAAGTGCAGCAGAAAGTAGACCGCCACCATTCTCTCCAACCGGTGGGAGTGTTGGTAAGGGTGAAAAGGTGAGGTAAGAGCTCACCAGCAGCCGGGGTGACCCGACTGGCTTGGCAAACCCCATCGGAAGCAAGGTCAAACAGGAAGCAGACAGTACCTCGGTACTGGCGCGGATTGGCTCCGATCCGCTACCGACTTCCGGGTAGACCGCTTGAGGCACCGAGCAATCGGCGTCCCAGATAAATGGTCATCCCCGGATGCAATCAAATCGACTGCACCCGGAGACAGAACCCGGCTTACGGCCCGCTCCTGGTCCCTATTTTATGCAAAACCACTGCTACCAGTGACAAACTGGTCTCAACAGACCAGATCATCATCAATAACCTGCAATAACTTGGAAATGCAGAGCTTATTCATACTGGTTTTCATATCACCAGCTTCTGCCATCAAAGCGTGATGCAGACTCTCAGGCAAGCGCACGGTAATCACACGCGTTACCTCGCGATCTGGTCGAGAGCGTTTGCTCAACTGATCCCTCAAACGAGCCATGATCCGCTGGATTTCGTGATACTCTGGCATTTGCTTGAAAGCTGAACGCTGCTCACGCCCCGGAAACAGTTGCTCTATAACCCCACCATTCCCCAGCATGCCACGGAAAAATGTTTCCCAGTCAGAAACCTGGCGGGCCATTTCCAGTGCCATATGAACAGCCTCTCGCTTCCGCTCTTCCAAGGTACCCGTAACAGGAATACCCATCGCTTGACTGACCGCAGTGACTGGCTCGCCTATTACCGGCGACTCTGTTACCGGCGACGGCGACTCTGTCACGGGAGCCTGGCCCACCAACGGCTCTACCTGCTGACTTGCCTGTCGCGATACTTCTTGCCCTGCCTGCTGTCCGAACTGGTTGTTTTGCATTCCATCCATCATGTTTCATTCCCCGACGTAGAAATTCTTGACGACCGTTGCCCCAGTGGCCGCGGTACTATCTACATCATGCAGGGCGAGTCAAACGTAAAGTGCATCTACTTGAAGTGCTTGCACTTACGTCGCAACAGCAAGCATGCCCACTTTCTGTGCAACCCCGCGCGGCAACCCAGCAGCGGGCCGCCTGCCTAATAAGTAGGCAGGTTCTTTAGTCGCAATTACCAAGTGTCCAAGAAGAACTTTTTAGAGAGAAAGCGACATTTTCATAGACATTTCAGAGTGACAGCAATACATACCGTCACACTACGTAAGCCAGAAGATCTAAGCGGACGTACTCTCACGTGCTGGCTGGCAGCAGCCAGCATAATTCATTAAGCGAGCGTTTGACGGACCTTAAGCAACAATTTATGAGTCGCCTCGATCCCGGCATACTCACCCAGCTTACCACCCTCGTATTCGATACCCACGTAACCATGGTAACCGGCCGCCAGGACGATCTTCATCATTTTGACGTAGTCAGTATGCGTTTCATTTCCCTGCTTATCAAAATCATGGCTTTTAGCACTCACCGCCTTGGCAAATGGCATCGTCTCTTCCACACCTAGATATCGGTCATAACCGCGAAAGTTACCAAAGTCGGGCAGGGTACCGCAGTTCTTCTGATTAACCTGCTTGATGGTCGCTGCTAACCACTTTCCATTCGAAGAAAGACCACCGTGGTTTTCCACGATGACACTGAGCCCATGAGGAGCCGCAAATTGGCTCACGCGTCGCAATCCATCGGCGGCTCGCTTCATCTGCTCATCATAAGTACCACCGGATGCTGCGTTCACTCGAATCGCATGACAACCGAGGAACTTGGCTGCTTCGACCCAACGGTAATGATTTTCAACGGCCTGGGTGCGTTTTTTCTCGTCAGGATTCCCCAGCTGCCCTTCTCCATCGACCATAATCAACAAGCTTTTTACGCCCAGGTCGGCTGCGCGTTTCTTCATTTGCTGCAGATACTTCTGATCCTTGGCCTTATCTTTGAAAAACTGGTTGACGTACTCAATGGCATCAATCCCGAACCGTTCCTTGGTAACCTTGGCAAAATCAAGATTATCAAGTTTTCCCGACCGGATCGTACGATGCAACGACCACTGGGCAAGCGATATCTTGAAGAGAGGCTCTTTTTCTGCCGCTTCTGCCGATGCATCCCAGGGAGTCTTTCCATTCAGGTTCAAATGAATTCCAGCACAAGAAGCGATCGAAAGTCCAGCAAGCTGCTTCAAGTGAGAGCGACGGGTCAACGAATGCGTCATAATATCTAGCCCTTAGAGTTGGTGGGGGAGTTAATTGAAAATAGGAAGCGTGGGATATCCCGAACAGGAAACGACCGGGAGCAAGTTCGCCCAGTATAGATGGTGATTTCCCGTCAATCAACAGTCCGCGCGAGTGTCTCGGCACGATCGGCCGAGGGTAGATTCCCGACTTCTGTGACGTGCTTCCCGTTGCCGAGGTTGACGGTACAATGGAAGCTGTCTTCCTGGAAGAATCTACCGTCCGATCAGCGAGGGATAACTGCCACCGTGCAAGAGCGAGAGCGCGTACCAGGCGTCGCCAGCGAGTCGGCCGTCGTGGTACGGGTAATTCTTCCCGACCAGGTCATCGAAAAGGATCCTTTACAGGAACTGGAAGGACTGGCCACGACAGCTGGCGCCCAGGTCGTTGGTCGCCTGATGCAACGACGCTCACAGCCCAACATTCGCACCTTCCTGGGAAAAGGCAAGCTCGAGGAACTTATCCAACTGGTCGCCTACTGCGAAGCGGATGTGGTCATTTTTGACAATGACCTGACTCCTGCCCAGACCCGCAACCTGGAACGAGCCGTCGATATCAAGGTGCTCGATCGAACAGAATTAATCCTCGACATTTTTGCTTCTAACGCCCAGACCTACGAGTCACGTTTATCCGTCGAGCTGGCACAACTCGAGTACTCGCTGCCCCGGCTGAAGCACATGTGGACCCATCTCTCCCGCATGAAGATGGGAATTGGCATGCGTGGTCCTGGAGAAAAGCAACTCGAATTCGACCGGCGACTGGTTGAAAAGCGGATCCACGAATTACGCAACGAATTGAAGAAAATCGAAAATCGCAAGGAACGCCAGGTGGCTGCTCGCGATGACCACATGACGGTTTCGCTGGTCGGATATACGAACGCGGGCAAGAGCACCCTGATGAATGCCTTGACAGGAGCCGGCGTGCTGGCTGAAGACAAGTTATTCGCGACACTCGACACACGCACACGCCGTTGGCAACTACCTCGCTGGGGCCCCGTCCTGCTGAGTGATACGGTCGGGTTCATTCGCAATCTGCCACACCGCCTGGTCACCAGTTTCAAGGCCACCCTGGAAGAAGCGCGGCAAACCAACCTGCTGCTCCATGTCGCGGACGCCGCCAACCCGGAAGTCCTGCAACAAATACGAGCGGTCAACGCCGTCTTACAGGAACTTGGCATCGAGGAAAAAGATTCCCTGCTGGTTTTAAACAAGATCGATATGCTGACATCCCCTGCACCATTGGATGGCATCCTGAATCTCTACCCAAACGCTATTCCTGTCAGTGCCAACACGCAAATAGGGTTAGAACAGCTTGCACTCGCTGTCAGCGACGCTTTAAGCAGGACATTTCGTGACGTGGACATCGAAATGGATGTTTCCAACGGAAAACTAATGGCTTACCTGGCAGCACATGGTGAAGTACTTTCCCAGCGTTATCATGAAAACCGTGTCCTGATCCACTGCCGTATTCCCCAGAAGTACCTGGGACGCATTACCGACTCGGATGTCTCGATTGCGGATCACGCACTCATCCCAACTGGAACAGCAACTCCATCAGCTTCTACCGGGGACGATGCGAGGCCCACGATCGACGATTCGGTATAATGCACACCACAATCATTTGTTTCAATTCACCATGTCACTGACGGAATATGCCTGATGAGCCGACGGGATTTCCGAGAACTGCGTGTCATCTGCACAGGTGCTTCCAGCGGCATCGGCGAGGCCCTCTGCCGTCAACTGGCAAAACGTGGTACTCGCCTAATCCTCAACGCGCGTCGCCAGGATCGCCTGGTTGAACTGACAGACAGCATTACCGAGACGGGGGGCATCGTGCGTCATGTCACCGGGGATATCACCGAGGCACCAATACGCCAGGCGGTTTTGGCTGAAGCCGAGTCCTCCTGGGGCGGCGTTGATGCAATCATCAACTGTGCCGGCATCGGATCGATTGCTCCCTTCAGCGAATCCACGGAAGCGATACTCCGCCAGGTCATGGAAGTAAACTTTTTTGCCCCGGTCGAACTAACACGCCTGGCATTGCCCATGCTACGAAAGGGTCGCAACCCTATTATCGTCAATGTGGGTTCCGTGCTGGGCCATCGGGCGGTCCCTCGCAAGAGCGAGTACTGCGCCAGCAAATTCGCTCTTCACGGTTTTTCCGATGCCCTTCGTGCTGAACTGGCTGCACACAACATCGACCTTTTACTCGCAAGTCCCAGCACGACCAGCAGCGAATTCTTTGACCATGTATTTGGTGAGAAAGCCCACAGCAGGCAACGACGTGGCATGACGCCTGAACGCGTCGCTCATAAGATCATTCGTGCCATGGCTGCTGGTCGCCATGAAATCATTATTTCATCCGGTGGCAAGCTACTTGTCTGGCTGGATCGCCTCTGTCCACCGCTCATGAATCGCCTCCTGGCCCGCCATGGATAGGCGGCTGTCGCCTCCTGGATTTCACCTGCCCCACGGAACTATTTAAGTCATGCAACCGACTGATTTTGTAATCTGTTCCGAGGAGGGGCCCTGCCTGACCATCATCAAGCCAACGGGTCTGCTCACCCAGGCACCTTCGCATATTGACAGCCTGGAACGACGCATCAAGGCATACCTTAAAGAGCGAGACAGCAAGCCTGGCCGCGTTTACCTGGGGGTGATTCACCGGCTGGACCGACCGGTGTCCGGCATCATGGTGTTTGCCAAGCACGTACGGGCTGCCAAGCGACTTTCCCAACAATTCCAGGCACGCCTGGTGAGCAAACGATACTGGACCTGCGTGGAAGGCATCGTTGACCCTGGGGCTGGAGAGTGGATTGATTACATGCGAAAAATCCCTGGCAAAGCCGAGGCTGAAATAGTCCCCGAAGACCATCCCCAGGCACGACGGGCGATCCTGCGATACGAGGTGGTTTTCCAGGAGGCCAATCGCAGCTGGCTGGAGATTGAATTAGAAACCGGGCGTACCCATCAAATTCGATTACAGGCAGCCTGTCGCAATCATCCTGTCTGGGGAGATCTTCAGTATGGATCTAGCGAGGGTTTTGGAACTGACTTTGAAAACGAGCGGACGCGCTCGATTGCTCTGCACGCTCGCCAACTTTCCTTTTCACACCCCATGAACCGCGAGCCGCGAACTGCGATTGCCCCGCTGCCTGAACTCTGGGAATCTGCGGGGCTCTTACCGCCTACCCATCCCTGGCTGGCAGCAGGATCCGGATAAAAGCCGCCTACCTTTACCAGGGCGTAGCCAGTGATCAGCACGTCCCGCTGCGACCCTGCGTTAATCGCCATAAGGTCACTACGGGTAGGTCGAGCATTACTATCCCACTGAAGGCCCTTGGCGACAGGATCAACCAACCATTATACTTACGCTCTCGAATTCAGATTCACCCCTGGATTTCTCCGCTAGCGAGCACGTCATGGAATCGGAAACATCTATTCACCTGTCGGACCAGGAAAAACCAGTGGTTCGTATCGGGGCCGTCTCGTACCTGAACACCAAGCCCTTGGTGCATGGACTGGACGAGCTACTACCTGATGCGGAAATCGTTTACGACCTGCCGAGTCGTCTGGCAGATCAGCTGTCGACCGGCCAACTGGACGTTGCCCTGATTCCGTCCATTGAATACCTGCTGGATCCTGACTACACCATTATTTCCGATGCCTGTATTGCCTGCCGCGGCCCTGTCTACAGCGTCCAGTTGATAAGCCGCAAGCCCATGGAGGAAATCAAGACCCTGGCACTTGACGAAGGCTCACGCACCAGCGTTGCGATGGTCCAGATCCTGTTGAACCAGCGATTCAACAGGCTGCCACAACTGGAACCATTTCCCATTGGCAGTCACATCTCAGAATTATCCAGTGACGCCATCCTCGTGATCGGCGATCGAGCCATGCATCTTTCGAACGATGATTTTTGCGAGGTCTGGGATCTCGGTGAAGAATGGTGCCGCTGGTCGGCGTTACCCTTTGTGTTCGCCATGTGGGTAGCACACCCATCGTTCTCTGAACATTTCACCCGGGTCCAGTCAGCGCTTTCGAAGGCACGTGACCAGGGCGTCAAGCAACTTGCTCAAATCTCCCGGCAAGAAGCGCCTCACGTGCAGTTAAGCGAGTCGGAATGCCACGACTACCTGCAAAACAACCTGCACTTTCACCTGGGGCCCGAGGAGCAACAGGGGTTAGAATTGTTCTTCGATCACGCCCAGAAACTGGACCTTCTGGGCGGCCGCACGTTTTAAAGTGAGCATCCTCCGGGTACACTGGAGTCTCTTGGCAGCTTCTTTGCCGAGACCTTACTAACCAAGATTGATTCCAACCAAGAGCAGCCATGATTTCTACAATTCTCGACAAAGCGGTTGCTGGCGATCGATTGACTTCCGATGAAGGTCTCGAGCTTCTACAGTCCAATGATTTAGCAACCCTTGGGGAGGCGGCCAATGCGGTCACCGAACGGCTGCACCCCGAAAACTATCGCACGTACAACATTGATCGCAATATTAACTACACCAACATCTGCACGGCAGTCTGTGATTTTTGTGCCTTCTACCGCGGCCCCAAGAGTGACGAGGGATATGTTCTTCCGCGAGAAGAGCTACTGAAAAAAATCGAGGAAACCGTGGCGCTCGGAGGAGACCAGATCCTCATGCAGGGTGGGCTTCATCCCGAGTATAAATTGGAATGGTACGAAGAACTCCTGCAGGACATCAAGCAACATTTCCCAGGCTTGAACATACATGGCTTCAGTCCACCGGAGCTGCATCATTTCACCAAGATCTGCAACCTGCCGATTCAAACCGTGCTGGAACGGCTCAAGGCTGCTGGCCTGGGAAGCATACCAGGTGGCGGAGCCGAGATACTCGTTGACCGCGTACGTGACGAGATCACCCGTGGCAAAGTGAACACCGACGACTGGCTCAACGTCATGCGAACCTGGCACCAACTCGGAGGCATCAGTACGGCAACCATGATGTTCGGCCACGTGGAAACCCTGGCAGAACGGATTGAGCACCTGGACCGATTGCGGCAGCTCCAGGATGAAACAGGTGGTTTCACAGCCTTTATCTGCTGGACGTTCCAGCCTGACCATACGGAGATGGCTGACGTTCCAGCTGCCGGTTCCTTCGAATACCTGAAAACACAAGCGGTTGCTCGTCTTTACCTGGACAACTTCCCCAGCATTCAATCCAGTTGGGTCACTCAGGGTCTCAAGATTGGGCAACTGGCCCTGCTCTACGGAGCCAACGACATGGGCAGCCTGATGATTGAAGAAAACGTGGTGGCCGAAGCAGGCACGGTTCATTACCTTTCGCTGGATCAAATTCGAGAGGCTATCGAGGAACTAGGTTTTATTCCTCGCCAACGCAATGTCTTTTACGAGCTACTTGATGAGTCGTGGGAAGAGCGTGCAGTGACTGCTAATCGCCAGCAGGCTGAGCGGCCAGGAGCTGAGGAAGTCTACGAGTTAACCTGAGCATGCAATCCTTAACCATTCCATGGTTCATACGGCGATTGCCGGCAACTCAAACCACCTGATGGGCATTTGATGATTCACGTTCACCAGCTAAGCAAATCATACACGGACCTGCAACGCGGTGAATTCCTGGCGGTTGATGGATTATCGTTTGACGCCCAGGCTGGCCAGGTTTATGGACTCCTGGGGCCCAACGGTGCCGGCAAAACGACCGCCCTGCGTCTCCTGAGTACCATTTTACGACCCACGTCAGGAACGGCCACGATTAACGGCTACGACGTTTCGACCCAGGCCGTCAAGGTTCGCCAGCACATTGGCTTCGTCTCGGCCAACACTGCGATCTACGATCGAATGACCGCCTGGGAAATGGTTGCCTACTTTGGAAAACTCTACGGTCTTTCAGACGCCCAGCTACAGCACCAAATGGAAACACTGTTTGAACGACTCCAGATGAACACCTTCCGTGATGTACTGGGGGCCAAGATGTCATCCGGCATGAAACAGAAGGTGTCCATTGCGAGGGCGCTGGTCCATGACCCACCCGTGCTCATTTTCGATGAGGCTACCGTTGGGCTGGACGTCCTGGTAGCACGTGCCCTGATGCATACGGTTGCCGAACTACGTGACCAGGGAAAATGCATCATCTACTCCACGCATATCATGCGTGAAGCGGAACGGCTATGTGACCAGGTTGCCATCATGTACGAGGGGCATATCCTGGCAGAAGGGACCCTCGAGGACCTGTCCGACACTCATAATGAAAAGGATCTGGAAGAGCTGTTCTTCGTCCTGATCACGAAACATCGGCAGGCAGATCACCTGGAAGCACATCTCGCATCACCACCGGAATAGCCGTCCTATGAAATGGTCCAACATCAGGTTGATTTTCGCTCGTGAACTGCGTGATCAGTTGCGCGATCGCCGCACCCTGCTGACCATCCTGGCGCTTCCCTTACTGCTCTATCCCCTGCTGGGCATGACCTACCTGCAAATGGCCCAGTTCCTGAAAGAATCTCCCACGCGTATCTTGATCCTGGGGGCCGACCATCTTCCCGTGACACCTTCGCTGCTGGATGATTCCGGCAAGTTGTTTTCAGAGGCACTTCTTTCGAGAGAAAAACAGTCGCTGCTGGAACTCACTATCAACGCGCAGTTACCCGCTGGCGTGACCCCGGAGCAGTTGCCTTCCCATGCCCGAGAAACGATTGAATCAGGCGAGCAGGAAATCATCGTTTATTTCCCAGAGGATTTTTCCGACCAATTGAAAACATTCCGGGAGACCGTTGCCAGGTACCGGACGGAAGACATTTCTCTCGAGGACATGGAAAACGTCTCGGTTCCCGCACCGACCATCTACATCAATACGGCCAGTGACAAATCACAACTCGGGTTCCGGCGAACAGAGAATCTCCTCCGAAAATGGCGAGAATCCGTCGTGAAAGCAAGTTTCCTGGAAAGTCGTATCCCGGCACAGGCCAGCACTCCTTTCCAGTTGGAACAGTTCGATGTGGCCAAGACCGCTTCCAAGCAGGCTGCTGTCTGGTCCAAGATCCTTCCCTTCTTCGTTCTCGTCTGGGCGTTGGCTGGAGCTTTCTATCCGGCTGTCGATCTCTGCGCTGGTGAAAAAGAAAGGGGTACCCTGGAAACACTGCTCTGCAGCCCTGCCGATCGACGAGAAATCGTCTGGGGAAAAATGCTCACGATCATGGTTTTCAGTGTGATCACAGCTTTACTGAACTTGCTGAGCCTGGGAGTTACGGGCCTCCTGATTTTTTCCCGGTTATCCCAGATGGCAACCATTCCAGTGCAAATCGGCATTCCTCCGTTGCATGCCATTGGCTGGCTGTTGCTGGCATTGATACCGATTGCGGCTCTCTTTAGCGCGCTGGCTCTCTCGGTGGCAGCCTTTGCACGCAGCACCAAGGAAGGCCAGTACTACCTGATGCCACTACTGCTGATCTGCATGCCCTTGATGACTCTTTCCATGCTGCCCAGTGTTGAACTCGAACTGGGGACCAGCCTGATCCCCATTACCGGGATGGTGCTGCTACTGCGTACACTTGTCGAACAGCAATACCTGGTCGCTGTCCAGTTTGCAGTCCCCGTCCTGGGTGTCACCGCGATTGGTTGTTGGCTGGCCAGTCGTTGGGCCATTGCACAATTCAACAACGAATCGGTCCTTTTCCGCGAGAGTGAACGTGGCGATTTACGACTCTGGCTACGGCACCTTGTCCAGACGCGCGGAGACACTCCCTCGGCCGGCATGGCTGTTTGCTGCGGACTCCTGCTGCTGGTCCTGCATTTCTTTGCCAACTTCATCTTTCCTGATGGAACGAATTCCTGGACTGGCATGGTGATTTCGACACTCGGCCTGCAGGTGGGATTACTGCTGGTTCCTACCTTGCTGTTCGCTTACTTGCTGACTCGGCGCCCGGCCCAAACCTTCCTGGTGCAGGCCGTGTCTCCCGTTCCCTGCCTGCTGGCCATCGTGCTGGCCGCTGCCCTGCATCCCCTGGTCATACAACTCGGCGCCTTCATTCAATGGATTTACCCGATGAATCCCGGAACCGTGGCTGCCCTGGAACCCGTGTTCAAGTTGCTGGCTGACACCCCGTGGTTTTACGCTGTCCTGGTCATCGCACTTACCCCGGCGATCTGTGAAGAACTCGTCTTTCGTGGTTTCCTGCTCTCCGGGTTCCGTCAATTGGGAAATACCTGGTCGGCGATCATTCTTTCCAGTCTTTTCTTTGCCATTGTCCATGGCATTCTTCAGCAATCACTCAACGCATGCATCCTGGGAATAGTGATTGGCTACATCGCGGTCAAGAGTCGCAGCATCCTGCCCTGTATCCTTTACCATCTGACACACAATACAATCTCGGTGCTTCACTCCCGCCTGGACCCTGGCACCGCCCCTGGAGGTGGGCTGGCAGACTGGATTTTCGTGCTGGATGCGCAAAACCAATACCAGTATCAACTTGTCGTACTCGTGCTCGGATCCTGCATCGCTGCCGGCATCCTTCTTTACTACATCCGGCTGCCCCTGCACCTTTCTCCTGCAGAAGCGTTGCACAAAGCAACCCAGGATTCTATCGATCATGCCTAAGCAGCCCCTGTCACCAGGAACTTTTACCCTGCGAGCGCGTTACCTGCTCACCATGCAGGAAGCACCAAGCGAAGACGGCTATATCACCATTGCTGACGGGCAGATTGTCGCGATCGGCAAGAATCACCAGGTGGAACCTGTTTTCGACCTGGGCGATGTGATCCTGATGCCAGGCCTGGTCAATGCACACACTCACCTGGAATTCAGCGACCTGGCAAATCCGTTACCGGCAGGAGACACTTTTCCGGAATGGATCCTGGCCGTGATCGCTTCACGCCGCCGACAACGAGCAGCGATGGAAGGCCCTGGTTCTCCAGAAGCTTCCGCGCAGGTAGCCGTGGCACACGGGCTAGCCGAAAGTATCCGTTCTGGTGTTACCACGATCGGGGAAATCTCAACCGTACCCGGCAGTCATCACTGGTACCAACCAGCTGCAATACAGACTGTATTATTCCAGGAAATCCTGGGGCTTTCCGGCGAGGACATACCACGACACGTAAAAACAGCTGGTGCGCACGTGGAGACCTCAACTGCCGATGATGAAGGCCTCTCCCTGGGAATCAGCCCTCACGCGCCATACTCGGTTCATTACGATCTCTTTGAACAGCTTTGCCAGTTAGCTGCGAAAGCCAGGGTTCCCTGCGCCCTGCACCTGGGCGAAAGCCCGGCTGAGATGGAACTGCTGCGGTCAGGATCGGGGCCTTTCCGGGAAATGCTGGAATTACTCGGAGCCTGGAGTGACTCCGCCATTCCCCGTGGCATCGGTCCCATGGCCTACCTGCAGCAAATCAGCCAGGCACCTTGCTCCTTGATCATTCATGGAAACTTCCTCTCGGAATTGGAATATCAATTCATGGCAGAGCAGGCTGACCGCATGAGCCTTGTTTACTGTCCGCGAACCTATCACCACTTCCATGACCGGCCGTACCCCTTGCAGGCCATCCTGGACCACGGGGTACGGGTCGCACTGGGTACGGACTCGCGTGCCTCCAATCCGGATCTGGATCTGCTGGCCGAGATGCAACATGTCGCTCATGTGCATCCCGAGACGGATCCCTCGCTAATCCTGGAAATGGGTACTCGGCAGGGTGCCAGGGCCCTGGGCCTGGAACAAACATGCGGCAGCCTGGTTCCGGGAAAACAGGCTGACCTGGTAACGATTGCATGTGAGCCTGGGCATCTTGCAGACCTGGCATCCGTCATCACTGCTCCGGGCGCGACGATTGAAGGCGTCATGCGTGCTGGCCAATGGCTCGTCGCTCCCTCCAACCGATAACGGCTGTCATTTCAGCCCGCACTTCCCGGCTCGACTGATTCTGCCAGGGCCAGCATTTTGTCCACGATCTCCATGGGATCATCAATCCCTGCTCGTTCGATACGTCGACATTCACTAAGACTTCGAAACCACGTCTCCTGGCGGCGAGCAAACTGTCGTGTTCTTATGGTCACTCGTTCGATCGTCGCCTCAAGGGATGTACCCTGCTGCAACATCTCGATCACTTCCCGATACCCGACGGCCTGGGATGCAGTCCGACTAAGGCACTGGTATTGCTCGAGCAACTTTTCCACTTCCTCGACCAGGCCCGCTGCGAACATGGCTTCCACGCGTTTCTCGATCCGAGAGTGGAGTACGGGGCGAGGCCAGCCGAGCACGAAAACACGGCATTTTTCAGCAGGCTGTCCCTCGTCAAATTGTTCCTGCTGATGGCTGATCGGTTGCCCCGTTATCTTGTGGACTTCCAGTGCCCGAATGATTCGGCGTTTATCATGGGGATGGAGTCGGTGCGCGGTCAAAGGATCAACCTGTGCCAATCGCTGGTGCAAGGATTCGACACCCGCTGCCTCCAGTTCCTTTTCTATTTGTTCACGAAATTCCCAGTCTGCCGGCGGACCTTCATAGATTCCTCGCAACAATGATTTTAAATAGAGAGGCGTCCCTCCTACGAAGAGAACCTGGCGGCCAGCCTGGCGAATACGATCGATCGCCAGGTGTGCTTCATTCACATACTGGGACAGGCTGAAGTCCGTCTCTGCAGAAACGACATCCAGCAAATGATGTGGCACCACTTGTTGTTGTTGAGTGGTTGGTTTCGCTGTACCAATGTCCATTTGCTGGTAAACTGCCATCGAGTCAAGCGAGATAACCTCGGCATCCAGGCGTTGTGCCAACTGAAGCCCGATCTCGGTCTTCCCACTGGCCGTAGGTCCCGTCACGTACCAGCAATCGGTAGCAGGGGGTGTCGATTTTATTGTCATTTCAGTGAAAACCCGGGGTCACCGGCTACTGGCGATTGCCAGTTAACGGTGGCCTGTCTACCATAGATAGTTTGATGAATGAACGGCTCACTGCCACGTGGGCAGGTTCATTTCATACTGATATCAAACCGGGTGCGTGTAAAGGGGAGCGACGTGAGCCAGGACGGGCAGCAGATCTTGTCACGACTAATGAGCGTGATCGAAGACCGCAAGCAGAATCCACCGGAAAAATCCTACACCACCACGTTACTGGCAGGTGGCACTGCTAAAATCGCTGAAAAAATTCTGGAAGAGGCGCGGGAAGTCGTTGAGGCAGCCGATGAAACGGACGCTTCCGCCCGGGAGCACCTGATCCATGAGGCGGCAGACTTGATCTTTCATTTAATGGTGATGCTAGGCTATAAATCGATCTCCTGGGAAGAAATTGAAGTGGAACTGGGCCGACGTTTCGGTATTTCGGGTCTTGATGAAAAAGCTGCGCGAACCTCATCCGAGGCACCGGAATCGTAATCTAGAACCATCGCGAATTGATTGTACCGGCATGGACTTCATGCTGACGACCCGGTCTTTCCAAGGTTCATCGACCTGGAAACCAGTTGCTGATTTTTAAATGGAAGCAAACCATGACTAACCTACGTATTGGAATCCCCAGCAAGGGCCGGCTCAGCGACCATGCCAAGGGCCTGTTACTGGAAGCCGGACTGAACTTCCGTCGCCAGGATCGCAGCCTGTTTGCCAGTGTACGGGGAATGCCTATCGAGATCATTTTCTTACGCACCGATGACATTCCTTTACTTTGCGCCGAGGGCGCCATTGACCTGGGTATCACCGGCAGTGATCGCGTACTGGAATCTGCTGTTGAACTGACCACGCGACTGGCCCTGAATGTTGGTAAGTGCCGACTGACGGTCTGCATTCCTGACTCGTCAGACATCACCTCCGTATCGCAACTCGATGGGTGTCGCATTGCAACCAGCTTCCCGAACATTACCCAGTCCTATCTCGCCGAGCACCAGGCCACGGCTCACCTGGTACCCCTGTCGGGTTCTGTCGAGATCATGATCTCCCTGGGAGTCGCCGATGCCATCGTGGACCTGGTAGAAACCGGTAGCACCCTGGCTGCGAATCGATTGCGCATCCTGGAAGATATCGGACATTACGAGACGGTTGTCATCCAGAACGATCGCAAGCAGCATGAAGAACTTGCTGACCGCGTCGTGCGCCGCCTGGAAGGTGTCGTGATTGCTCGGAGCTATTCCCTGCTGGAATACAATATTCCCCGTGCACAACTGGCAGAAGCAGAGCAAATCACGCCCGGTTTCAAATCTCCTACCGTGAATGCACTGGAAGACCCAGACTGGTGTGCCATTCGCGTGATGGTCCATCGCAGCGAGATCCAGGACGTCATGGAACGCCTGGACGCAATTGGTGCTTCGGCCATCGTGGAAACTCACATTTCCAACTGCCGCCTCTAGATGAAACCTGCCCTATAAGCGGGCAAGTCGATCCTGTGCACATGGCTCGTGTCTGCTAGAATATTTTTTTACCTGACCCAACTTTCATTGCCTGCCCTTTATTGCTTCAGCAAGGATTTCCGTTTTGCTTCGAACACATACCTGCGGCGAAGTCCGTATCGACCATCTTGACCAGGAAGTGATCCTCTGTGGATGGGTCGACAGCTCACGTGACCATGGTGGCGCCGTATTCCTTGATCTCAGGGATCGCTATGGAAAAACCCAGGTTGTCTATGGGCCGGAAAGTGGACCGGAACTGGTGGAAGAGGCTGGCAAGCTCCGCTCGGAAGACGTTGTCAAGGTAACAGGCATTGTTGCCAATCGACCGGAAGGCACTCTTAACGAGAAACTGGCTACAGGCGCCATTGAAATTCGCGGGACACAACTGGAAGTCCTGAACAAGTCAAAGACGCCACCATTCACGCCCTCGCAACAGGAGCTTCCTGGTGAAGATCTGAGATTAAAGTACCGTTACCTGGACTTGCGACGTGATGCGATGCAGAAGCAACTGTTGCTACGCAGCCAGATCATCAAGTCCATGCGTGACTACTTCGAAAAGCACCAGTTTGTCGACGTGGAAACACCAATCCTTGGCCGCAGCACACCTGAGGGAGCACGTGATTACCTGGTCCCCAGCCGGGTCCACCATGGCCAGTTTTACGCCTTGCCACAATCCCCACAACTATACAAGCAAATCCTGATGGTGGCCGGTTATGACCGTTACATCCAGGTAGCTCGTTGTTTTCGTGACGAAGATCTAAGAGCAGATCGCCAACCTGAGTTTACGCAACTGGACCTGGAAATGACCTTCGTCGATGCTGACGACATCATGGGTATGATTGACGGACTCGTGGCCGATGTCAGCCGCGAAGTGCTGGGGAAGGAAATCTCTTTACCACTACCTCGCATGACCTATGCCGAGGCCATGGAACGCTATGGTCATGATGCTCCCGATCTGCGATTTGACATGGAGATCGTTGATTGCTCGGACCTCGCTGAGACAACTGAGTTCCGTGTTTTCCGCGGGGCCGTCGAGGCCGGTGGAAAAGTTCGCGGCATCAACGTTAAGGGTGTTGCAGAACAGTTTTCCAGGAAACGCATTGATGAATTGACCGACTACGTGAAACAGGATTTCGGAGCCAAGGGCCTGGCCTGGTTTCGAGCAGAAAGTGATGGCACCCTCTGGTCACCCATCGCGAAGAACCTCACCGATGAATTGCTGGTCCAGTTTTCCGAGCGTATGGGAGCCGAACCAGGCGACCTGATGCTCTTCATTGCCGACAGCTGGGAAGTCAGTTGCAAGGCACTGGGTGGACTGCGTAAGCGTCTGGGAACGGAACTACAGCTCTTTGATCCCGACGAGATCAATTGCAGTTGGGTCATCGAGTTTCCGATGTTTGATTATGACGAGGAAAACAAACACTGGGTTGCCAAGCATCATCCCTTTACGGCCCCCCTCGCGGAAGACCTGCCCTTGCTGGAATCCGATCCCGCAGCCTGCCGTGCCCAGGCATACGACCTGGTCATCAACGGTTCCGAGGCCGGTGGAGGCACCATCCGAATTCACGATTCAACACTCCAGCAGCAGGTTTTCGACCTGCTGGGAGTCGACGCAGAAATGGCAGAAGAACGGTTTGGCTTCCTGCTGGATGCCCTTCAATACGGGGCACCACCGCATGGTGGTATTGCCCTCGGGATTGACCGTTGGGTCATGCTGCTAAGTGGACTGGACAACATCCGCGACTGCATCGCATTCCCCAAGACGCAACGAGCCACGGATCTCATGACCGAAGCCCCAAGCCCTGTTGATAACAGGCAACTTGAGGAACTTAACGTCAAGACCATTCCGCTGCGAGACCAGTAAGCGTTTTGACGTGGCTGACGCTTCAGGCATCATCCAGCAAATCAACCGCTGCAAAGGATTGTCCTTCCAGCATGGCCAGGCTTGCTCCACCCCCGGTACTGACGTGTGAAACATCGTCGGCAAAACCGAGTTGATCAACCGCCGCAGCACTGTCACCACCACCGATAATGCTAGTAGCTTCACTGCCCGCAATCGCCTTTGCAACGGCTCGCGTTCCGGCATCAAAGGGGGGAATCTCAAAGACCCCCATGGGCCCATTCCAGACAACAGTTTTCGCCTGGGAAACCGTGGCCGCGTAAATCTCTGCTGTTTCCGGACCAATATCCAGGCCCTCGTAATCCTCCGGAATGTCACCAGCCGTGCAGACCAGTTTGTTGCAATCAGAACTGAAATCGTCACCACACTGGGTGTCGACCGGCAACATCAGTTTATCTCCGCCCTTTTCAATCAGGGCCTGGGCCAAGTCTACCTTGTCTGGCTCGACAAGGCTTTTCCCGATCTTCCCACCTCGTGCCAGGGCAAACGTATAAGCCATGGCTCCTCCGATCAATACCTTGTCACAGATCCCCAGGAGGTTTTCAATCACGGAAATTTTATCAGAGACCTTTGCTCCACCCAGGATGGCCACGAAGGGTCGCTCCGGAGCGGAAATCGCCTCCGAAAGATACTGGATCTCCTTGGCAACGAGATGTCCGACGACCTTGGGCTGATCACCCATGGCGGCCGGTACCGCAACCATGGAAGCATCCTTGCGGTGGCAGGTTCCAAAGGCGTTGTTGCAGTAGATGTCGGCGTCGGCAGCCAATTGGGCAGCGAAGGCCTCATCGCCACTTTTTTCTCCCGGTTCAAAGCGCAGATTTTCCAGGACCAGGCACTGGCCATTCTGCAAGGCCTCTCGTTTTTGTTGTGCATCTGGCCCCACCGTATCGGAGGCAAACAAGACGTCACTGCCAAGCAGTTCCCCCAGTCGCTGGGCAGTCGGCTGCAGGCTAAAACGGGTATCATCGGCATTTCCCTGGGGACGTCCCAGGTGGCTCATCAACACGAGCCGCCCACCTCGTTCGGTAACCGAGCGAATAGACGTCAGTGCCATTTCAATACGCCGGTCGTCGGTAATCTGGAGTTGATCGTCCAACGGCACGTTGAAATCAACTCGCATTAAAACTGTCTTGTCCTGGACTTCTACCTGTTCAATCGTTTTCTTCGCCATGAAGTATTTCTCACCTGTTCCCTACGAAAGTTAACTATGCACGCTTACTGGAGACAAGATCTCATTGTGTCCAGTCATATCCTGCCTGAACAGGGGACAGGAATGGGATTGTCACCGATACAAAGTCGTGGCTACTTCGATTTCAAGAAACCGCTGGTTTCCATCCACGATCGACAGGCGGCCGGCCAGGCGGATGCCCCTGGTTTACCCTGCGCCAGTCCCAGGCCGTGACGTCCCTTGAGAAACAGGTGTAGTTCAGCCGGCACCTTGGCACGTTTCAAAGCCAGGTAGAATTGCACGGCATTTTCCGACGGCACCACGCGATCCTCATGCGTATGCCAGACGAAAGCGGGGGGCGTTTTTCCCGTGACCTGTTTTTCGCTGGACATCAGGCGTACTAGTTCCGGGGTCGGATTGGTCCCCAGCAAGTTACGCTGCGAACCTCGATGCGTGTAGGATTCCCCAAATGCAATCACGGGATAGCACAACACCATGAAATCAGGACGGCAACTATGTCGTTCCACGAGATCACCAGACTGGGGATCTCCCTGGTCAAAATGCGTGCCGGCTGAAGATGCCAGGTGCCCACCGGCGGAAAACCCCATGATGCCAATCTTCGCCGGATTGATCTTCCATGCGGCAGATCGCTGCCGGGTTAAACGGATAGCCCGCTGGGCATCCTGCAAGGGCGCCGGATGCCCATAGCCTTTCCCGCGATGGCGATAATCCAGTACGACTCCGGCGACTCCAAACGAGTTGAACCAACGCGCGATATCATGTCCCTCGTAACTGCTAGCCAATCCACCGTAGCCTCCCCCTGGACAAACCACGACTGCGGCCCCGGTTGCCTCTTTCTCGGCTGGTAAATAAACGGTGATCTTAGGCTGATCCTTGGCAGCCGTTCCCAGGGCCCCGGGTGCCCCTTCGGGCCAGAGTAAATGCGTGTTTTCGGCACTTGCCGTCGAGCAAGTCAGCATCACCAGTATTCCGGTTACAAAGCATTTTATTAACAATCGCATCGCATCTGCTCCTCTATTTCCACAGCTCTTTTAACTTCCTACGGATACTTAATCTAAGCCAATCCGTTACTCTCTACCAGTCAGTCCATCGACTGGAACATTCAAATGCAGTACGGTACCCACGGAGCATGCAGGCAACAAAAGTATTCAACTTGGAAATTACACGGCAGGCGCGGTAAGCTCTTAGTCTTGCATAAAACATCAGGAACCCAGGAAAAGGAATCGGGATATGGGCTGGTATATCGCAGGCGCGATCGTCGTACTTCTAGTGATCTGGGCAATATTCGATCGGTTGCAGCGCAAGCACGCGATCATTCGCAATTTCCCGATCATCGGCCATTTTCGGTACTGGCTGGAAACCATTGGTCCGGAACTTCGCCAATACATCGTCACCAGCAACAACGAGGAACGACCATTCAATCGTGATCAGCGACGGTGGATTTATGCCTCTTCCAAGAAGGAAAACAACTATTTTGGATTTGGCACGGATAATGACCTGGAAACCGCACCCAACCACCTGATCATCAAGCATTCGGCCTTCCCCCTCCACAATCTTCACTCGGGCGAAGAAGGTCATGACCCAAACTATACGCTGCCCTCTGCCAAGATCATGGGGGCTGCACGAGGCAGGGCCAAGGCCTTTCGCCCCCCATCCATCGTGAACATTTCCGCCATGAGCTATGGGTCACTCAGTGCTCCGGCCGTCGAGGCAATCAATCGTGGTTGTCAAATCTCTGATTGCTTACACAATACCGGAGAAGGTGGCATCGCCTCGCATCATCAACACGGCGGAAAATTGATCTGGCAACTTGGTACCGGTTACTTTGGATGCCGCAATGCCGACGGACGTTTCGACGAGCAGCAGTTCATGGACGTGGTTTCCAGCAATCCCGTTGTGGCGATCGAGATCAAGCTAAGCCAGGGTGCCAAACCCGGACTCGGCGGCATGTTGCCGGCGGCGAAAGTTACCCCTGAGATTGCTGCCATCCGAGGCATTCCTGTACGCCAGGATTGTGCCAGTCCTTCTTCTCACGCTGAATTCTCCGATGTCGATTCGATGCTTGATTTCGTGGAACGCCTGGCTGATATCAGTGGTTTACCTATAGGCATCAAGTCTGCAATCGGTGAACAGGCTTTCTGGACGGAACTGGCAAAACAGATGAAATCGACCCAGCGTGGTGTAGACTTCATTGCCGTGGATGGCGGCGAAGGAGGAACAGGGGCCGCTCCACTGGCTTTCTCTGATTTCGTAGCGTTGCCGTTCAAGCTGGGATTCAGCCGTGTTTATCGCACCTTTGTTGAGGCCGGGCTTCATGAAGACGTAACGTTCATCGGCGCTGGAAAACTTGGTTTCCCGGAAACTGCCCTGCTGGGAATGGGAATGGGATGCGATATGGTCCACGTGGCTCGCGAAGCCATGCTGGCCATCGGTTGTATCCAGGCCCAGCGTTGCCATACAGGGCATTGTCCGACGGGCGTGGCGACCCAAAGTCGCTGGTTAATGTCGGGCCTCGACCCCACTCACAAGGCCGCCCGCCTGGCGAACTACGTGGTTACGTTACGCAAGGAAATGCTCCAGCTAAGCCGGGCCTGCGGCCAGCCGCATCCTGCCCTGGTAGGCCTGGACCGGTTCGACATCCTCGATGAGAACCTGAGCAGTCGATCTGCCGATGCTGTCTTTGACTATGAGCTTGGCTGGGGGCTACCTTCCACGACAGACAGCCAGGCCATCCGGGATTTGATGCAATCCGAGACATTGGTAACTTCTTGAAACCATGTAACGGTACCAGCCCAGTAAACCTCTAGCTGGCACCGTCACGATAATTTCAACGCTAGTCAACAATCTTGACCTTGATCTCGTCAGAGTTACCTTTCAGCTCCGGGGCATACATCGCGTATCCCTGGGTTGGCAAGGCACTGAATTGCCCCGGAATCTCAGCTCGCACGCGATAGCTTACGCTGTGTCGCCCACGTGGTAGTCTCCGGACGAAGAAGGAAACCCGGTCGTCTCGCATTTCCCGGTAGGAACGCAGCGCGGACGTGTAATCGTAACCACTGCGTACATCGACCGGTTCGAACCCAGCCGCTTTACGATCTTCGAAAATCAAGTACTCGTAATCGTTCTTGCTCTCGATTTCCAGTTCGATCTCGACCAGGTCACCGCTCTTGAGTGTATCCAGGTTCTTGACCAGTTCACGCTCGTACTTCTCCACTTTCTGATCAACCGCCTGACCACGACTGCCAGCAGCCTTAATGGTCTTGTCGACCGGCACCAGCTTGTAGTATTTACGGTTCACCTTGACTTCCAGCCCTGCTCGCGTAATCTGATCCTCGAGCGTGAAGTTCGTCAGGTAGGTATTGAAGTAAACGGGGCCTTTGCCCTGGCGACGAATTTCGATCTGGTGGCTTCCGGATTCCACGCCGTCACCGGTAATGACGAACTTGTTATCGAAAGTGAACAGGTTCTCCTGGTTAATCGCCACTTCTTTCAGCTTGCGACCATCCATCCAGACCTCGACCACCATGTCCGGTTTCGTTTCCCCGCTGGCTCGCAGGTAATCCCCGAAAGCCTCCACGCAAACCGCGGTATCCCGAGTGGATCGCCAGTAGGTGGCATGCTTACGGTTGTTTAGCAGGTACTTGACCAACCGTGATGCCTGGATGCTCTGCGGCTTGATACGTGCCAGCAGCTTCAGGTAATACGCATTGGCCTCGGTTTCACTGCCGTACCAACTCCACCAGGCGTTGTTGGCCGGCAGCTTCAGGTAGGCAGTTTCATTTTCAGCATCCTGCACCAGGAACTGCTCGATGTTACGGACCAGCATATCCAGTTGCTCCTCGGCACCTTGCTTTTCCAGGGCCAGGGCGAACATGGCCTTAGCGTAAACAGCCAGGTCCACGCGATCCCGATAGAGGAAGCCCTGCATGTCTGCATGTTCAATACCGGCATCTACCAGGACCATGTAGATAAAGGCATCGATGTTGTCTGCCCGCTGTTTCCACGGACGAGTCTTGGTCGGTGCATTCTTTAGTTCCTGGACTTCCTGTTCCTGGTAACGCTTCAACCAGGCCACGCCACGGTTGATAACATCAGGTACGATCGCGATATCGTTCTGCTTGGCAATCTGTAACCCGTGCACCACGACGGCCGTGGTATGCGGGAAACTGCGCCCCTGACGACCACTGAACCATCCCCAACCTCCGTCAGGGTTCTGCATGTTCGTCAGGCGTTTGATACCTTCCTTGACCATGCGATCCAGTTCTTCCTCGTCAAAGACCGGGTTGCGATCAAAACGCTTCCACTGGGTTGCACGCTGTTGATCATCCCCAATTTCCTGGGCATTGAGATTCGTACGTTTGTCACGAATCTGGGCCAGGTTGAGATCCATTTGCAGGAGGATTTTCTGGGTAATCACCGACGGCAGGAATCGATTCAACGTCTGCTCGGTGCAACCGTAGGGATATTCAGCCAGGTAAGGCAGTGCATCGACCATGGCACCCGCCAACGAGGGTGAATAGCGAATTTCCAGGACCGACTGCTCGATACGTCGCTGCTCCGGCACATTGATCGTGACCTTCGCCACCTGCTGATCCGGCCGCACGGTACCTGCCCAGGCTTCCGTCTTCAGGATCCCGTGGACATAACAGGGCAACTTCATTTCCATGGCATCCGATTCGACATCGGTCAGGGCCTTCATACGGACCGTAGCGGTCCCTTCCCGGACCACCTTGACTCGCCAATCGACCCGTTTTTCACCATTGGCCGGAATCATGACCGTGGTCGTTGCGGCATCGATGGCCACCAGGTTATCCCCGGGCAAATCGATTGACACCTGAACTTCCTTTGCCTCGGCAAGGTAGTTGTGAACATTTGCAGAGAGGACCACCTCATCTTTTTGAGTAAAGAACCGGGGCGCCTGCAAGCGCAAGATCAGATCCTTGCGGGTCACCACTTCCGTTTCGCCAGACCCCACCTTCGTACCGTGTCCCATGCCCCAAACCTTGACCTTCCAGGTCGTCAGGTTTTCCGGCATCTTCAGGGAAACCTGCGCCTTGCCGGTCGCATCGGTCGTCAGCACACCGACCCAGAGAGCCGTGTCAGCGAAATTACTACGGACACTTGGCTCCACGAGGCCTGCACCAGGAGGAGCTGCGGCCGCATTGGCGTTAAAAGCAACTGCACCATCTGCCTGGGGTGCTGACTCTGCCACCGCAGCATCTTCCATGGCCATTTCTGCCATGGGAGCTCCGGGCGCTGATTTCATGGCAGAACGTGCCATCCTCCGGCCTCCGCCGGCCATTTGTTCTCGTCCGCCTCCGAATGCGGCGCCACCAATGCCACCCCGTTTGTCAATGTTACCTTCCTGGGAATCCAGGTCATCTACGACGGATGCACCGAACATACCCAGGTTATTCATACCTACAGTCTTGGGCAAATTGAGATTATTGAACCAACGCTGCAGGTTCGACTGGTGACTGGGATTGTGCGAGCGTCGCCATTTCCAGAAGAATTCCTTGATATCAGGTACGTTCGATCCACCGGAAATATATTCCACGGCCTTGTCGTAAATCGCCACGACGGTCGACCCCTGGAAGTTCTCACCGGTAAAATCTGTCAACTGGATATCGACGGTTGCTTCTTCACCTGGCTTGTAGTTTTCAGCCGAGGGTGAAATCGCCACGTTCAAGACTCTCTTCTCCGGCGGCACCACGATTTCCTTGACGGCCTGGTGCACACGTCCACCCGAGACCGTCATCGCCTCCACGAAGAAGTTCGGCATATCCTTCTTGATAACATCCACGTCGACAACCGTGCTCTTGCCTTCCAGTCGCAACACCTGGGGCGGTAAGTAAACACCGTTGGCCGGCCGCACGAAAAGCAACACCGTACTGTCAACCTGGTTCGTATTGATTTGCAGGCGTACTGTTTCACCCGGTTCGTACTCTCGTTTTTCCGGAATCAATTCAAGGTCGTTAAAACGATAATCCTTGCCATCAAAACCATCCCCCACCACGGTGAAGATATAACCACCTTCAATCACGTGTTCCTTTTTATCGGTGAGGCGATAGGACAAACGATACTGTCCCTTGGTGGCCGCCTTGAATTGAATTTTTGCCCGACCTTCTTCATCGGTATCAAGTTTCCAGGTCTCCACGGCAGTTTCGATCGGCCGCTGTTGGGGATCGTAAGTGATTTTCAACAATTTCAGCTCGCCAGCTCCCTGGACCGGCTTCTTGTCCAATGTCTGGGCCAGGAAATGCCCCTGCACGGTATCGCCTGCACGGTAATAACCACGCGTTACCCAGGTAAAGACCTTGAACGGCTTGCGGGCGACCAGGACGTTCCCCTGTCCGACAATCGTCCGACGTGATTCATCCACCACCTCGGCCGTGATGGAATACTTGTGATCGGTGTCGCCATGAATTTCCTTGGCAATCCCCGTATCAATCTGCACATCGACGGTACCTTCCGGTCCCAGGGCAACTTCCTGCTCCAGCACCAGTTCCGGGGGACCGGAATTGCGTGGGAACCACCATGGGAAAGGCCTCACGCATCCCACCCAGTCTTTCCAACCCGGGTACCAGGGATAGTCATAGCCGAACCACCAGTAGCCAGCACCGTAACACCAGTCCCAGGGGGCGATGGGATAAAAGTTCTGAGAATGATCCGTCCGTGTGACCTTCAGCTTGACGGTACCATTGGTTACGGGTGCACCGAAGAAATACTTCGCTTTAACCTGCGCGGTGATCACCTCGCCGAGCATGACGGGTTCCTTCGGAGCATCAACGGTCACCTCGAATTCCGGTTTCTTGTACTCCTCGACCCGGAACGAATTACCACCGTTGATCCGCATAACCGGACCGATTCCCAGGGGCCGCTTGCTGCCACGAACGTTGATGCGGTAAACGCCCAGTGTCGCGTCGTGCGGCAATTCAAGCTTACCTTCCACACCCCCGTACTCGTCAGCCTTCAGCGACTGGGTGTAGAGCTTTTCATTCTTCGGGTTATAGATTTCGACCTGGCAAGTTGCCCCCGAGAATTGCGATTCCTTGTCTCGGTCGTACTGGGCACGTCGCATCCAGATCTTGAAATTCACACTCTGCTTTGGCCGATAGACAGGCCGGTCCGTAATCGTGAAAATCTTGGTCGCGTTGTACTGAGCATCGTAGTAACGCCCAGCCCAGACGCCAGAGAATCCCATGTAGGCAAAACGTCCATCCTTATCGCGAGCCGTGACTAGCCATGAATAGTTGGGGACCAGGTCCTTGGCCGACGGCGTGACGATCCCCTGGAGATTCGTGTTCTCGGCAAAGTTCGATGTCATCACCTGGTAGCGACCGGACTTGAGTCGTTGCTGGCGATAACCAAAAAACTCGACATTCATTCCCTTCAAGGGACGTCCATCTGCCGCATCCGCAATATAGTACATACTTTTTCCGTTGAGTTGTTTTCGGACAATGGCCGTATCCGCAACCCAGATCATGATCTTGCTGGTGTTGCCATCAGCCATGTTGGCCGTGACCAGGTAAGCACCCGGTTTCTGTAACGGAGTCGTCACCGTCACGCGGCTGTCAAAATGATTCTTCCTCGGTTCCAGGTCCAGCGACCAGCGAGCCACGCGAGCTCCCAGGTACTTGGATTCTGCTTCCTGGACCATCCGCCAGCCAATATTGTTCAGGTTGATCTTGTTCCAGTCCGTACGACCTGGATCCGACTTCAGGTAAGCCTTGACGTCCTTCAAAAGCTGCTGAACGTCAACCGCATGGGCATCAAAGTTTACCTTGTTCCCGTTACGAAAACGGTACTCGAACCCGGCCCCCTTGCCTGCAGGTTGCGTCGTAATCGGTTCGAATCGTCCCCAGTTCCCCACGATCTGCTGCAACCGTTGACGGCGATTGTCCTGCACGTTGGGAAAGGCCTCCAGCGATTCCTTCAGCATGGTTGCCGCCTGCGGGTACTGACGCCGGTTTTCAAAGATCGTGACCAGGCTTCGGTACGCATCGCGACATTTCACGTCTTGCCGATTGGCCTTGATCGCCTGGTAAATCTTCAGGAAGTTAAATTCGTCTGGCAACTCGAATCGCTTGATTCCCGAGGCCAGCTTGGCAATGGTTTCATTTTCCTTGAGCGTGTGCAGGGCGTAGGTACCACTTTCATTCTTCTCACGATCTTCATCGGAGACGGGCAGGCCGAAAAACCGGGGACCAAACTGTCCCTGGGCAATCGTCTGCACACCGAACTGGTTGTAACAGAATGAGGCAAAAGCCCACTGAACCTCTCCACGCAACTGGGCCGACTGTTCCGCAGCCTGATCCAGGGTCCATCGCCAACGTTCCCCATCGGTCTTGGCATCTTCCCAACGCCTGACCGTCTTGTGGAATACCGGCTGACCTTCCTCGTCTACCGGGGCTCCCTGGTAATTACGATAACGGGGATAACCGTCTCCAAAATCAGGCATTTGGCTGAGATCTGTCAGGTACTGCAATCGCCAGGATTCCGTGTAACCACGGCCGTTAAGCAGCGTATTAGAAAACTGCAGGAAGAATCGGCCCACTTCCGCCTTGTTATCATCCTGTTCCGCCAGGGGACGGGCCTGCACCATCAACTGCAGGGCACGCACATGGTCTCGCTCCAGCGTATTAACCATCTTGCCGCCACCGCCACGACGCCCTCCTCGTTCAAAATCACCCGCAACCTGGTGACCAAAATGTCGGGCCTGCAGGTATTGTTGAGCTGCCGTCGACAACAACCGCCAGTTCTTGGCATGGACCTGGACTGTCTTCTCGACCAGTTTATCAAAGTCCGGAAGACGACCCAGCCGATTCAAACATTGAATCGCATTGGTCAGGTCACTAGAAACCTGACGAGGATCGGCCTGGGGATCAAAACATAATTTCTCGAAACCCTGGTAGGCATCACGGAAATTTCCGTTGCGCATCTGGGTCTGCAACTGGCTTCGCTGCTGGGCTTCCGGTTGAGCAGCAAAAAACCAATCGGTCGTAAACCAGACGGTTAAGGCGACGGCCACCAAACTTACAAGGATCTGTTTTGATCGCTTCATCTCTTTATTTCCCACGGTTAAGTGATTCCCCTGAAAAGAGTGTTAGGGTTGTTGCCCCAAGTGGACTACCTGTCCAGCCCAGCACTCCAATAGACGATAGACGAGCGGAGAGAACGAAAAGTTCCTCCGGAAACTCAAAATATCTCGTGACCGGCTGAAACACCGATAATTACCACGATCCAGCCCTACTTGCCTGAAGCCAGGACAGGAAAATCGCTTGTAACAGCCTGCATTTCCCCGTAGGATGCCCTGCAGTATACCCCATTTGGTGGATATTGGGTAACGCCGATAACCACCCGGGACATTCACCATTTCCTGACCAGCTCCCACAGGACGCATCGTGTCTGAAGCCTTTGATCCGTTACACGAATGGCTGGGAATCACATCCCCGGCGGAACAACCGAACTACTACCAGTTGCTAGGCTTAGATCCTGCGGAAACAAATACCGAAGCGATTAAAATCGCTGCGGATCGAGCCCTGGCCCAGGTACGCAGTCACCGCCCGGGAGCGCATGCCCGGCAATGGGCTCAACTGCTCGACGAACTCACTGCCGCCAAGCAATGCCTGACCGACCCGGAGCAACGGACCGTCTACGATGCTGAGCTCGCCTCCGGGCCGCAACCGGCCACCCTCTCTCCAGCCGCTTCTCGAGAAACAGAAACCACGTCATCTAATCCAACCGTTGACAACAATTTACTGCCCCCCACCCAATCTCATCCCACGACAACGGCCAACTCCGCTTCCAGCCAGGAAAATCGTCGCTCCGAATCGACACCTGGCCCCACACCCGTTGCACCAGTTCCCGCTCCCACCCCCCCTGTAAATCCTGGAGTCGCCGCTCCACCAGTCAGTACTACGGGTGGCTACTTCGCTGGCGCAGGCCCCCTGGCACCTGCTCACCTGCAAGCAACCGGACTGGCAATGGTCAATCCCATGCAGGCCTATACACCACATACATTCAGTACACCAACGGCCTCAGCCATCGACCCCGTCCTGGCAACTCACTCAAGCTCCTTACCCACCTATGATGCTGGCCAACAAAACCTTGCCACGGCCATCCCTACCGATTCCCAGGTCGCATCCAAGGCCGTTGTCAATCGCGCCCGACAGGCCTTCGACCGTCGCATCCTCGTCGTGGTGGGCCTGCTACTCATTGGACTGGTAGGTACTGTCGTCACCATAGGACTCCAGGACCAGAAGAACGCCACTCAACTTGCCTCGGAGAACCAACCTCCGAATAAGCCCGCGTCTTCTTCCCAGAAGCCTACCCCGCGGCCCAGGCAACCAACTCAACCTGCAGTACTACCGAAACCGAAGCCGGAACAGCCAAAATCAAAACCAGAGCCGCCGAAAACGAAACCCGATCCGGAGCCCGATCCAAAAACGAAGCCAGATCCAGAGCCAGATCCAGAGCCAAAACCGGAGCCAAAACCGGAGCCAGAGCCGCCGAAGCCAAAACCAAAACCTCCGACACCGCTTCCACCTGCTGAGTTAAC
>MPLU02004306.1_pt1 | contig 58174 bp, 49 predicted proteins | sample 1617381 | NCBI WGS metagenome assembly MPLU02 (sample SAMN05944801, study PRJNA350692) | marine metagenome | biome: marine; feature: ODZ; material: water; isolation source: 90 m water sample filtered on 0.2 um supor filter | place: Pacific Ocean | collected 2012-04-08 | depth 90m m
CAGTACCGATGTGCGGAGGTGCGTTTGCGGGGATGCTCATGGATGTTTCTGGTTTTAGTGGTAAGTGAGAAAGTTTAATGACTACCAGACTATACAAGTCTCAAGCTAAACTGCAAACTTAACCTGCTGTCAACGGCTATTTCCTTTTGTTTAAGTCGAACTGTTTTTGGACGGACAGGTCAATTGGAAAAAAGATTCACGCGCGCTGTCTATCCCAATTATTGCTACACGATCATTTGCTTCAAAGCGAAAATTAGCATCCGGGTTCGGATCCAACTTCTCTTTCCGAATCACTCCAACTATTGAAGTATCTGTTTTTGTTCTAATTTCAGCTTCGCCGATCGTAATACCAACCAGTTTGCTTCCTGGTTTTATCAACATCCACTGCAGGTCATATTGGTGTTCTGCAGTCTGGAGTTGTTCCATAATTTTAGTTTCCTCATTTTCATTGAAGAAAGAGGCGAACAAATCCTGCCTTAATGATTCGGTGTAATGCTGAATTTTGGCGGCTGGAATATGCAAATGGACCAGGGCTTTACGCGCCATCTCAAGTCCTGCTTCAAATTCCGGAATAACCACTTCAGAAATATTCAGTTTTTTGAATTCTTCCAAAAACTCAACTCCCGGTGCGCGGGCCACCACTTGAATTTCGGCATTCACTTTCCGTACACGTTGAACAATCGTCTGGGCAATTACGACTTCCGGAGATGTTATAATTAACAAACGTGCCAATGATGCCGTAGCAGCTTCCAAGACTACTTCATGACTGGCATCTCCATAAATAACAGGAATATCAGCATGTTTTGCTCGGTCAACCCTGAGTTGATCCAGTTCAATTATCAACATTGGAACATTGAGTCGTTTTAGAACTTGAGCAATTCTAAAACCAACCCGTCCACCTCCTAAAATGATCACATGATTTCGGAATCCAGACTTCGGAAAATTGATAGAATCCAGTGCCTCATGTTTGAACCAGCGTTTACGGAGAGCATACAGGCGTGCAGTTTGGCCGGAAATAAGTGGAGTTAGAAACATCGTTATAATCGCAGTTGTCAAAACTAGTGAATACACTTCATGGCTGATTGAGTTTGTCGAAACGCCGACTTGTGCGAGTACAAATGAAAATTCACCCACCTGAAAGAGTCCCAATCCAACTGCGAGTGGTACCACATTTCCATATTTGAAAATTCTGGCCAGTAACGCGAGAATAAGACCTTTACCCAGACTGACTATCAAAACAAGGATGAAAACCTGCTGCCAGTGATCCAGCAAAAAAGCTGGGTTGAGCAGCATGCCTACAGAGGCGAAAAACAGCAGCCCAAAAAGGTCACGCACCGGAATGATGTCACTCAAGGCCTGATGTCCATAATCTGATTCACTCAAAACCATTCCGGCGACGAACGCTCCAAAGGCAAAAGAAAGACCTACTAAATATGTCAGATAACCAACACCTAAACCGATTGCTGTGATGGCCAGTAAAAATAATTCACGGGATCCTAAATGGGAAATGTGCCGCATAATCCATGGCAGCAAACGTGTGCCAAACAAAATCATTCCTGTCAGAAAAAGAACTGTTTTAAGAATTGCTATTTCTAGAGAAACCCAACCCAGCTCCGGATTATTTAATATGGGCAGTAGCACAATAAGAGGGACAACCGCTAAATCCTGCACGATTAATATACCTACCATGACCTTGCTGGAAAGTGTGCCGAGCCACCCCTGATTCATAAGAGTTTTGAGCAGTACCATTGTGCTGGAAAGAGAAACAAGCGCACCAAGCCAAAGTGAGGCCTTTGCATCCCAACCCATCCACTGTCCAATACCATAGCCCATTGCAATGGTCAGTAAAATTTGAATAGGAGTACCGATCAGTGCGATTTTTTTGACAGGTTTGAGGTCTTTGAGGGAAAATTCCAGCCCCAGCGCAAACAGTAAAAGGGCTACCCCGATTTCCGCCAGTAGTTCTATTTCGTGTACACTGGTCAGTGCAAATCCGCCTGTGTAGGGGCCAAACGCGATTCCGGTCAGGATGTATCCTAAAATCAACGGTTGTCCTAATCTCTGCATCAACAGTCCACTGAAGAAGGCGCTAACAACAAGCAGGATGAGATCTGTGGCGATGCCCATACGGTAAATGAGGGAGAGGTGCTTATTTATAAGTTTAATATTTTCTTGCTTTTATTTATGCTTATATAATCTTTTATATCAATACAAAATCATGAAAAGCAGATGAATCTTTTTGCGGAACTTGCCCTTACTCCGGAAGGTTGGGCCAAAAATGTCAGAGTGACAGTGGATCAAATTGGCCGAATTGCAGCCGTTGAATCAGGAGTTGAAGCTAATCCGGACGATCAATATTTACGGAACCGTATCCTGCTTCCCGCCTTAGCTAATTTACACAGCCACTCTTTCCAAAGGGCGATGTCCGGACTGACGGAAAAGCGTTTGCAAAAGCGTGACAGCTTTTGGAGTTGGCGTGAGTTGATGTACAGTTTTTTGGAACGTCTGACTCCGGAACAGATGGAGGCAATTGCAGCCCTTGTTTTTATGGAAATGCTGGAATGCGGCTATGCTTCGGTTGGAGAATTCCATTATGTCCACCATCAGTGCGGAGGACAGCATTACGAAAACATTGCGGAAACTTCGTGCCGTGTTATCAGTGCAGCTCAAAAAGCGGGAATAGGCTTGACGCATTTACCTGTATTATACACACAGGGTAGTTTGAACGGCAAAGCACTTGCGGATGGACAACTCCGTTTCGGCAACAAAAGTGATGAATTTCTAGAACTGCTTGAACACGTTGAGCCAGCTATCCGGGATGCTCCGGAAGATTATCTGCTTGGTATAGCTCCGCATTCTCTCAGAGCAGTTTCTCCAGAGTCATTAAAGGAAATTATTGAAGTAAGAACTTCCGGCCCGGTTCATATTCACATTGCGGAACAGCTTAAAGAAGTTGATGATGTCCTGGAAAATTACGGTGCGCGTCCGGTGGAATGGTTACTTCAAAATGTAAGCGTTGACTCACGCTGGTGTTTGATCCATGCCACACACATGATTCAGGCAGAAACGCGAAATGTTGCAAAATCCGGAGCGGTGGTGGGACTTTGTCCAATCACAGAAGCAAATCTCGGAGACGGTGTATTTGACGGCAGCGAATTGCTCTCGTCAGGTGGAAAATACGGAATCGGTTCTGATTCAAACGTTTTTATTGCATTGACAGAAGAATTACGTTTGCTTGAATACAGCCAGCGGCTTGCCCTGAAGGGACGTAACGTGATGACAAGCAAGAGCGGTTCCGTAGGCAGTGCAATCTACAACGACGCTTTGGCCGGCGGCGCTCAAGCGTTGGGGCGCAAATCAGGGAGTTTAAGTCCTGGAAACTGGGCCGATTTTCTGACACTAAATGCAGAAGCCTTGAGCTTGTGGGGTTGCTCGGATGATGAATTTCTGGATCGCTGGATTTTCACTGCAGATGATTCACTCGTATGTGAAGTTTGGTCCGCGGGGCGGCAAATGGTGTCGCATGGGCAACACATCCATCACCAGGAAATTGAACAGCGCTATCGCACTGTGATTCAGGAAATACAAAAATAAAAATAATGATGGATAAAATAAAGAAACCGCTACCAAAATATAGGCAAATTAAATCCTTTTCCTTTTAGGAGGATCGGTGGATCAATCTTGAAACTGTACCGTAAGCAAAGCAGGAAAGTTTTGTAACAATTGGGCCGAACGACTGGCTTTTCGAAAAAGTGCAATGGTCTACTTCTGTTGCAGACCATATTATAGTGATATAAATTGAATCGCGAATAATTTAGCTGATATTCTGCAATTATTCATCAAAGAGGTTTTTCATGCTTCAGCTCTAAAACTCGAATCCAGGGAGGTGCTACAAAGAAAAACCTTAACCCGAAAATCAATTTTTAAATAAATCAAGGAAGTTCGGGTACCCCTCTTTTTCCAGATCATTTTTGGCGACAAATCTCAGTGCAGCCGAGTTAATACAGTAACGTAATCCATCTGGTTTTGGACCATCATTAAACAAGTGTCCCAGATGAGAGTCAGCATATTTGCTCCTCAGTTCAGTTCTCACCGAGAACCAGCTGTTGTCTTCTTTTTTGATCAGAATTGTTCCAGCAATAGGTTTGGTGAAACTGGGCCAGCCTGTACCGGATTTATATTTATCAACTGAGCTGAAGAGCGGTTCTCCGGAAACTATATCAACATAAATACCCTCTTTTTTGTTGTTCCAATATTTATTGTTAAAAGGCGGTTCAGTCGCATCATTCTGGGTAACGTCAAACTGTAAAGGTGTCAGCTTTTCTTCAAGTTGTCCCAAATCAGGTTTTTGATATTTTGCAGTTATTTTTAGACTTTTTTCACGGATAGTAGTTTTACCCCAAAGTTCTTTAAGCCGCTGATCACGTCCACAGCGATAGCGATAGTACTTATATCTTATTGGATTTATTTTGTAGTAATTCTGGTGATAATCCTCTGCAGGGAAAAATTCTCCTGCTTTTATAAGCGGAGTTTCAATTGGTTTCTCGAGGATTCCGGAATTTTCGAGCAGAGTTTTGGATTTCTCCGCCAGCTCTTTTTGCTCAGTTGACAGGAAAAAAACCGCAGTTGAGTACTCATGTCCTCGGTCACAAAATTGGCCATTATTGTCAAGAGGATCAATATTTACCCAAAATATTTCCAGTAGTTCCGCATAAGAAATAACAGCCGGATCATAAAAAATCTGTACTGCTTCAATATGGCCGCTTTTTCCATAATTATTATAGTTCGGATTTTTTGATGTTCCGCCGGTATACCCGGAAACGACTTCTTTTATACCGTTAATTTTTTCGAAATCAGCTTCCATACACCAAAAACAACCGCCCGCAAAAATTGCGCTTTCGGCTTTTTCCTCTGCAGAAGAATTAATTGCAGTCAGCCAAAAAAGTAGACAAAATGAAATAAGAAGTAGGAAATATTTTCGCATGTTACCCTCTTGTATCGTAAAAATTGTATTTGTTAAATTTTGCAACCTTCTTAAATAATCTTAAACTAATAAATTATCATCTCGATCGGAGAGAGAACATAATTATATCAGTGCTTAACATAAAATAGTGTTCTCTCTTTGTAAGCAATGACACGTCCTCAGGACTATTTGCTGGTTTATGAATATTGATAAATTCGTAAATAGTTGTCGTTCCTTCGGGAAATATTATTTAAAGTTCCGCCGCAAGCAGCTTAGTTAATTCAGCGGCAGGAATTTCACGGCAGCCGCCGGCATTCTGTCCGCACCAGAGTGGTGAAAAATCTCCGGAACCCATAGCTTCAGCTTTTTTACGTAAACTGGTGACTGCAGCAGCAGCGAGTGGGAATTCAGGAGTGTCAGAATTGACTGGACCGATTTCGCGGATCAAACGATTAACGATTCCACGAGCTGGTCTACCGCTGAAAATGTTTGTCAGCACAGTTTCTTTTGCGGCTTCGCTTTTCAGAGTAGCCCGATGAATCTGACTGGTTTTTGTTTCCGGACAGAGCAGGTACGCGGTTCCAAGCTGTACCGCTGAAGCGCCCATTGAGATTGCGTCTTCAACCTCTTTTGCAGAGGAAATTCCTCCTGCGGCAATTACGGGCAACTTAACTTGCTTAATAAGTCGTGTTACTAGAGCAAATCTTTCCATTTGAGTCGAGAGATCATCCGACAAAAACATGCCTCTGTGACCGCCGGCCTCAATTCCCTGTGCGATGACTGCGTCAGCTCCGTTGGCCTCCAACCATTCAGCTTCTTCAATTGTGGTTGCACTTGCTAGAATTGTCGCGTCCCATTCCCTGACTCTCGATAGCAAACTGCTTGATGGTAAACCGAAATGAAAACTTACTATTGAAGGTTTAAATTCTGCTAATATTTCAGCTGTTTCTTCGCCGAAAGGTTCTCGACCTACACCTTTTGTTATGTCAGCAGAACTTAGGCCAAATTCCTCAAAATACGGTTCGAGAATATCCAGCCATTTTTGCTCGCGTTCAGCATTCGCTTGAGGCTGGCGATGGCAGAAAAAATTTACGTTGAAGGGGTTCCTGGTTTGGGATTTAATTAAAGTCAGCTCAGCCCTGAGTTTTTCTGGAGTGAGCATTGCGCAGGGTAGGGATCCCAAGCCACCGCCATTTGAAACAGCAATTGCTAAAGCACTGTCTTGAACTCCGGCCATAGGTGCTTGAATAATTGGGAACTGTGTCCCGAGGAAATTATTATTGGCCATGATTTTAACATGTTTGAAACGTAGCTGAAATGTCCTGAAACCGTGCTATTTGCGAGAAACGAGAAATCTAGTGTTAGCGGCCTCCCTGAAAAACCCGGAATTTCTTTTTTTGTTTGAATTGTGTATTTTCTGCTTTATAATTCGCGAGGTACGCACCGATTCCCCAGCCGATAAATCCGTAAATAAAAGCATTTGTCCCTGCCTCACCGTGCAAAATTTCCGGACTCCAAAAACCAACCAGCGCACCTGTCAAGGTGCCTAATCGGACATAATTGTCCTGAAATAATGTCAATATCAAAACAAGTAAATTTCGAGTCATTTGCTGAAGACGTACTAACAATGTCGGCTAAAAAACAGCTCTTAAGGTTTGAAATAATGCCAAAAATACTCTGGAGGAAAAATATATGACAAATACTCCTCCGATAAACAAATCACCTTCCCCTTGAAGAGGATTAAAAAACATTACAAAATTTGAGGGGGGATCCAGTTTTTCGTCAGGCGGTTTCTTCATGCGGAACACTATCACCACCACGATAGTTGCTACTGTTAAAACAAGCCAGTTACCCATATTTTAATAACTGTTGTAGAATTATTTTAAGAAAATATTGAATTTGCAGTCTTTACTTACAGTTTAGTTAGTTTATAGAAGATAAACTCAAGTGGCAACGCAAAATCTGTGCAATCATCCAACAAAAATGGTTGCGGTTCGCAACTGAGAACTAATGAATGATACCGTATTTCCGGGAGAACTTTTCAGTTTAAAACCGCATTGCGTCTTCTGCAGACAAACGATACTATGGAATAAATTTGAAGAAGGAGATTTTATGGATGTACCAGCAATGTTTGATCTGAGTTCTAAAGTGGCTTTGGTTTCCGGTGCGAGCCGCGGGATTGGAGCCGAAACTGCAGAAATTTTGGCTGAGTTTGGTGCGCATGTAATCCTGACCAGCCGCAAGGCAGAAAATTTAGAGGCAGTTCAGGCACACATTAAAAATGCGGGCAATCAGGCCTCCTCGATGGTTTGTCATAATGGTGATCTTGCACAGATCGAATTACTGTTTGAAAAAATTCATGAGAAACACGGCCGACTTGATATTCTGGTGAATAACGCGGCAACAAATCCATTTTACGGTTCAGTCCTAGAGGCGGATGAACAGGCCTGGGATAAAACACTTGCTGTGAATTTGAAGGGGCCATTTTTCATGAGCCAGCACGCAGCAGGATTAATGAGAAAAAACGGTGGTGGAAGCATCGTGAATGTCTCTTCGATCAACGGTCGTATTCCGATGTTAAACCAAAGCATTTACTCCATCACCAAAGCGGCGCTTATTTCGATGACACAAGCTTTTGCCAAAGAGCTGGGGCCGGACACTATTCGGGTCAACGCGCTGCTGCCGGGATTGACTGATACTAAATTCGCTTCTGCACTGACCCAGAATGAAGAGTTGATGAAAAATGTTCTTAAGCAAATTCCGCTCGGTAGAATTGCTCAGCCGAGTGAGATGTCAGGGATGGTGCTTTTTCTGGTTTCTGCTGCGGCCTCATACATTACAGGCAGCACCTTCACAGTAGACGGTGGTATGCTGGCCTGAAATCAATGCATTGAGACGGTCATTTATGAATTTTGCATTTGTCATTCCCGCGAAAACGGGAATCCAGCGGTGTACTTACAATGAGAGAATATTACATTTATTTCCTGATGACTTAGTAAAAACTCCTAAACTAATTATTTGTCATCTCGATCGAAGAGAGAGATCTTAATAATATTAGTGCTTAAAATAAAATAGATTTCTCGCTTTGTAAGCAATGACATAATTTGTATTTTAGACTTTCTACATATGCATCATATCCTGACAAAAAGATGAAATATTGCTAAACGGATTGATTTGAAAACTAATAATAAAATTCTACTAACATACTTATATAAGGAACAAAATGAGTAATGAATATCGTATTGAAAAAGATTCGATGGGTGAAATCAAGGTCCCGCAGGCAGCGCTTTACGGTGCGCAAACTCAGCGTGCTGTTGACAATTTCCCGGTTAGCGGAATCTGCATCAGCCGTCCGTTGATACACGCACTGGGTTTGATCAAACAGGGGGCGGCTAAAGTTAATGCAGAACTTGAGAACATTCCAAAAGATGTAGCACACGCAATTCAACTGGCAGCGCAGGAAGTAATTGACGGCAAACTGGATGAGCATTTTCCGATCGACATTTATCAAACTGGTTCCGGAACTTCGAGTAACATGAACGCGAACGAGGTGATTGCGCACCGGGCGATGGAACTCGTTCCGGACTTGTCGGTAAAGGTGCATCCGAATGATCACATCAATTTTGGTCAGAGTTCAAATGACACTTTCCCGACTGCGATCAGAATTGCTGGTTACCTTGAGGCAAAAAACACTTTGATCCCGTCACTTAAATTTTTACGTGAAATTTTGCTGAAAAAAGGGGCCGAATATTCCCATGTGGTCAAGACCGGCCGGACACATCTGATGGATGCTATGCCTGTTACTTTTGAACAGGAATTCGGTGGTTATGCACGGCAAATTGAGATTGGAATCCAGCGCATAGAATCAGCATTGGAACAGATGGCGGAGTTGCCGATGGGCGGAACAGCGGTTGGTACCGGAATTAATACTGATCCGCAATTTCCGCCTAAATTTGCGGCAGAGATATCAAAACTTAGCGGCGAGTCTTTCCGTGAAGCGGAGAATCATTTTGAAGCACAGTCAACGGTGGACGCGCCGGTTGCTTTGGGAGCCCAGTTAAAAACCCTGGCAGTCAGTCTGCTGAAAATTGTCAATGATTTGCGCTGGATGAATTCCGGACCAAACGGAGGCCTCGGAGAAATTCAACTGGCGGCACTTCAACCGGGATCTTCGATTATGCCCGGAAAAGTGAATCCGGTGATTGAAGAATCAATGGCGATGGTCTGCGCGCAGGTAATCGGTTATGATGCGTCGATCAGCGTTGGTGGTTTATCTGGAAATTTTGAGTTGAATGTGATGCTGCCGATGGTAGCGCACAGTCTGCTGGAATCCATCCGCCTGCTGGCTAATGCTTCACGTAATCTGGCGGAACGCTCGGTATCACGCCTGGTAGTACGTGAAGATCACATCAAGGCTCTTGTCGGTAAAAATCCGATTCTGGTCACTACACTCAATCCACTGATCGGCTATGATCTGGCAGCAAAAATTGCTAAAAAAGCCTTTGCGGAGAATCGTGCTCTCAAGGAGGTTGCATTGGAAATGTGTGATTTGTCTGAAGCAGAACTGGACAGTGCGCTTGATCCGGCCAAGATGACCAAAGGCGGATTTGTAGAGTGAGGTATTGTTACTGATCTGCATACCCGTCTGAATCAGCTTGATCAACTTAAAGATGATTTAAATTAATGGATGTTTCCATTTAATTCATTAAGCATGATTCTTTAAATCAAGGGCAGACTGTCGGTAGGGTTTTTTTCTAAAAGCTGTCGGTCGTGAAAGTAACGGATAGTGGTATTGGCGGAAGCATGACGTGCGTAAGACTGAACTTTCTGCAACGGTTCACCCAGTTCCAGCGCAAGTGTGATTGCAGTGTGCCGCAGATAATGTGCAGAAATATTTAAGCCGATAGCTTTGCCAAGTCTGGAGACGATGTCATTAATGCCTTTTCCAGACATTTTTTGACCGAGTGTCCGGAAGCCGAGTGATGGAAAAACATGTACGGAATCAATGTTATTTTGGTGCAGCAATGAGTGCCACTCGGATAATTCTTGATGAAGTTCATGCCTCAATTTAATACGCTGTTCTTTTCCGCTTTTCGTATGCCTCAGTACTGCTACATAAAAATCGCCATCCTGCACGATATCATCCCAGCGTAAATCAGATGCTTCACCACGTCGGGCTGCGGTGAGATACAGAAATTTCAACACCAAATCATTCCTGAACCGAAGCAGGGGTGCTATACGTCCATCGTATTGCATTACCTTATTTGCCTCTATCATGGCATTGAGTTGCGAAACTTGGAGAGCACCTTTACTAGTTGCAGTGTCAACTTTTTCCGCGCGAATAACGGAGGCTTTGAAAGGATTTTGTTTGAGGTAGCCAAACTCTGTCAGCACCTTGCAGACTTTGCGCAAGGCACTCATGGTTTGATTGATGGTCGAAGCTTTTTTGCCTGAAGACTTCAGCTGATTTTTGTATTCGAGCATCTGGAGAGGATCGAAATCCTCCATTTCCCGCAGTTCCCGGATATCTGCCCATTCCTGTAAATCCCTGAAGGCACGCGCGTATGCACGTTGAGTATTGGCCGCATATTCACCAAAAACCAGCTTCAAGGCTTCATTCGGTGCAAGAGATGGCTGGTTTACAGCAACTTCCCCTGCTTCCGGATTCGGCATTTCAGAAATTTGCTCTTCTGCTGAAATAATTTCCATTTAATTCTTTTGAAACTATTGTAAAAGTTGTCACTCGCGCGAAACCGGAATGACAAACAAGTGTGTTAATTTTATATTTACTAGCGCATCAATCTTCGTCAAGGCTGAATCAGAATCGTAACCACGTAAGGTGGATGTCGGATCAACAACTTCATTGGCGGAGGTAGTTTCAGTAAATCAACCGACTCAAGAATTGATTTGTCGAATTTATGAGAACCGCTTCCTTTTAACAAACGTCTTTCAATCACCTTTCCGTATTTATCAATCTGCAGTCTCAGTCTTGCTTTTAAGTTTTTAATGGATTGATTACGGTTTTTTTGTCGAAAGAACATTAAATCTTTTTTGATTTTGTTCCAGATCAACTGATTGTAACGTCTTTGTGCAATTTTGAATTGTAGTTCGTCCAACGATGATCTGGTTTTCGGTTTAAAACTTTCCGTTCTTTTCCGCAATTTAGTGTCGGACGAAAGCTTTGCTGTTTTATTTATAGTTTTTGCAGAATCGATTTTCTCTTTCACTGTTCCCGGAGAAATTGAAGGAGAAAGCGTCTGCGGTCTTGTCCGTTCCACTACCATTGGAGGCATTGCGTAACTCTGCATCCGGAGCACTACATTAGTCAACATCTCTTCAGGAGTCAAAGCGCAGAGCGTGCACACTTCATGTTTCACTCGCCAGCGCTGATTTTCGCCTATCAGGACCAGAGTCAGTCGCTGATATTCCGGTTGGCTTTTAAGTAAAAATAAACTTGTCTGCGGAAATGCCGCGTGTACCTCCTGTATACATTTTAGCTGAAGACAGTAACTTTTCTCTGCGGAACTCTCTAGTTTTTGCAGGGCTATTTCAAAAGCGCTTTGCTTGCTTAAATCAAAGCTGCCGGCTAATTCATTCCTCAATTTGTGAAGCAAGATTTGTTCCGAAAATTCTGGTGCGGAGCCCGTGTTTAATCCCATAACCACCGCACTCGGTTTGTATCCCTGTGCCCAAACCGGAGAAGTCAGTGAAAAGATAAACAACGTAATCAATACAGTAAAGATTGAGTGCTGAAAAGAACGATTAGGGGAATTTGAAATAAACACAGAAAAGCTATAATTTTGAGAAAAGTAATCAACGCGACAGCCCTTTGTTATACAACGGTATGAGACTTTTCGCAAGAAGTTGCGGGATTAGTTAAAAACTGAAAAGTAGCTTTTGAGGAACGGGTTCTTGGAAGATACAGATATTATTAAGATCTCTCTCTTCGTTCGAGATAATGTTTAATTAGTTTAGGAGTTTTATTGTAAAAATGAAAAAATTAAGTGTTTTTGACATTGCTCCTGATTCGCTTGTAGAGTTAAAATTGAAAATATTATTCATCGTAAATTTAATTGAGATTGAGTTAATAATGGAAATGAACCGCTGACACTATTGCATGAGCGAGTTCCGGCTCTTTTGAGACAAAGGGGAAACGCTGTGAAGCAAAAAATTTTCATAAGAATCTCTGTCAAGACTTCTCCAGATAAATGCAGGCAATGTAACCGCGCTAAAGATTATTAAAACCCAAATAATTGCTTTAAGCAGTCCATGCATGATATTCTTTCAGAAATATGTTTAGCTGCATTTTCGGAAAAATCTTCAGCAGATTAGCAGAATAAAAATTGTAATTCCGCTGATTATGTAATCGAATAGTTTTGCAATTTCTTACAACAATAAATGGCAAGCATGCTGAATGAAAATGAAGTAAAAGAAAAGATTATAACTCTACGTTCCGGAAATGCTAAGTTAGCAATCATACCAGAAGTTGGAGCTTGCATCACCCGTTATTGTTTAAAAACTGAAGAACAGGTATTGGAACTCATGCGTCCGGCAACTCAAGCAGGACTTGCCGCAGCGGATCCATCGGGAATGGGCTGTTTCCCATTGATTCCTTTTTCAAATCGTATCTGCAACGGACGGTTTTCGTTCCAGGGAAGACAGATTAAAATGCCACCAAATTTTCCACCGGAAATTCACACAATTCACGGTCACGGCTGGAAAGTTCCTTGGACTGTATCCGAAGTTCAGGAAAATAGAGCCATGTTAGCATATCAGCATTTTGCGGATGAATGGCCGTTTCCATATTTGTCTCGCCTGGTTTTTGAACTGAATGGCTCCACACTGACGGTGACTTTGCAAATCACCAACAGCGGAAAATCAGCGATGCCGGCCGGAATGGGGTTGCATCCATATTTTGTCCGAACTCCAAATTCCACGATTACAGCTAAAACAGAAAAAATGTGGGTCAATGATTCCGAAAATATACCTTTGAGTCTGGAAAAGTCGGAGGAAATAAAACGCTTGAATCACGGCTTTTCTGTCAAACAAAAATCGCTGGATAATCTTTTCTGCGGTTGGAATCGTGAAGTGCTGATTTCATGGCCGGAATGGGATGCCGCTCTCAAAATATCTGCAAAATCACCTTTGGATTATTTGGTGATTTTCACTCCTCCGGAAGAAGATTTCTTTTGTGTGGAGCCGGTCAGTCATGTCACAGATGCCTTCAATCTATTGGAAAACGAGTCCACCGGTCACGGCGCTAAAATTCTGCTTCCGGATGAAGTTCTTGAGGGGAAAATTAGTTTTGTACCGGTACTGAATTAATAATTATGAAAATTTATTAACTTTTTAACCAGTAACGGGAAAATTCCCAGTAGGACGAATGATCCAATTAGTGTCGGTGAAAGGATGTCGCCTATAGCTTCAATTTTTGCGAGTTCAGAACCGGCGTTGATATAAACCAGGGTTCCAGGCAGCATTCCCAGTTGACTCACCCAGTAAAAGGTGAAAGTTCGCAGAGGAGTCAAGCCCATGCCCAGATTGATTACAAAAAAAGGAACAATCGGTAAAAGACGTAATGTAAATAAATAAAAACCGCCATCCTTTTGAATGCCGGAATTTATGGTTTGCATTTGTTCCCCAAAACGTTCCTGTGCCCAGTCACGTAATATAAAACGTGAAATTAACATGGCGAGTGTCGCGCCGATGGTACTGGCAAATGAAACTGTTACTGTGCCTGTCAGTATGCCGAAAAACGCGCCTCCACCCAAAGTCATCCACACTGCACCCGGAAGTGAAAACGCTGTCATGACTACGTAACCCAGGAAATAACTGCCCAGCACAAGGATTGGATTTTGCTCGTAATATGAAATGAATAATGCTTTGGAGGATTTTAGATATTGGAGAGTCAGATATTGTTGCAAATCGAAAACGTAGAACAAAGCAACGACAATGCTGAATGTTGCTGTCAACAAGATGATTTTTATTCGTTTCTTCTTTCCTGCCATAAATGTGATAGCTATAGTTTCGTTTAATTCAGAGTTTTTAGAAAACAGTCGGGTCTCAGTTTAAATGTGGCTCTTCAGATAATATGACACGTTTACCGTGTAAAGCACCCCATGTGGTGACACAGAAAGGGACACAATAAGTAAGGGAAACTTTAACATAATTTAAAGAACCACCTTCTAGAATGACATCCCCGTGATTAATTAAGGTCAGGATTGTCCCAACTACAAGCGCGGTCATAAAGGCCCTTTTTGGTGTTCCATCTCCAAACGCTAATTTGAAAAAGTCCGAATGCAAAGTATTTTTTAACATTTTTAATCCTCGGATAATTATTAAGCGCACATTTTTGCAGGGTGATGATTTTATAATCCTCTTTAACGAGTCTGGCAATGCTGCTTGCAAAACGGTAGAGCAAATCGCCATGTTCCTCTAACCACTGTGATATCCCTCAAGTGGACTTTCCGGATTAGCGCTTTTGTTCAAGTCAACCATCAGCTTTCCATCTCAGTTGCTAAAAGTTGATTTTTTCCAACATTTACTTCCGGTTGTTGCTTTTTAGTCACAACAAGTTGTCCGCATGCACCCTGGATGTCCTGCCCTTTGGAGATCCGCAGTGGTGCGACCACATCATGATCAAGCAGATACTTTTGAAACTTCCGTGCCTGTTTTTGTGAAGGAACCTGATATTTGTTGCCCGGATCAGAGTTATACGGGATCAGGTTTATTTTGAATTTAAGACCGTGCAGTAAGCGAATCAAACCCTTTGCGTCTTCAATCGAATCGGTCAGATCACGAATCAGAATATATTCGAAGGTGATTCGTCTGCGTGATTCCAGGGGGAATTCGCGACAAGCTTTCATCAGTTGTGCAAGATTGTAAGCATTGTTGACAGGCATCAGTTTTGAACGCACTTCGTCTGTTACGCCATTCAGGGAAATTGCTAGATTGGTTTTAATTTTTTCTTTACCAAACTGCCGTATTTTCGGTAAAAGTCCGGAAGTGGAAACAGTAATACGCCGTTGTGAAAAATTAAATCCGTGTTCATCAGTCAAAATTTCAAGTGCCTGCATAAGGTTTTGATAATTATGAAAGGGTTCACCCATTCCCATAAAAACTATATTCCGCAATTTATTTTCTTCCGGAAGATCCTCAGAGACAGTCAAAACCTGATCAATAATTTCTGAAGTTTTCAAATTACGCACCAGACCCATCGTGCCGGTCATGCAGAAATCACAACCCATTCCGCATCCTACCTGCGATGAGACACAGATTGTATTGTGACTGGTGTGAGGCATGAAGACCGATTCAATGCTCTTTCCGTCTTCCAGCAATAAACGGTACTTGATAGAACCGTCCTGCGAATGATGCTCCTCTGCCTTTTTGAGCTTACTGATCCAAAAATTCTCTTCAAGTAGTTTTCGCGTTTCCTTGCCTAAATTCAGCATTTCGGCAAAACTTTCCACCCTTTGTTGATAAAGCCAATAAAAAACCTGATCTGCACGAAAAGCCTGTACTTTTCTTTGTGAACTGGCTTTTTCATCCATCCACTCACGCAGATTCTGGCGTGTCCAATTTTTTATATTGTACAGTTTGGACATTTAAAATTTCGAAATGTAACTATTTTTTTGATTATGTTATTCTTCATGATAAGTAAATGCATGAGTCTGGTCAAGTACGAGTAATTTCAAGCAAAAAATCTTTTTACACAGATTGGTCAACAAATGAAATGTTTAAAATGTGGATGGTCTAATTCCGACACCGCTGCTTATTGTCAAAACTGCCATTCATATTTGGCAGAACCACCAGGAATGGAATCGTTAAATACCTTCAAGGCACTAATCTTAGGACTGTTTATCACCGGGATTTTCTATCTTGTTTTTCCGATGCCTGTAATCAGGAGTGAATATTGGCTACAGTTGTTTTCCGGACGTATTTCAGAAACTATTTTTGCGCTCGTGCTCTGGTCATTATTTTTACTTTATTTCAAGTGGCGTCAGTTTCGTCAGCAACATCGGGCCTACGCGGCTTTCCGTAATCAGTTACTGCATGACTCATTGTTAAAGGGTGTCTATGTGAAAGATGTGGACGAGCGTATCCTTGAAATAAGTCAGTTTTTGCAGGAACAAAAAGTCAAAAAATTTCAGGATAGTGTTATTTTCAGGAGGGTACGCCGTACCTTAAGACATCTAAAAGCCATTCCGAAAAAGGAAGAAATAACTTCGATTCTGAATTATCAGGCAGAAATAGACCACAACCGCATGCAAAGCAGTTATGCTCTGCTAAATGTGTTTATCTGGGCAATACCAATTCTTGGATTTATCGGCACTGTTTTTGGTATAGGACAGTCAATCGGAGAATTTTCAGATTTCATCCGCAGTGCTAACGGTACAGACTTGAACACGCAAATGCGTTCAGCGCTCGGTGGAGTTACAAGTGGTTTGTCAGTCGCTTTCAGCACAACATTTATCGCCCTGGTTGGAGTTGTGCCTATAATGATGCTCGCCTCTTCTCTGCGTAAACGTGAAGAAGATTTGCTGCTCAGTGTGGAAGAATACTGTCTGGAAGATCTGCTGCCTAATTTACATGTACGCCCGGGAGATGAACTGCTGGATGACGCAGTAAGTGGACATTTGGAGCAAATGGCGGAATTTTCTGAAAACTGGCGTAAACAGGTTTCTCCGGTGCTTGAATCAGTAGAGCAGCATTCAAAAGGTTTGGCCGCGCAAGTTGGTGGGTTACAGCCTTTGATTCAAAAATTCAGTGAATCTTTGTTTGCAGCAAAAGATGAAGTGAATGAGCTTAATCAAGCTGATAATAATAAAGAAAAGCCCGCAAGTCCGAAAACAGAATCCTTGCAGGACGAAAAAGGTCCAACTAACAGCCAAGCATCAAATCAATGAGGCACGCCTCTCATTCTCCCCGTGTTACACTGTTTCCATTCCTGAGTGTACTGCTCAGCACGATGGGAGTTTTGGCTTTCCTTTCGATCAGTTTTTTACTCGTAGTTCCGCAGGACGCAGATTCTCTTTCAACTCCAAAGCGTATCAAGTTTGAATGGGTGGGTGCACCCGGATATGTCAAACCGATTTTTATTCGCTGTTATGCGGATCGGATAGAATATTATAATTTGTTTGAAAATCAGGATTACACCATTATGCTGGAGGAATTACTGGATCAACTTCAGGGAGATAATCCGGAATTGTTGTCATACCTTGCTCAACTCTTTCAACTGAATACCAGTATAAAAAAACAGTTTGGAAAAACAGAATATTATCCGCTTTTATTGGTTTATCCGGACGGCGTATTGACTTCAGAATTATTGCTGGTTGTGATTGAAAAAATAGGCGGCTTGAATTTTGGACTGGAACCTATGCTGCCAAACTGGGAAGTTCCATATCAGAGTCTGAATGCGGAAGGATAATAAAAGATGTCATGAAAAAACGTTGTGTATTTAGCATATTTATTTTTTTTGTATTATGTTTCTCTGTTGCCTGCCAGGTATATAAAAGCCCAGTTCAGAATATAGAAGAAAACAGTTTGCGCAATGCTGTCAGGATCCATCCTGTTCATGAATTAGCTTATGTCAGGCTGGCTCAATATCTTGAAAGTCACGGACGTTACAGTGAAACTTTTTCGGTTCTCCGTGTGGGGCAACAGCGTATTCCAGGCGCGATCGCACTTGTCCGTCTGGAGGGAGGTCTCTTTCAGGGCTTGGGTTTTTATAACGACTCTGAAAAATTTTACTCTGCACAAATCAGCGAACATCCGGATGAAGCACTGCTTTATTTAGATCGCGCACAGCTATACTGGCGTATGGAAAAACATCAACTCGCCCTTGCAGATGCTCAAAAAGCAATCACTTTGCAACCTGATTTGTTTGAAGCACATTATCTGACAGGTGTAATTTTATCACGGAAAACTGACCCAAATGTGACGGATCAGTCTGAAAAAGCACTGGACTCGTTTATTAGCGCCAGTGAAATTAATGCGAGGAATCCGGATCTCTGGTTACATATTTCTGTTTTATGGGAGAGAATTGACGATATTCACAAAGCAAAACTGTCCATGCTGCGTGCAGTTGAACTTTCACCGGAATCAAAGCTATACCTGCGGCGTCTTACTGTTTTGCAGGAAAAAGAGCTGGATCAGGCAAGCCAGCAAAACTCAGTGGAAATTACGGAAGATCTCCGGAAAACTCTTCTCCATATGCTGAAATTGTTTCCGAATAACAGTTGGGTACAGGCGCACTATGGAAATTGGGCCTGGACCCAGGATGAATTTGAGACGGCGGAAACACACCTGCGCCGCGCCATAACTTTAAACTCGAAATATCCATGGGCCAGCTTCCGTTTGGGTGTTGTTTATCTCTCACAGGAAAAATGGGAATCGGCACTGCTCTCTTTTGAAGAGGGGTTAAAAAATGATCCAGAAAACGAATGGGCAATTCAGCAGGTCGGACATGCCCTGGAAATGCTGGGAAAAAATGAGCAAGCAATTGAACGTTACGAATGGTTGATGGAAAATACTCCTGCAAATCTGCTGGTCATCAATCGTTTGAATCGTCTCTACTGGAATGAGTTTTTGTTTGAAAAAGGTGAAAACATACTTTTACGTGGGCTGGAAAAATTTCCAACTGAAACCAGACTGATTGAAAAACTGGTTGCATATTATGAATCACACAGGCTTTTTGAAAAAGCAGCAAATATTTTGACGTCCTTTGTACTGTTGGAACCTGATAACTCAGCGGCACTGGCCAAAATAGGTTTTTATGAAAAAAACTTAAACCATCCTGAAGAGGCCCTGCTCTGGTTCAATAAAGCACTCTCTGTTTCAAATGATTTTGAATGGGCACGTATTCAAAAGATTGGCTTATTGCTGAAAACAGAAAACACAGAAAATGCGGAAAAAGAACTTAAAAACTTTCTCAAGCAAAAACCTGATTCGGAATGGGCGCTGCTGGAGTTATCACAGTTAAAGTTGAAACAGGAGCAATTTGCAGAGGCGGAAAAGTTGCTCAACAGAGGCCTGCTGAAGTACAAAGATTCTCCGGGTTTACTGCAGGCTCAGGGTCGTTTGTACAAAATTCAGCAACGATGGCAGGAAGCGGAAATAGTCTTTCAGAAACTGCTGAAATTAAGTCCACACAATTCTCTGCTGCTGACACACTTGGGCTTTACTCAATGGAAACTGAATAAAGTAAGGACGGCACGACAAAACATAACACTGGCTCTCTACGAAAATCCAGGTAGTCTTTTGGCGTGGAATCTTCATTTGCTACTACTGCCGGAATCCCTGCAGCGTCGCTGGTTTGGTGAGGAATATGAAATTCTGCTGCCAGTTTTAACAGAACTTGTGAGCCAAACTCCTGAAAAAGCATGGCAGAAAATAACTGCGATTCGGACCGACCCTTTTACTCGGCAGGTGTTGAAAAATTTACATTACCTGCTGGAAGGTGCTCCGGCCGAGATTATCATGGAACCGCAGGATATGACCTCAAAAAAACTGCCGCCGTGGATGCACGAGCAGTGGGGTTATTTTCATGAAATGCGAGGAAACAGAGAGCTAGCGGCGAAGCATTTTGAAGTAGTTTTAAAAGCACTTCCTGAAAACGCCTGGATTCACGCACGCCTAGGTTGGGTCTATGAAAGACTGGTGAAAATGGAACAAAGTCGGAAGCACTATAGCAAATTTTTGCAGAAAAATCCGTTGGCGTTTGATGTCAGCTTCAGGCTGGCCAATGTTGAAACATTGTCAGGCAACGAAGTGGCAACAATCGAGCTGTATGAAAAAATAATTGCTGTGCGGCCAGAAGATGATTTGGTGTTGAACAACCTTGCCTGGCTCTATCTAACTGCACAGGACAGGCAGTTGCGCAATCTTGAGAGAGCAATGAAGTTAGCCCAAAAATCAGTCGACCTGCTACCAAATATAGATAATTTAGATACTTTAGCTGAAGCTTATTTTCAATCCGGTGATACAAAGCAAGCCCTTGATGTTATCCGCAAGGCTGCTAGTGAAGTAGATTATCCTCCAAAAAGACATTCCTATTTACGTAAACAACTGCTACGTTTCCGTAAAGGAGATACTGACTCAAACCCGCCGACTTTATCCTGATTGTAAGCTTAGCTTAGTTTTGCCTGTTGACAGAGTGATCAGAAGAAAATTAAAGCTTAATTTTGCAGTCAAGCAAATTATTTTAAAACTAAAACATGATATGGAATAAACTGAGGCTGTTTCATGATTTAGGACCATAAGTAGCTTATTTCTGAACTAAGAATTTTTCCTCTTGTGGTTTGCTTTTATTTTGCTAAAATGCACGATTACCCTAGAGTGGAAGGTGTTTTATAAGAGCTTCCTAAGGCTGGGGGGAATTCCAATGATTGAAGACTTAAATCAAAATAACAGTTTCAAATACAGGATTAGGTTCTCTGTTTGCTGGGAGCGTCTTTGATTCAAGAGGAATAAAATCGATGTTTGCATTTCCATTCAGGGGGTGCTTTAAATATAATTAATTGGAGAAAAAAATGAGAAACTTCAAACTTAGCATTGCTCTGTTGTCAGGACTGTTTCTGACCTTCAGTCCAATTGCCTTCGCTAAAGTGACTGGAAATACCATCACTTTAGGCTCAGCGATTTCGTTTACGGGAAAATATTCCTCGAACGGTATCCATGCTTCAAATGGATACAATCTGGGAATCAAACGTGTCAACGAAATGGGCGGCGTCAAGGTTGGTGGAAAGACTTACAAGCTTGAGGTCAAGTATTATGATGATGAATCCACTCCAGCACGGGGTGCTCAGCTAGCCGAACGCCTGATCAAGCAGGACGGCATCAAATTCTTTCTCGGGCCTTATAGCTCTGGACTAACAAAAGCTATTGCTCCGGTGACAGAGAAATATAAAATTCCGATGGTTGAAGCTGAAGGTGCATCAAGGTCTCTTTTCACTCAGGGCTACAGGTATCTATTTGCAGTACTTTCAACTTCAGAACAGTATCTGGCAAGTTCAATCGGACTTGCGGCAGTAATCAATAAGAAGAATGGGAAATCTCCTGGAGATGTCAAAGTTGCCATGGCATTCGAGAATGATCCATTCTCTCTTGATATACGTGCCGGTGTGATGGATGACGTTAAAAAACATGGATTGAAGATTGTAATCGATGACAAACTGCCAAGGGATTTGAGTGATATGACACCAACCCTTCGAAAGGCTAAGGCTTTGAAAGCAGATCTCCTAGTTGTTTCAGGACATTCCAAGGGCGCTGCAACACTTGGTCGCCAGATCACTGAAATGAAGGTCAAGGTGCCCATGATAGCAGTTACGCACTGCGAAGCTGCAAAACTGATTAAGAAATTCGGCGCGGATGTTAATGGGTTACTCTGTCCAACCCAATGGGCGGAAACCCTCACTTACAGCGGCAAACATTTCGGTTCCGCAGGTGAATACGATAAGCTATTCAAAGCAAGCTTTGATGGTTACAAAAACGTTCCATATCAGGCAGCACAGGCAACAGCAGCTGTATTGGTGTGGGCTGAGGCTTTCGAACGTGCGAATTCCTTCGATACTGAAGCATTGAGGGATGCGCTGGCAGCCACGGATATGAAAACTTTCTACGGGGGTATCCGTTTTTCAAAAGCGGGTAACAACATTGCTAAACCAATGGTTCTGAGACAGATTCAGAATGGGAAACTGAACGTAGTTGCACCACCAGAGTGGGCATCTCATCCGGTTGAATGGCCTCGTTGATTTTTATCTCCAAAGAAATTTGTTAAAGCGTTCTTGTTTAAATATGGGAACGCTTTTCTCCTCGTACTTTGAATATTAAGTTTCATGATTGACAACTTAAGCCTGTTAGGTTTGGCACCTTTGCTGAATCTGCAGTTGTTTATTGACGGATTATTAATTGGTTCTATTTTCGCTCTTGCTGCCTACGGTCTGGCTTTGGTATGGGGAGTGATGAATATCAAGAACCTTGCACAGGGTGATTTCGTCATAATGGGAGGCTACATCGCATTCACTCTCTCAGAATCTCCTTTTAATCTGCATCCTATCCTGAGTATTCCTTTTGTTTTCGTGATCATGTTCGTTTTCGGCTGGGTCTTGTACCAAACCATCATCCGCCGTGTGATCGAGCGAGATCTTTTCACCTCTCTTCTGGCAACTTTCGGTCTGGCCATCGTCATTCAACAATTAATCAATCTTGCATATGGACCCGATGTACAGACAATTCGCTCTGAAATGGCAATACGAGAATTTTTTGAAGGCGAAGTTACAATTGCAGACATAAAATTTGTGTCCTTCATTTTGGCCATGATTATGGGGTTAATGATAACAATTTTCATGAAAAAAAGCAGGATGGGGAGGGCAATTCGCGCCACCTCACAAAATGCTCGTGCAGCACGTATCATGGGCATTGATACTGACCGGGTTTACGCATTCACCTTCTCACTCAATGCAGCGATTTGTGGGATTGCGGGAGTTTTAATCTCCATGATCTGGGTTATTCAGCCTTTTTTCGGCATAACACATTCTATCAGGGCATTTGTAATTGTTACATCAGCAGGATTCGGTAACCTCATTGGAGTAATCCTTTCTTCTTTGGGTCTGGGAGCAGTGGAACAATTCAGTGGATTTATTTTAGGTGCAGAATTTCAACAGGCCACTGTGGTAGGGCTTCTGGTGGGAGTTCTTATTATCCGCCAAATCATACAAGGTCGTCAGCGTCAGGTGGTCCAGTGAAAAGTAAAACAAATAAAATACTATTTTACGCTGTAATTCTGCTAGCAGGTATCTTTGCTCCAATTATTTTTCCAGCTTACACTTTCCAATTGGCATTACTCTGGATGATGATTTTGTTTGCTTTGACCTGGGACATTCTAGGCGGCCAGATGGGGTACAATTCGCTTGGAAACATCCTGTTCTTTGGTGCAGGAATGTACATCTGTACCATTGTACAGATTGGAATGTACTATGACGTTGCAGAATACACTGCGCATTTTGGTGCAGTAAAGATAGATTTTACTCCGTACCAGTACTTTAGTGGGTTGGCACTTGGATTGGTATCGGCTGCAATAGCTTCTCTGGTATTTGCCGTAATATTTGGCTGGATTGTCTTTGGCTTGCGCGGACCGTATTTCGCAATTGGTACGCTGGGTGTGGCCATTGCCGCAGGGGAACTGGTCGGTGCGTGGGACTATGTTGGAGGAGGCGGGGGGATCTCCGTACCAAGCTATCCTGGGGAGCCGGACGACCGCGCATTGTTTTTTTATGCTCTTTGTTTTATTTCCGCTGTTAGTACTTTCGTATTCCTCAAATGGCTGTATTCAACCAGGTTCAAGTTAGCCCTCAATGCCATCCGTGATGATGAAGAAAAGGCCGAAGCAATGGGTATTCATACCAATCGCTACAAGACCATCGCCTGGTCATTTGCAGCATTTTTTCTGGGCATTTCTGGAGGAATTTTTGGTAACATGACAGGATTCATTGAACCACTTGAAGTGGCCTTCCCAACTGTTACTTTCGGCATCTTTATGGTCCTTATGGTTTTGCTGGGTGGAAAAGGAACTCTTTGGGGGCCTGTCATAGGTGCGGTACTATTTCATCTCATCAAGGAAATTACCTGGACCTACCTGCTTGGCTGGCAGTGGGTTGCACTGGGAGTTCTGATTATTATCAATGTGGTTTTTTTCCAGCAGGGTATCATGGGATGGGTGCAGGATAAGTGGCCGCATTTATTCGGAATTTCAGTTGATTCGGTTATGGCTGCAGGTGAAAAAGAAAACTCTACGAAAGAAGTCGCCTAATGAGAAATATTATTGAGGTCAGAGGAGTGAACAAATCTTTCGGTGGCGTGGTTGCCAACCACGACATTTCTCTGGATGTACAAACTGCGAAAATTACCGGTTTGATTGGACCAAATGGGTCCGGGAAAACAACCCTTTTCAATTCGATTGTTGGATTTCATCCAATTGATTCCGGGACCATCCAGTTTGGGGGACATGAAATATCAAAGATACGGGTGCAAAAAATTGCGCGTTTGGGTATGCTACGGACATTTCAACAGACAAGAATCTACACAGAAATGAATTGTGTTAAGAACATGCTTATTTCTGCTGCACACCACAAAACGGGTTGGTTTGATATGTTTCGAAAGTACCCTCAGGAACTGACTGAGAGGGCGGAACATTTGTTGGAATTCGTTGGGCTTTTTTCCAAACGTAATCTAATTTCAGGAGACCTTTCATTTGGTCAGCAAAAGCTTTTGGAGTTTGCCATGGCTTTGATGAATGAACCCAAGGTTCTGTTGCTTGATGAACCGACTGCAGGCATCAATCCTACCTTGATCAACGGGTTGATTGATCGTTTGAAACGGGCCAACCAGGAATTCGGCATCACTCTCTTTGTTATTGAACACAACATGAGAGTGGTGATGAATCTTGCAGAAAGTATATACTGCCTGGCACACGGGGAAATGCTGGCAAAGGGCACTCCAGATGAAATTAAAAACAATCAAAATGTTATCGACGCATATCTGGGAGCACATTGATGACTTCAGATTTTTCGCTAAATAAAACTAAACCAGAAACGTCTTTTGGTTATCATGATGGTGCAGTTGAAACTGTCATATCCGTAGATGATGTAAACCGGCAGGCACAGGAACTAGCCGAAACGATCAGTAAGGAAAAAATAGCCAGCCTCATCCAGGGGGAACCTTTTTTAAAAATTGAAGGACTTCATGCCGGTTACGGAAAAATGGAAATTCTTCATGACTTCAACCTACAGATTGGAAAGGGGCAGTCCCTTTGTATGATAGGTCCAAATGGAGCAGGTAAATCCACTGTACTTCATTCTATTTTTGGATTTACCAATATCTTTTCTGGAGAAATTAAGACTCGGATTAGTGACTCTGAAAGGACAATTACCAAAATGAGTTCCAACCAGAAATTAGAAGTAGCCGGTATTTCTTATATCCTTCAGGATAATTCAGTATTTCCGGAAATGACAGTGGAAGAAAATCTAATGATGGGCGGCTATCTCAAGGAAAACACGGATGCCGCACAGGAATCAACTGAGCGCATCTTTGAGAAATATGATCGACTCAAAGCAAGACGAAACAACCCCGCAAAGGTACTCTCAGGTGGAGAAAGACGACTGCTTGAAATTTCAAGAGCGCTGGTCATGGAACCCAACATCCTGCTTGTCGATGAACCATCAATTGGTTTGGAGCCGCGTTTTATAGACATGGTTTTTGAAATTCTCGATGATCTTCAACGAAATGAAGGCAAAACCATAATCATGGTGGAACAGAATGCCAAGAAAGGGCTTGAATTCTGTGATATTGGCTATGTACTGGTTTCTGGGAATTTAGCCATGGCTGATTCCGGAGAAAATTTACTGGCAAATCCGGATGTAGGACGCTTGTTTCTGGGGGGATAAAAAAGTTTCAGTAGTTCAGAGTTGCTTTTCAGGATTTCCTTCTACAAGGTATATTAAAGATAGCGACTGGATGAAGATGCTTCCTTATCCGGAAGTGGAGTAACATAAGGCTGTTGTGGTGGACCAAATTGCAGATCGTGTGTTCCCACGTATACCAGCCCCAATAGCAGTAAAGCGATAAAAATCAAAATCACCTTCTTTTCCTGCGGATCAAAGTTGTCAAGCATAATCAGAATTGCTGCAGAAATCTAAGGTCGTTTCCGTAAAAATAGCGGATATCATCAATATTGTGTTTTAACAACGCAGGCCTTTCAACACCCATTCCGAAGGCAAATCCGCTCCATTCTTCTGGATCATATCCTCCGTTACGTAAGACAACCGGATGCACCATTCCTGCACCGGCAACTTCTAGCCAGCCTGTATATTTGCAGAGCCGACATCCCGCGCTTCCGCTGTCTGCATTATCTTTACAACTGCAGCTCATATCGATTTCAATGCTTGGTTCAGTGAAAGGGAAGTAACTTCCGCGGATTCTCACTTTTCGGTCTGCTCCATACATTTTATGCGCGAATTCACTCATCACCCCAATCAGGTCAGTCAGCCTGATATTTTTTCCAATAGTCAAACCTTCAACCTGATAAAACTGATGTTCTGAACGCGGGGTGATTTGCTCGTAGCGGTAGCATTTACCAGGGAGAATCACCCGAATTGGTTCCGGATAATATTCACGCATGGCCCATATTTGTCCGGGAGAAGTGTGGGTACGTAATACCACCTCGTCATCAACCCAGAAAGTGTCCCACATATCCCGTGCAGGATGGTATTCCGGAATGTTCAGCAGTTGAAAATTGTATTCGTCACTTTCCACTTCTGGTGCTTCATAAACCTGAAATCCCATTTCCTGAAAAATTTGATAAATACGGCGTAAGGTCTGTGTAGTCAGGTGCAGATGACCCGTCGTGCAGGGACGTCCCGGAAGAGTTACATCCAGATCGTCAATTTCTAGTTCTTGATGAAGCTTACTTTCACGTAAAGTTTCTTGACGCAAATCAAAAGACTGCTGAAATTCCTGTTTAACTTCATTGATAATTTTCCCAACCGCAGGTCGTTCTTCAGCGGAAAGTGTGCCCAGTTGTTTGAGGAAAGAAGTGAGATCACCTTTGCGCCCCAGATATTGGTGATACCAATCAGGAAGTTGATCTGTACTGGTTAAAGCCTTAAGTTCGCTTTGCCCCTTTTCGCGGAGCAGGTTTATTTGTTCAAGCATTTTATGAGAATAGAAAATTAATTATTAGTCAGTATCGGAATTTGAAATTTCAACAGTGCCGGGCGTCTCCTCCATATTTATATCAATGCCCCCGCTGCGTAGCCTGGTAAAAGATTCCAGGACATGCTCTAATTCTTTTACGTCTTCCGCGTTTTTAAGTATACGGTGGCTGAATTGCTGAAAGGAAATTTGATGACTGCTTGGAACCCTGAGCGATCCTTTTACAAATTCCTGCAAATTAAGATGCACCTCCTCAAATTGGTCGCACCAGCGATTATAACTTAAATATGCCTCTTTGAGTGAGACAATCTCTGGGTCTGCAGAATCACCATCTGCAGCTGAATTTGGAGCACCCTTTGTGTCTCCGGCTTTATTGAGCATCTGCAACTCCCTCTCTAGCGTTCTGGCAAGGTCCGGACGGCCGAGGGGATCTGATAAACCGCTAACCGGTAAAGTCACATTCGGTACAGGAACGGCCGGAATTTGTTGCGACGCGGATTGACCTGCCGGTGCTATTGAGCTTTGTGAAGAACCACTTTCCAAGTGAGTTAAACGCTGTTGAACCGTATGTATCTGATCAATCAAACGGGCCAACTCTGAATTGAGTCCGCCAATTTCCGCAATTCCGGGAATTTGGCTTTCTCCACTTTTGAGCACATTCGGCATGACAGTTATTTGCTGCCTTTTGAGCCAGGCCGGTGTACTGAGCCGTGCCTGCCATTCCGGATGTTGAATAAGCTGCTGCTCGCAGGCAGTTAACCAGGTTTGAAAACTGAAAGGTCGATTTGGAATCTGTAGCGGTTTTTCAAAGCTAAGTGGACAATCGAGGTCAACCAGCCACTGAAGCCAATCTTCCCACGTCTTCTTTGTTTCCTGTTCCAGCAGGTATTGCAGTAGCCGCTCTTCAAGTGCATCGTTGATGCTTGCCATTCCGAACCTCTCTAGATACCAAACTCAGTGTTTGCCGCTTCCTTCTACAGAGTAAATAAAGTCCAGAAAAGCACGGACTGCTGTACTTTCTCCGAATGTTTCCTCTATAATCCGCAACGCTTCATCATTTTTCAGTTCAGAACGATAAAAAATCCTGTGCGCTTCCAGTATTTCACCGATTGATTCACGACTGAACCCCCGGCGTTTTAAGCCGACTATATTGACACCTTTTACTTCAAAACGATTCCCGTAACCGGTAGCGTACGGTGGGATGTTACGGTCAATCAGGGAAGCCGCGCCTGTGTATACATAAGATCCAACACTCAAAAATTGTGCTACTCCATTTTGTCCGCCGAGAGTTACATAGTCGTCCAGGGTAACATGTCCGCTCAGGCCGGTGTAATTTGCCAGAATATTATGGTTGCCTATGCGGCAGTCGTGAGCAACATGCACATAACCCATCAGCAAGTTGTCGTCGCCAATTACAGTCTTCCCGCCGCCGCCTACAGTACCACGATGCACGGATACACCCTCACGAAAGGTGTTTTTGCTGCCGATTGTGACCAGTGTTTTTTCCAGATTATATTTCAAATCCTGTGGTTCTCCACCTATGTATGCCGAAGGGTGGAAAATATTTTCTGTGCCGATCGTAGTTTGACCATCGAGGATGACGTGAGATTTTAACAGACATCCGTCACCAATTGAGACGCCGGAACCAATCACGCAATACGGACCAATTTCGACATCTGCACCAATCTGTGCGCCCTCCTCTATGATGGCAGTTGGATGGATTTTTCCCATAAGGAGTTAAAAACGTGCGTGGTTAGGATTTTGTTGCTGAGTTAACTAAAAAAAACTGCAGATCCATTGTGTGCTAAATGAAACCCTAAAGTCAAGAAAACACTGCGCGAACAGGATGCCATCTTGTTCTGAATCAGCTTGGCTAATTAAACATGAAGCCAAGGTTCACGAATTGCATTCATTCTGCAGCATACTGACCCTTTTGAAAAACAATAATCAACACAGTACGATGCTTAAATATATACTATTACTGCTAACCCTGTTCCTTTTTGCAATTCCCGCAGGCGCGGAAACTTTACGTCTCAACAGCGGAGAAACACTTGAAGGAAAAATACGGATCATGGATGAAAAAACTTTGTATATTGAATCAAAGCTAACTGCGCAGGAATTAAAAATTGACCGGGCGGATTTGAGTCTGATAGAGTTTGACACCTCCGGACGCAGTCTGGCACGTAGAATCGGTTTTGGTTTTCATTTTCGTCCTAATGGAAATGAGGAACATCTTTCGGTTAAAAACTGGCTCAGCGAGATTGATTCCGCGGAATTGATGATAGGTTACAGTACTGGTTCAGTGAGTACTTTCGGTGTCGAATTACGTTATGCGAGAGTTTTCAAGGTTGAAGGTACAAGCGATCTCTTTTATGGCGCGGGTACAGGAATTATTTCCAAAGACAGCACGCGTGGGACCTCATTTAGATTTTTTTCAGGGAGTGAGTTTTTTCCGAGCAATAGTCCAAATTTTGGTGTTTCACTTGAATTTGGTGTGTTGCGTCAACAGGGAGTAGGTGACGATACTCAAGGTTTCTACAATGCAATATCAGCACGTTACTATTTTTAATTGTGGGACAATATGGGCAAAAAAGGCTCAACTTCGTCCAGTCTCTCTTTTGAAGAATCGGATCAGCATGATTCTTTGATGGAACAGATCTTTGACGGAATCAGTGATGTTCCGGACAAAGAACCGGGCTTGGAAATTCCGCTTTCCAAATCTTCTTTGAAAAAAAAACAATCATCATCCAAAACTGTTCCGAGACCTGACCAGGAGTTGGACCTGCACGGTAAAACGCGTGAAGAAGCAATCATGATGGTGCAGAATTTTGTAATGACGTGTCATGCAAATCAATTTCGTACCGGCTTGATCATCACCGGAAAAGGCCGCAATTCAGGAAATCAGGGACCTGTACTAAAAAAAGAAGTTACGCATTGGCTTGAGCGTAACGGTAAACCTTACCTGCGTGATTTCCATGAAGCACCTCCTCGTTTTGGAGGTTCAGGAGCAATCTGGTTGGATTTTAAATAATTCGCAATTAATTGATAACACCAGGAATTGCAAGTGTGAAGCATGGAATAGTTACTTCAAATTCTTCACCGTCTGTGGTTGTCATTTGATAAGATCCCTGCATCGTTCCCACAGGTGATTTTAGATGAGAACCGCTGGTGTATTCATATTCCTGATCCGGTTCCAAAACAGGCTGATCACCAACCACACCTTCGCCGCGGACCTCGTTTGTCTCACCGTTGCTGTCTGTGATAATCCAGTGTCGCCGTAAAAGTTGTACTGTCCGCTGGCTCAAGTTTTTCAAGCGTATACGATAAGCAAAGACATAGTGATCTTCTTCAGGCAAAGAATGAGTTTCCAGGTAAAATGCCTCAACCTGTACCTGAACTCCTTCGGTGATTGCTTCTTCCATGTCTTCCTTTAAAACTCAATCAGTAAAACAATATTCAAATTTTTGTTTGAGTTATACCGTAATTTAGGAAAATGGCAAAGAAAAAGTGAATGAAATGCTGAATTGTCTGCATAGCTTGCCCTTCAAACAAACATCTAGTAAAATGTCGATTCCCAAACATTCTACCTGTTTAATTTTTAGCACCTGTTTTTCTCCGTGTAATTTATGAAATTTGTTGATTCAGTAAAAATACATGTGCGTTCCGGAAACGGCGGGGCGGGCTGTACGGCATTCCGGAGGGAAAAATATATTCCGCATGGAGGACCGGATGGAGGAGACGGCGGAAAAGGTGGTGACGTATTTCTGGTAGGTGACCTTGGTAAGAATACCCTGCTTGATCTTTCATTTCAGCAACATCAGCATGCGGAACATGGAGCGAGTGGTAGCGGCAGCGATAAACACGGACGCAACGGTAAAGACCTTCATATTCGTGTTCCGTTGGGGACAGTGGTCAAAGATATTGAAACAGGAGAGATTATTCTGGAGGTGGTTGAAACAAAAGAATACCTGCTTTTTCCTGGTGGACGCGGCGGACGTGGAAACGCGCGCTTCAAAACATCGACGAACCGTGCCCCTGAATATCACCAGCCAGGTGAAGAGGGACATGACTGCTGGGTTCGGTTGGAGCTTAAGTTAATGGCAGATGTCGGTTTAGTTGGTTTTCCAAATGCGGGAAAATCAACACTGATCAGCAGTGTTTCGCAGGCACGTCCCAAAATCGCAGACTATCCCTTCACCACACTTGTCCCGCAACTTGGTGTGGTTAAAATTACGGATCTTGATCCATTTGTGATTGCAGATATTCCGGGAATTATAGCGGGAGCACATGACGGTAGAGGACTGGGTGATCGTTTTTTACGTCACATTGAACGCACGGCAAGTTTACTGCTGTTGCTCGATGTTTCAGGATTTTCCGAAAATCAGCCTGAGGAAGAATACGCAACCTTGATTGAAGAACTTGAACTTTTTTCTCCAAAACTTTTGGAAAAATCGAGGGCAATTGCTCTCACAAAAATGGATAGTGTTGCCGACGATGATGAATTGGATGAATTACAGAAATTTCTTGAAGCTGCAGGCGAAACTGTCTTTCGAGTCTCATCTGTAAGTAAAAACGGAATCCCGGAATTGCTGCATTATCTTGGTGAAGTGGTGAAGAAGGAGCGTCTGCTAGAAACAGATACACCGTTGAAAATTGAGGAGGTACCACTTCCCGTTGACTCCATTTGGGACGATTTTAGCTGACAAATACTTTGCTGGAAGCATATACTGTAATCCCGCAGTTGCTGATGTGCGCAAATTTAAAACTTTTGCAAAAGCTTAATGTTAATTTCTCAACTCAAGCTCTGGTAGATAATGAAAACAATTAATGAAAAAGTATAGAGAATGGGAAAGAAAAAATCCGTAAAATATGAATTGCGTTATGAAATCGCAAGTGAGCGGAATAAAATTGCTGGTTACACCTTAATTCCAAAAAACAACCATTCTGCTGAGGCACAGCACATGAATGAGCATGAAGCATTTCAGGCAATTCAGCGACACGCGCTTAAGGGGGAGTCCGAAGAAGTAAACAGTCTATTGTTGGAATTTCCGGAATCTAAAAGAGAAGACCTTAAAAACATGCTAATACGGAGTGTTGCAACACACGGTAAAACTCTGGAACTTTAAAAAAATTCCCAAACATTTGAAATTTCCGTAATAAAAAACGTAAGCAACAACAAAGGACATTCTTAAAGGAGTTTCCGAATCAAGAAGATCCTGACATCACTCTTTGAGATAATCATCGTAGGATAATTTTCTGGAAATCGCCCGGTGATTCTCTTTAGCAAGTTTTTTCCAAAGTTGATCCTCGCCTGTCTTTTCATCCATCAGTTGTTTGAAAACTTTTAATGCCTGCTGATCTTTTTCCTGCCGCGTGTAAATAGCTCCGATTTGATAGCGTGCCCAAAATACGCGTTCGATTATTTCCTTGTTAGTGTTGTCCGCATAAAGTGAAATTGCACGTTGATAGCTCTTCAGCGCAATCTCATCATTTAGCGCTTTGTTGTGCATATCTGCAGAGAGGAAATGGCTTTTGATAATATACTCAGGTGTGTCCTGATGATCAAGCGGATGATTGTAACTTGAAATCGCTTCCTGAAATGCCTCGCCTGCTTCAACAAAATTTCCGGTTTCTTCCTGTAATTCAGCTAAATCATAATAGAGTTCAGGCACTATTTCCGCTAATAGTGGTTTTTTATTCTGATCATATTTCTGAATGGTCTGCTGGTAAACAAGCAGTGCTCTGGGGTAGGATTTTTGCTGTCTGTATATACGTGCAAGTAGTTGTCGGGCTTCCGCATCATAAGAACTTTTGGGGTACTGTTGCAGGAATTTGGCTGCAGTGTTTCTTGCTTCTGTAAGATCTCCTTTTTCGAGCAACGCCTGTGATTTTTCAAGTTGTACCAATTCACTGACTGTTCCACCGGAACGTGTTTCGAGGAAGCGTAAAATATCCAGTGCTTCATCAAAAAATCCCAGTTTACGGTGGGCTACCGCAGTTTGAAAAAGTGTTGTGTCAAAGCGGAAATTGAAAAGATATTTCGCTTTATAATCACTATAGGCACTTACCAGAGCAAGCGTGTCATCCTGACGAAAATAGCTGTCGATCAGTCCTTTGAGATTTTCGTCAATGTTTTCCTGAATTACATTTCTACGCACATACACATTTTGAGGATACTTCTCCATGAAAGTTTCCAGGGATTTTATGGCACGCGAGTATGAGCCATAAAGTGTAAGTGTCAGCCCTTTCCGAAGCATTGCTTCTTCTGCCTGTGGAGTTTCCGGATAGAGTCTGGGAATTTCATCATAAACCTTGATTGCCTCAAGGTATTCATCAGTATACGGACGTTTTGCCTGTATATTCGCAATGCGTAATTTGCCCAGCAAAGCAATCTCTCTGGTGTAACTACTGATGGCTTTTTTGTAAGCCTGAATCGCTTCGTCTTCTTTGCCTTCGTCACGCAGGAAATCACCTAAACGTAACGCTACCAATTTCGAAAAATCCGCTTTTGGATATTTTTGCAACAGTATCCGGAAAATTTCACGTGCGGTTACATAATCTGCATTTTCATAATAAGTCTCTCCCATGTGAAATAAAAGGGTTGGGTCATCTTTGACATATTCCTTGTCCGCATTACGTGCTATGTCAAAAAATTCCCTCGCGGTGATGTAGCGCTCAAGCTGATAATAAGCCTGTGCCATCTTATAATGCGTAACTGCGAAATATTTTGGTTGAGGTGTTGAACGTAAATATTCTTTAAAATTTGTGATGCTGTTTTCCCATTGTCTTTGCTCAATACGGCTCATGCCCTGCCAAAAATTTGCATCGTTGGCCTGTATTGAATTTGGAAAACGCTCCTGCAAAATTTTATAGTAAACAGCAGCCTCATGCTGAAAATTCATCTTTTGATAAGCGCGTCCGATCCGGAAATTCGCGTGAGGCAAAAGGGAAGCCGTCGCAAACTGTTCACCATTCTCCTGAGCAATCTTATCTGCGTCCTGTGTGATGCGGATGGCTGTTTTGTAAGCGTCAATTGCCTGATGATAATTATCACCGATGCGGCGCTCAAGCATGGTGTATATCGTGTCTCCAATGCGGAAGAGCGCTCTGGCGGCTAAAGGATGAAGCGGATCACCAAACTCTTCCAGGGTGTGTGACTTTCCGAGAGCATAAGCTTCCCTGAAATGTTTCACTGCTTCATCATAATTTCTGGTACGAAAAGCGTTTTCACCAAGTTGAAGAATGGGGCTGATTTTTGAACTTCTAATCCGGCTTGCTTTTTTCTCAGCTTCCAACAGCGCAATTTCTTCCGGACTCAGTTTTTCACCTTCTGCTACTGCAACAGCAGCTTTTTTCTTGTATGGAGTCCCGTGAATGTCAAGTTTCCATTGCAAAGGACTTGACACAAAATGTCGCTCCACACTCACCGCGGTTGCTTTGAGTTTTAATTCAATAAAGGTTTGGTTTACATTTGAAGTGAGTGCTGCCAGCTCTAAACGGGATCCTGAATATTGCAGCTTTTCCAGCTCTTTTTTAGCTAAAGTATTAGGCAGTCGGATTGTCAACTGTGTTTGTCGACTGTCTTCCAGTAAAAAAATCCGGGGTGGTTGTTTATCTTCCGGAACAGCACCCGTTGTTGGAATCCGGGATGGTTTACTGAAACTGAAAGTTAAACGGGTAAAATTTGCGTTGCCGGAGTCAAAATCAACTGCAGAAAGCTCATACACAGAGTCTTCTGGAGGATCAGGCAAAGGTTGAAGTTGGAATGCAGGGCGGAAATCAATTTGTACTCCATGCTGCTTGCCAAGTGAACTGACGGAATAACTTAAATCTTTTTGCAGTAATTTGAACTGTGCCCAACTGTCACTGTCAATTGCTGAAAAACGGATTCCTGCCAGTTGCGAGTCATTAAAAAGGCGTTCCTGACGCCCGTCTGCAAAAACAGCACGTGCATTTTTGAACTTTATCACCAGAGTTCTGGCTGCAAGGTTCTCAGTTATTTCGTAATCGGGAGCTTTGCTGGTGAGTAGACGTACGCTGATTTGCTTACCGCGGCGCAACAACTCAACATTGTTAATTAAGACAGGACTGGAAGGCTCGGTCGTTTGCGCCGGTGCGCTGACAGCAGTCAGGATGCTGAAGGTCAGCAGAACAAACAAATTCCGGAGCAACCTCATACAGGCAAGACCAGTTTCATGGTTCGAGGTTAAAGCAACAAGTTCAGAAAATTAGCTTTCTGCACTTGAAGCTTGAACCGGATTTATATTTTATTCGTAGAATGATTTGAGTAATTTTGAACGAGTAGGATGTCGTAATTTTCTCAGTGCTTTTGCTTCAATTTGACGAATACGTTCCCGTGTTACTTCAAAATCCTGGCCAACTTCTTCCAGTGTATGATCCTTTGCAGAGTCAATACCAAAACGGAGACGTAATACATTTTCTTCACGTTTTGTGAGAGTTTTCAAGGCATCCCTTGTTTTTTCACCCATGTTTGAAGAAACGGTTGCATCACCTGGGTCGGTTGCTTGTTCGTCCGCAATAAAGTCCTTGAGCTGCGAATCTTCATCGTCACCAATTGGTGTGTCAAGAGAGATCGGTTCCTTGGCGATTTTCAACACCTTGCGTACTTTGTAAAGCGGCATTCCAAGATCTTCCGACAACTCATCTGCGGTTGGTTCACGTCCGAGTTCCTGCACCTTTGCCCTGGAAATTCTGGAAAGCTTATTGATCGTTTCAATCATATGCACAGGTATACGTATAGTCCGCGCCTGATCAGCAATTGCGCGTGTAATCGACTGACGGATCCACCATGTTGCATAAGTTGAAAATTTATAACCCCGACGATATTCAAACTTATCTACTGCTTTCATCAAGCCAATATTGCCTTCCTGAATCAGATCTAGAAATTGTAATCCGCGGTTTGTGTATTTTTTCGCAATACTGATCACTAAACGCAAATTCGCCTCTACAAGCTGACTCTTGGCAGACTTAACTCTGCGTTCAACATGTTTAAGATTATTAACCTCGCCTTCGAATTCCTCCAGAGAGAGGGTAGTCCAATCGATCATTGTGGCGATGCTTTTACGGTTCAGTTCTATCTTTTCATAGAAGCGGTTAGCGATGCTCATGCGGTGACCAGTCTTTTCAGCAATTTGTTTACGGATTTTTTCTTTCTCTTTTTTGTTCGAGACGGCCCGTAGTTTTTTGAACATTTTATCCATTTCTTCAGCAGACATGTTCAAACTTTTTGTGTTGGCATGCATTTTACGGAAAGTCAGGTCGATTTTTTCCTTGTGATTGAACATCTCATCACACATCAACTCAATTTGGCGCGAGTTAAAATTTATGTTACGGATTGCATCTTTATAGATAGTTTCGTTTTTTTCCAGACGCTTCACTTCTGCGGGTTTTAACTTTCTGCCTGCCTCAAGATCACGGATCTTCCTCACTGTTGCATAGTGTTTCCAAACTTCATCAAGTTGAGCAATTACCTGATTGGTCGCTTTGTCTTCATCTTCAATAACATTGTCATCTTCATCCAATCCGGAAACAACATGCCGTGCTTTAATTTTTTGGCTTTTGAGATGTCTGGCAAGATTTTGTAGGTACAGCAATATCAGATTTGAATCAGAGAATATTTCAATTAACTCGAGGTTGCCGCTTTCAATTTTTTTAGCAACGTCTACTTCACCGTCACGAGTCAGTAACTGGATACTGCCCATTTCGCGTAAATACATACGCACGGGGTCATCTGTAGAATTATCAACTCCAGGGTCAAGATCCAACCCTTGTGTATCAAAATCAACTTCTGGACCGGAATCTACATTATCCTGACCGAGTTCAATCTTTTTCTCGGAATCGATAACTTCAATATCCATTTCAGCAAAAATATCAAATATTTTTTCCAATTGTTCTGCTGATGGAGTTTCATCTCCAAGATTTTCATTGATCTCGTCTATAGTGACGAAGCCTTTTTCGCGTCCTTCCGTGACCAACTCTTTGACAAGTTTTTCCTCTACTGGAGAAAGGACTATTTCTTTTTTATTTACTGTGCTCATATGGTTTTGCTGAGATTAAAGAGTCAAAATGTTGTCAAAAATTTGTTTTATGTTCTTTAATTTCTCTTCTTCTTTTCTTCTTTTTAAACCAGCTTGTGCTCGATCTTCATTGCTCGTACTGTTCAGTAGCCATTTCTGGAAGTTATTTTCCAGGTTGCGTTCTTTTATGCGTCTCAGTGATAAACCAAAGTCGTGACTCGGAATTTCTTCTGTTAGCAGTAACATTACAGACTGAAATAGTTCAGGATCAGAGTGTTCTAGTTTAAGTGGATCGAAAGCTTGAAACGCTGCATCAGGTAACTGCAATAGTTTTGCATACAGCTGGTGAAAATGCGGAGTCAGGAACTCTTGGGGATTGAGATGTTCTCTGACAAGAGGCCACAATTCTCCTTTACGCAACAATGACTGTAACAGCCATTGCTCATCCTGCGAAATTTTTGAATCAGCTGGTAAACGGATAAGGGTAGCATTATTATCTTTATTAGACAAGTTTTTGTTTGGTTTTCTTTTTAATTCCTTGGCCAGGATTTCAGCAGGAATTTTCATTCTTTCACCAATTGCCAGCAAAGACAGTTGTCGGCGTTTGGGGTCATTTATTCCATTTAAAGCAGGCAGCAGTTCTTCGAGTCCCTGCATTCTGCCCTGAATACTGTCCGGATATTTTTTGATTGTCTGCTGCACCAGATAATCCAGTGCAGGAACTTTTTGTTCCAGCAATTCTTCAAAACCTGCTTTTCCATGTTTCAACAAAAAAGTATCAGGATCATCTCCTTCCGGAAGAGTAACGATAAAGGATTCCAAAGCATGTGGCAGCAGTAGGTTCGCATGCCTTAATGCCGCATTTTTTCCGGCAGTGTCGCCGTCAAAGAGCAGAATCACCGTATCCGCATAACGCCGGACAATTTTCAAATGATCCGGTGTCAACGCTGTTCCGCATGGAGCAACTGCATCTTCAAAACCATTTTCATGTAAACGGATCACATCCAGATATCCTTCAACAAAAATTAAGCGGCGCAGTTTGCGGATCGAACTGAGACCTTCGTAAAGTCCGTAAAGCACCTGGCTTTTCTGGTAATAAGAAGTTTCCGGACTGTTGAGGTACTTGGGTTTATCTTCGGACTTCATGGAACGTGCGCCAAAGCCTATGCAACGCCCGCGGAAATCTCTGATTGGGAACATCAAACGTCCCCGGAAAGTATCATAATGTCTTCCGGATTTTTCACTGATCTTAATTAATCCGGTACCTAACAGATCCGGTACAGCTATTTTATTTTGCTGCAGCCTGTTTAGCACACCTTGCCATTCGTCAGGTGAGACGCCGAGTTGAAAATGCTCCTGCATGTTTTCCGGAACCGTTCGCTGCCTTAGATATTCAATTGCGGATGCACCTTCCGGAGCAGACAGATTTTCCCGATAAAAAGTAGCAGCTTCCCTGAGGCAACGCAGGCCTCTGTCTTCATCGGGATTAGTACGTCTGGAACTCCCGGATTCAATTTCGAGGGGGATACTGGCACGCTTCGCGAGTTCTTCAACAGCTTCACTGAAAGAAAGCCGGTCGTATTGTGTAAGAAATTTTATTGCATCGCCGCTGGTGCTGCAGCCAAAACAATGAAAAAAACCACGCAAAGGATTAACATTGAATGAGGGCGTTTTTTCTGCATGAAAAGGGCAAAGGCCTTTGTAGTTTGTTCCTGCGCGTTTGAGCGTGATTCCATGCTCAGAAATCAAGTCTACAAGGTTTGTGGCTTCCACCACCTGACGGATAAAACCTTTACTGAACTGCATTGTCCATAAGTATGAATGTATTGCAGAAAATATTTATTTAATAATAACAGCTGTCTGCATTAGTTGTTAAGCAGTTTTTGAAATTATTTTAAGTGAACATTAGGGATGAACTGCTAAAAGTCCAAATACAGTGTCATTTCGAGTGAAACGAGTAAGCTATTTTAGATTAAGCTCTACTATCATGTTGATTTCTTCGCGTGGTCAAAATGACAAGATATAGGGTTCAGAGTTTCTACAAAACCATCATTACTGTTCAGGATAAAATTTTGCCTGACCATCTGCAGAAAAACTAAAAACGGAATTGAATACAGTTTTACTTTTTAGCTGTTGATCCTCTGCAGGGGTTTTAATTGCATTGAAATATTCAGCATGTTCTCCGAAGAGGATTATAATTCCCGTATAACTTTCCAGCCATTCCTGCACAAAAGCTAAACTGACTTGGTCCAATTTTGAAAAGAGGCGGTCAATCAAAACTATTTTAGTCTTTGCCGATACTAGCATCAAGAGCCAGAATCTTAAAGCCTGCTCCTCTGAAAGTTCTTCAACAGGGAGGTGCTGAATTCTACCGTTCAAAGCTAAACGATCCATCAGGGATTCAACATTTTTGCGCTGTCCGCCGAACCAGGGTCGTTTTGCAAAAAGTTTGGAATTCATGTTTTTCAGTAGTGTCGCTTTCTTGTCTGTACCTGTCCACAAAATGTCATCAGAATGAATATGAGTCTTGGCTGAGATGGTGAAAGAACCAGTTTTGGGCTTGAGCTTTTGCAGAAACAAACGCCACAATACTTGCTTCTGCTCCTCATTTTGAAAAAGGAAAGATGCTCTATCTCCGGCATGTAATTCCAAACTAAGTTTCAGGATATCCCATTTTTCTTCAACAGAATTTCCGGAAGCTGAACTAGTGGAGTAGCCTACATTATCACATTTTAAAAGCACCCTCGGTTTCATAACAGTTTGATGCGTAAACTAACACTTGACTTATCTTCGTTGGAAAACACCGATACAGTCGCCCGCAAAATGGCAGCTAATTTGTTTCCTGGAGCAATTCTTTTATTTTGGGGCAGTATGGGTGCCGGAAAAACCACTTTTGCAAAAAGTCTTTGTGCCGGACTGGGAGTGCTCCCTGAAATAGTCACCTCTCCAACTTATACTTTGGTCAATATTTATCCAGGTGACTGGCCTGTTTTTCATGTTGATCTATACCGCCTGAATGCTCCGGAAGAACTCGATGATTTTGACCGTGAAGATCTGATAACAGATGAAGGTGTCACTCTGGTGGAGTGGCCACAATTTCTGTTAAATTATTTGAGTGACGAGCCTGTACTCAACCTTGTTTTCGAAACTGTTTCTGAATATCAAAGGCGGCTCAGTCTGGAAAGTGAATCTGCTGATTTTGACATACTTTTTAAGACTTTGGAACAACAGAATTCATCTCAGCCAAAATCTGCAAACTCTTTGAACAGGACTGGAACATGATTCGGCTTTCTGTGGATACTTCATTTGAGCATTTGGGACTGTGCTTGACACGTAACGGGGTGCCCCTGGCAAATTATTACTCCTTGTGCAAACGCAGGAATTCAAAAATTATTTTTGAAGTTATTGATGAGTTGTTGAAAAACACCGAGCTAGAATTAGCAGAAGTCGATGCTTATGTCATCAACTGCGGTCCCGGTTCTTATACAGGAGTCCGGATTGGTATGGCAGCGGTTAAAACTTTCGCACAGGTTAATAAAAAACCGATTGTTCCAATCACCTCACTCGAATTGCTCGCAGGTCAAATCTCGCAGTTTAAGAATGATTTCCATGTTCTGTTGAACTGCACCAGAAGAGAGATATTTCACGGCAAATTCCGTATTGTCGAGGATCAAGCAGTGGCACAGACACCGATTCAACTGACTACTCTTGAAAAATTTATTGAGAGTAATGAAAGCGTGCCTGTCGTCCTTTATCGGGTAAGTCCGGAAAGAAGGAAAGCGGAACCGCTCTTTGAAAAACTGGAGCATCTGCCTTTGGATTATCCTGTTGCCGATGCGCTGCTTTTAGATCGTCTTGGAGCAAAAAAAATACTCTCTTCAGACTTTGATCCGGATGCACCGGTGAATCCTTTATATATAAAACGTGAGGTGGAAAAACTTTAAGTGCAGTAGTCGAAATGAAATGGCTTTAACACTTTTTACTAAATCAGCACAAGTATCAGCTATTAATTAATAAAATTTGACAGATCATAATATCCGCAGTATAGACTCGAAAATGCTTTACCATAGTTTTTCCACTCAGCAGGAAATCGATCAGCAATACAATCCGCGCTTTAGTGTGGAGAATACAGATGAACTTATTCAAAGTTATTTAACCGAAAGTGAAAGGGTGTCCGGAGAATATGCCAATCTTACAGGAGTTGCCTATGGTTCTACTGCAGAGGAAACTCTTGATATCTATTCCGCAGAAACTCCTGTCAGTCCGATACACATCTTTTTCCACGGCGGTTACTGGCATTCTTTGTCCAGCCGTGATTTTGCTTTTGTTGCAGAAGGACTGGTGAGCAACGGAATTACAGCCGTGCTCGTCAACTACGCACTTTGTCCGGAAGTCACCATTGCTGAAATTGTCCGGCAGGCACGTGCCGCGGTAGCCTGGACTTACAGGAATGCAGAGACCTTTGGCGGAAATCCGGAGCGCATCACTGTTTCCGGACATTCTGCCGGAGGACATTTGACAGGGATGTTACTGAGTACAAAATGGGAAAAAGAATACGGACTGGCAGCGGATGTTATCAAAGGCATGCTGCCCATCAGTGGACTGTTCGACCTCGGACCGTTTCCGTTTTCATGGCTTCAGCCAAAACTTCAACTCAGCCGAGAGTTGGTCTCACTTAACAGTCCTCTTCTGCTAAAACCGGCCTCTGCACCGCCGGTTATTCTTGCAGTTGGTGCCGATGAATCAAAGGAGTTTCATCGGCAATCGCAGGATTACTGTGCTTTTCTGCAAAAACAAGGAGTTCCCGCGAAATATATTTCTATTCAACGCAAAAATCATTTTAATATTATTCATGATTTTCTGGGCGAAGGCGGGCCTTTGTGCAGACAAATTAGCGAATGGTCATGCAAAGCTGAGTAAAATTCCAGTACAAGCAAATGACTTGAAACTACAGGAGATTCAGGTTTGACACTTGGAGAGCTGAATAAGATAATGGAGTACTGAACTTTAACGTGAAGAAATTACATTATGAATCTTGAAAATGCCAGCCAGGCAGAACTCCAGTCCTGGGAAAAAAAACTTGCAGCAAAATATCAACAATATAAGGATGCAGCTTTAAAACTTGATCTTACGCGGGGTAAACCCGCAAATGCTCAGCTCGATCTGGCTGATGCAATGGAGGATTTGCCTAAAAATAAAATGATTCTTGAAAACGGTACTGATCTTAGGAATTACGGTGGGCTTGATGGAATTCCAACTGCTCGAAAACTTGGCGGTGAAATGCTTGGACTTCCGGAATCAGAAGTGATTTGCGGTGATCACAGCAGTTTGTCACTGATGTATCTTTACATGCTGCACGCATATTACCACGGTTCGCAGGGAGCAGAAACAGCCTGGGTAAAAGAAAGTGAAGTGAAATTTCTGGCAATAGTTCCAGGTTACGATCGTCACTTTAGTATCTGCGAGGAACTTGGTATCCGCTTGATCAATGTGAACATGCTCGATGATGGGCCGGACATGGACAAAGTTGAGGAGTTGCTGAGCAATGATCCTCAAATAAAAGGTATGTGGTGTGTGCCGAAATATTCAAATCCAACCGGCTGTATTTATTCAGATGAAGTAGTAGAAAGGATTGCCGCACTTGGAAAAATTGCTGCCCCGAATTTTCGGGTGATGTGGGACAATGCATACGGAGTACATGACCTGCAGGAAAATCCCCAGCAGTTGGCAAATGTGATGGACTACTGCCGGAAATATGGGACAGAAGATAATTTAATTTTAACCGCATCCACTTCAAAGATAACAATTGCAGGTGGTGGAATTTCATTTTTAGGCGCATCTTGTAAAAATTTAGAGCATTTCCGTAAACGCCTTGCTGTAATGAGCATTGGTCCTAATAAACTCAATCAGCAACGGCATCTCCTTTTTCTCAAAAATATTGAGGCTGTGCGTTCACACATGCAAAAACATGCAGAGATATTAAGACCTAAGTTTGAGATGGTGCAAAAACATCTTGAAAGCGGACTCGCCGGAAAAGCTATGGGAAACTGGTGTAAACCGGAAGGGGGATATTTCGTTTCGTTTGATGCTAATCCCGGACTGGCAAAGGAGATAATTCGCCTCTCGGGTGAAGCTGGTGTGAAACTCACTCCTGCAGGTTCAACATTCCCATACGGTCAGGATCCTGAAGACGCAAACATCAGGTTGGCTCCAACTTTTCCGAGTGTGGAGGATTTAGATCAGGCTATGCAGGTCTTTGTAACATGCGTTCAGTTAGCTGCTGTCAGACAACGGATGTAACAGGGAGCGAGACCGTCATTGCTAAAACCTTGAATCTGTTAAAACTCAAACCTTGAATCTGTTTTAATCTTGAACAAAGAAGTCACCGACTGGGAATTATTTCAACGCTTTCTTGTTTACGTACGCCCACACTGGAAAAGTCTAGCCCTTGGAGTAAGCACGGTTCCTTTTTCAGTTGGGGCGACCTTACTGTTGCCCTGGTTTATCATCAGAATTGTTGATGATCATGTTATCCCTGGTGATCTGGATGGATTGTTTCAGATGGTGACTTTCATGGCGCTAACTGTTGCCGTCGGTTATTTTTCAGATTCGATTTATACATTTACCCTCCAAAAAACTGGACAGTTAGCCATCAGTGCAATGCGCAGTGATCTCTATGCGCACATCCTCTCGATGCCGCGATCATTCTTTGATCAGCGGCCGATTGGTGTAGTTTTGACACGGCTCACTTCTGACATGGAAGCGCTCAATGATTCGCTGGCCATAGGAGTGCTTTCAATTTTTACAGACTTCCTGAAAACAATCGCTCTACTTGTTTTACTGATAACTCTGAGTTGGAAACTCACACTTGTTGTACTATTGATCCTGCCCCCGATATATCTTGTCAGTAATTTTTTAAGGACACGTTTGAGGCATTATTACAACCTTACCCGCGAAGCACTTGCAGAAGCAACAGGCTATTTACAGGAATGTTTGAATGGGGTGAAAACAATTCAGTTGTATGCGTCTGAAGCAAAAGTACAAAAGGATTTTGAAGAAAAAACAAAACATTTTTTTAAAGCTCAGACTCATTCTAACTTTTATGACGCGGCTTTATATTCAGTAATTGAAGGAATAACTTCAATTGCACTGGGATTAATGATTTGGTACGGTTCACAACAAATATTGGCCGGGATAGTTTCGATCGGAGTCCTGGTTGGTTTCATCAACACACTGAATCGGATTTTTGTGCCAATTCGAGAATTTACTCAACAAATTTCCGTTTTCCAGCGTTCACTCTCATCACTCGAAAATGTAGATAAAATGTTTCGCGAAATTCCGGAAGATCAAGATGCAGAGCTGAATTTAACAAAATACACAACTGAAGAACTGGAGAAACGTTTTCAGAATTTTGAGGAATTGAGTTTTGAAAATGTTCATTTCCGTTACACAAAAGATGATCCGTGGGTTTTGCAGGGGATTTCTTTTACCGTTTGCAAAGGCGACAGAGTTGCAATCGTCGGATCGACCGGTTCTGGAAAATCAACCATAGCCCGTATTCTGACCAGAACCTACACACGTTATCAAGGCTCAATAAAAATAAACGGAGTGGAACTGAGTGCAATTTCAAGGGATCATTTGCTGAAGATGATTGCTCTGATGCAGCAAGAATCCTACTTGTTTGAGGAAAGTATTGCTTTCAATATCGCATTGAACAGGGATGAAATTTCTGCAGAGAAAATTAAACTAGCTGCGGAATATGTTTATGCGAATGAATTTATAGAAGATATGCCACAGCAGTATGAGTCTAAATTACTTGAAGGTGGGAAAAATCTTTCTGAAGGTGAGGGGCGTTTAATCGTTTTTGCCAGGGCACTGGCTGGAGAAAGTGATTTGATTGTTTTGGATGAAGCTACAAGTTCAGTCGATTCTGTGACAGAAAACCTGATACAGAAAGCAATTGAACGTATCTTTCATGATAAAACTGTGATTGCCATTGCACATAGACTAAGTACTATCCGAAATTCAGATTTGATCCTGGTGATAGACGCAGGGAAAATTGTGGAACGCGGGTCACACCTTGATTTGATGGGACAAAACGGAATTTATGCCAGTCTCGTTGAAACGTTGGAAGATGATACTGAGTCAGAACATGTTACTGCTTAAGGCCATGCAAAATGATTTATTAAAAAAAGTTGTATTTTTTCCTTGCTTTTATTATTTATCCTGTCAGAATACACGGATTAGCTCTTCATGTAGAAGAGATTTTTTAATTAATATATAAGGTCACAATGGCAACAGGCAAAGTAAAATGGTTTAACGAACGTAAAGGTTACGGTTTCATTGAGCAAGAGTCCGGAAAAGACTTGTTCGTTCATCATTCTGAGGTCCGCGGGGGATATCTCAGAGAAGGAGAAAACGTGGAATTCGAAATTGGAGAAGGGCAAAAAGGTCCTTGTGCGGTGAGTGTACAAACTGCCTCATAATTCATTTTAGAATAAACATTAACCTGACGGGATGCCCGCACAAGCGGTCATCCCGTTTTTTTTTGCTTTTTTTTAGTCAAATCAGTTGGAATATTCATGAATCAGTTTAAGTTAGATTTCAAAGAATTTGTACAGGCATTATTTACCTGGAAGTACTGGTGGATGCTGGCAGTACTGGCATTAGGCTGTTTAGCTTTCAGCAGCGTGGTTAACGGAATTCTGCTTCCTCACCATTTTTTTGCAGGCGGTTTGACAGGTTTAGGTTTGTTGTTTTATGAATCCATTAAAGAATATATTCCTTTCAGTTTGTTGTATGTCCTCCTGAATATTCCTATTTTTATCATTGGTTTTCGTGAATTTTCGCTAAAATTCATTTTAACTTCACTGATAGGAATGGGTCTTTACACAATAAGTCTGGAATTGACAGATGGCTTTGAGATAGCAATTAATGATCCCATGCTGGCAGCAATTTTTGGAGGAGTACTTGCTGGTTTCACTACAGGTTTTTATCTGAGCCTTGGCGGTACGGTGGGAGGACTTGATATCATTGGAACTGTGATCAAAAAACGTCTGGCAATTCCGATTGGAACAGTTTTTAATATGGTCAACTTTGTGGTTATTTCCAGCAATGCCTACCTTTATGACCTCGAAACCGCACTCTTTACCAGCGTATTTATGTATGTTTTCAGTTGGAGCATGCAAAAGGGGCAGATAGGTTTTTCACAGCGAAAATCTGTTTTCATCATTTCCTGCAAACCTGAAGAAGTTGCAGACAAGGTATTGAAAAAACTCGACCGCGGGTTTACTTATTTACATGCATCAGGAGGTTATGCGAAGGACGAAAAACGTGTGATTTATACAGTGATTAACCTGTTGGAACTGGGGCGTCTCAAGGAGTATTTATTTAATACAGATCCGGACGCCTTCATCTCTATTCAAGATACTGGTGATGTAATAGGAAAACGTTTTCTAACTTGGGAAGATGAAGGATACAGGAAACGGAATAAATAACACGGCTGAACTTTTGTGGGAATTCCAAAGCAGAATTGCCCTTGAAATGGAGATTTTGTTTTTAATGAAATCTTATTTCATTGCGTAATTACTAAAAGCTTTGAGGATAATTTCTCTAGTTATTTCAAGCAATCCAACTGAGTTTAATTCATCAAAGTGGACCCACTTTACAGCATCCGCGTCATCACCCGAACGGCACTCCCCTGAAAGCCATTCTGCCTGATAATCTACCAGTGTGTAGTGGTACTGTATTTCACCTTTATCATCCGGCATTATAACATCCACTACATCAAGTAAAGCAGGTTGTTTAATTTTGACACGGGTCTCTTCAAGTAATTCCCTGTGAACTGTCTGTACAATAGTTTCTCCAAGCCGTTGCTTTCCTCCTGGGATGCTCCATTGACCTTTGTTGGGAGCTTTCCCGCGCTGAATCAGTAACACCTCATTTCCGCGCAAAACAACTACACCTACTCCAACAAAAGGGCGTTCCGGATATTCTCGGTATTTACTCATTCGTATACTTTCAACCAGGTTTCGAGTGAGCGGCGGACCGCGAACTCTTCGATTCCTTCTGTTACCCTGATTCCCCCTGCTTTGAGGACCCTTATACCTTCACCATTCACTTGGGGATGTGGATCTCTAATTGCCAGTACAACATGTGAAATATTTTTCTCAACTATAGTTTTAGCACACGAAGGCGTTCTACCGTGGAAAGAACAAGGTTCTAGCGTACAGTAAAGTGTTGAACCAGCCAGAGAATGCCCTTGAGATTCTGCATGCTCAATCGCATCCGCCTCAGCATGAGGACCTCTAACAGCATGCGTATAACCTTCTCCAAGTACTTGCCCGTCTTTAACAATTACACAACCGACCCAGGGATTGTCTCCGGTTTTGTTTCGTGCCTGTTCACCAAGTTGCAGAGCCCGCAGCATGAATTGTTGATTAAAATCAGTCATATGTGTTTTTAAAAAGAACAGTTCCGCAAATGTCCCGAATTAGATGGTTTTAGGGCTTTAGCTGAGGAAATGAAATATTAACAGCCTTCAATCATCTAAACTGGAAGTTGAACATCACTTTCTGTTTGCGGACAACTTTGCTGATAGTGATTGTTCTGCCAAAGAAAATAATTTTCAAAATAGAAATCCGAAACCGGCATTGACCTGACTTGAGAGCAATTTTACTGTATCCTCAAGCATTACGGTCTGTCCTGAAATATGGCTTTGAAAATTTTTATATTCAATGTTATGTTGCCGGTAACCCAATAATAACTCTCCTCCAAGAACAGGTATGCCAAAGTTCATAAACAAGGCCTCACCGCTACTGCTTTCTGTCACATAACTGGTTCCGCTCATGCTCTGCTCTCCCCGGCCGTATACTAATCGACCTGCACCTAGAGTATAGCTGAGATCATTTCCTATTGTATATGCCAGATCAAGGCTGTGATTCTTGAATTTATAGTCAATTCCTCCTAGACTTCCGTTTGTACGCACTGTGCTGTAACCGAAACCGATACCATTGGCAAATACCATATTTCCGCTGTGTCCAGAAGTATTTAGTTTTTCGGAAGCTTTGCTTGAACCACGTGTAATTTCACTTTCAGCTGAAGTAGGAACTGAATAGCGTAAACGCCATATTTCTTCCGCGTCCGCGTGACATACACTAAAAAAGAAAAATACTGTCAGAACTGTTATTTTTTGTATAACCGGCACTTTAAGTAATGGGATTATATTATCGTGATATTCATTTAACTGAATCATGCAATTAAAGTGCTTTTTGTCTCAGCAAATGGAATTTCAAAAAACTTAAAGATGATGGCTTCGCAAAAACTCCTAAACGGATTATTTGTCATCCCGACCGAAGAGAGAGATCTTAATAATATCAGTACTTAATATAAAAAATTTTCACGCTTTTTATGCATGACACTTTTTTATGACTTTTTACAGGCTCAGCAAAGAAAATGGTTTTATTGAAAGAAATGAAACAGAATTATTTAAACCGTGGAGTAGTAGAGATAAACAATTAACGAATAAAATAAACGCTTATCCTTGCTCAATCTTCTCAGCAGTGAATTTTAAGTTGAGCTGTTCCAGACTTTTAAGTACTATCAAACTATCTCAAAATATAGCAGAATTTATTTAACCAGGTTGAACTAAAACACGCTGCCGCTTAATGAGATAATTTGTGAACGAAGCAGAAGGACAAAGCAAAGTAAAACTGCAGAAAACTCATGTTCTGGCTGTGTTCCATGCTGGGCAACAGGCTTTTGCTGAGGTTGAAGGTCTGCGGGGACTAGTTTTAAGTGGCTTGGTTTTAAACTATCTCATCTTTTTTGCCGCTACACTAATCCTGAACGGGCTGTTTTATTTTCAAGTACTTGCTCCATTTATCAACTGGCTTTTTGGTGCAGGTGATGGTTTTTGGGCTTCCGTTGGAACAGTTGTTTTATGGAGTATTCAACTTACACTTGCAGCAGTGATTTCTCTGGCAGCACTGCGTTTCTCTGTAGAGCTGATGAGTTTCTGGCATCAAAGTATTGTGAAACGGATTATTAAAAATTTCAGGCAAATTGAAGAAACAACGTTTAGCTTGAAAGCCTGGTTGGCAGAGTTGAAGTATATTTTGAAGGAAGCCCTGAAAGCCTGCCTTAATCCGCTGTTGCTAATCTTTGTCGGCTTGGTTCCGATTGTAGGACTGCCTCTTGTTTTTCTACTGGAATCTCATCTGCTGGGACGGCAGAGCGTTGTCGTTTATCTGGAGAGTTTGACAAATCCGGAAGAAGCGGTTGAACTCCGGAAGAGCTGGCGCTGGGTACCTATGCGTATCGGTTGGTTGCCTGCAATTCTGACTTTTATACCATTTGCAGGCTGGGTATTTTTGCCCTTAGCGCTGACTTATGAAGTGGTCGGTTTTACGTATTTAGTGGAAAAATCCCGCACAAGTTAATCACCAAAGCCAGGCTGCCCCGCGTACGCCGCTGGAATCACCGTGTTTTGCCGGTCTAATAGGAGTTGTAAATTCCCCCCCAAAAGTCCATTTTTTAACTAATTCCGGAACGCTTTTATAAAGTCTTGAAATATTTGACATCCCTCCGCCAAGAACCAGGACATCCGGATCAATGATATTTACCGCAGTTGCTATGGCCCGCGCCAGGCGGTTTTCGTAAATCTGCATAACTTTTTCTGCGTCTGCATCATCTTGTTCCAGCAGTTCGGCTATTTCTCGTCCGCTTTTGTGAACTCCGGTTTTTTTCTCATATTCATTTTCAAAACCTGTTCCGGAAATAAATGTTTCCAGGCAACCTCGCTGTCCGCAATAACAATCTACGCCAGGATACTCTTCCGGACTCATCCAGCCCAGAGAAATATGCCCCCACTCACCTGCAATTGAATGGAGGCCACCATGCACTTTCTGATCGATTGCAATTCCACCTCCGCAGCCTGTTCCGATAATGATGGCAAAGACCACATTTGCTCCCGCTCCCGCTCCATCAACTGCTTCTGAAACAGCAAGGCAGTTTGCGTCATTTGCGAGCCGGATTTTCCGCGTCATTGCGTTTTCCAAATCAACGTCGAATTTCCTGCCGATAATCCAGGTGGAATTTGCGTTTTTAACAAGTCCTGTCTGCGGTGAGATTGCACCGGGGATGCCTATACCTACTGTACCTTTTTGATTTGTCTCTGTTTCAAGGCTGTGGACAATCCCAGCAATAGCCTCAACAGTAGCTTCATAGTCATGCCGTGGAGTCTTAATCCGGATACGCATCAATTCTTCTCCTGAATCAGCAAGTGCGATTCCTTCAATCTTTGTTCCTCCCATATCAATGCCGATTCGCATTCTTGACCCCTTTTCCTTATTCGAAATTTTAACAAAAACAGTGTTGTCTTCTATTATATCAGTAAAAAAATGCTTTTCAGCAGAAAATATTACTGTTGTTGATTCTGCAACAGGCAAAGATCTTTTCCGGATTTCCGGATTATCCATTCCTGCGAAAGATGCATTTCCCAAAGATTATTGCCTGTACGTAATTGGGCAAAAATATTTTGGAGTTTACGATAACTCAATGCCTGTCCTGTACGTGCAGTAATGAAATTATGTAATATTTCCTGCTGCAGCAAATCGTTGGCCTGCTCCAACACTTTTACAGGCAGAACATCCTGAAAGTTAGTAGCAGGGTTTTTGTGGTTTTGTTGCCAGTTCTTATAATTTGAGTCCAAAAACTCGCGTAAAAGTCTACTTTGTTCACTCAAATCATTAATCCGTGAATGCAGACCCTGCCGGGTTAATTCCTCCAAAAGCGGAATCAGTTCAAGGCGTACCCGATTACGCAAGTATGCTGTACTATGGTTGGAAGTGTCTTCCAACCATGTCAGCTGATTAGTTTTTAAATATTCCTGTAGTTCAGTTTTTTTACAGTTGAGCAGCGGCCGGATAAAATCTTCGTTTGTCCATTGCATTCCCTGCAAATTAGAAATATGCGTTCCACGCAGCAATTTCAGTAATAAGGTCTCCAACTGATCATCAGCCTGATGCCCCGTAGCAATTCGCCCCCCTCCGAGGTGCTTTAGCAGCTTGCGGGATTCTTCAATCCGCCACTCACGGGCTGATTCCTGTAAGGCAGGCTGTCCTGATTTAAGGTGTTTTGCTATTTTATGATGAAATGGAATTTCATATTGGTCGGCGAGTGATCTTACAAAATCCTGCTCCTGAACTGCTTCCGACCGTAGCTGATGGTTGAAATGCAGAAGATGCGGCTCCAAATTAAGCAGCGTTCTTTGACGCTGAAGCAAGTGAAGGAGAGCAACCGAGTCACTGCCGCCACTCACGCAGACAATTACTATAAGAGGCTTTTTGGCTGCAGTTGAGTTTCTATTATCTTCTGCCGTGACAGCCAGTTGATAATGTTCCCAGTTTTTATGGAGTTTTTGCAGAAGATTATCCACAGGAACTTTATTTTCTGAATCAGCGGAATTTGATTCTATCGGACGATACATTCTCATGTTCACCGAGCTGAGTCAACGAACTTTCTAAACGTTTTTGCAGAGGCACAAAACTATCATCTACTGTTACGGCTGCATCCACAGAATCTTTTCCTAACTTGACCAAAGTCTTTACACCTTCTTCGGTAAAGCGCATCAGATCACGGTGAATATAACCGTAATGGGTGACATTCCCGAACTCTGTAAGTACAGGCAGGTCAGCTTTTTTGGGGGTTGATTTTGAAGTAAGTTTTAAAGCTTTTCGGTAAGCCACTATTGCAAGATTGTAAACAGGAGCCATGTTTTCCCGGGCAGTGCGGTCACCGCATTCTATCCTCAGCAGTTGATATTTTAAGGCCTGCATTTGAATACGCCCCTCCATCACAAGCGGATAAGTCAGCTTTGAGTCAATGCGTCCCAACTGTTTTGCCAGATCCAGTCCGGCACCCTGCAGCAATGGTATTTGTTTCAGCATTTCAATTGCTTGTACTGCTTTGCCGATAATCATATTCTGCTTGTTCGGGTTTACTTTTTCTTCACCACCGCCAAAAAAAGAACTGGAGGCTTTACCTTCGGCAGTAAGTTCCTCAATTTCTTCATGTGAAAGTGAAGAAGTCATTTTTGTTTTTATACTCTGGATTACAGGTTCACAATTTTCTATCAGCGATTCTGCTATTTGAATTTCAGTTTTTATTGATTCTCCGTCTCTCACATGAGTATCTTCCGTATCTTCATCACTGACATCAATCCCGCTCATATTCACATTTTTAAGTACAGTTGACTTGATGGCCATCATATTTTGTTTGTGAATATTACCCAGTCTCTCCAAATAAGATCGATATGTATGAACTACAATCTGCAGTATTGTTGGATTAATGTCACCCAGGTAAATCGGAATTGCCGCCTGAAGCAGCAAGTTCAGGTGGGCACTCAATGGATGATCTTTACTGGCTGCCAAGACTGCATTTACCAGCATTAAACGTGATTCGGCATTGCGCGGTTCTTTGTCTAACAGTTTAACATACTTTACAATTTCTTTATTGTCTGGTGCATCCTTCAACAAAACACTTCCGTTTACATGCATATTTTCATGTTTGCTGCCAAATAACTTCTTTAGCCCCGCTTTTTTTTTATTTTCTTTAATATCTTTAATTATTCCACGCAGTTGTATTTGAAAATTGATAAAGTTGACATTCGGAGTTTTTTGATTTTCTTTTGGTTCTTTAGCTGCCATATTTTAACTCAGTGGCTTGTTTATAAGTTAATGCAGATCAGCGCTGCTGTCAGTTTTATTATACGGACAAGGCGGACAAATAGGAACTGTTTTCTGTCTGCGAACTTATTTGCTGAATTTTATATCTGCTCTTTTTCACCATGCATAGATGCTTTGCCGATTTCATCAAATGTTCTGCTCAAATGAAAAGGTTTTAAATGCTCACGTGTACCAATAGCGTTATGAGGCCAGAGTGTATTGGCAATACCGTTAAGGTAATTCTGCTGAAATTTTGGTGTGATAGGCAAGTTGTAATTTGCACCGTTTACCCAAATATGCAAACGGGGTTGAGCAGAGGCACTTAGAGGAATTTTTAGGGCTGATAAATGCCTCATGAATAAAAGTCGGCACTCCTGACTGTTGAGCCGCATAAAAAATTCTGCAAGTGCTGTGTCGCCGCCAATTCTTAATTTTGGTGGAACCTTCTTGATAGCAATTTTTTGAATATCAAAGTTGATTACAAATTGCTCACCCAGATTATCACGCACAATTAGTGAAAGCGTATCAATCTTATTGACGTTACAGATCATTAGAATTTCACGTACGTAATGAATGTCTGCCATTAACTCTCGAGATGAAATTGTGAAAGGCTTGAAAAATTTTATTATTTCTTTTGCTATTATGACTAGTGCACCGCCTGAAACGGCGTTCATTGCAATATCACTATGAACTTGTGCAGCAGGTTTTTCAAAGGTAGAAAGATGTTTTTCATCAAAACCTACATATCCGCTAAAAGTACAGCGTGCAACACCTTCTACCAGGTTTGACTCAAACATCGGCATCACATTTTCTGCATTTTTTTCTCTTCCGGCTTCTCTGCGGCTGATCACTGAACTGAATTGCCACTTTGCTGTTTTACGGATAAATTCTACTTTTATTTTGGAACGCGGGATACTCAGACTTTTTGAAATCGGCAAAGGAACCTGAAAAGGTTTTCTTTCGAAGTTACGCTCGAAATGGAATTTAAAAATAACATTTTCCAATGAATTTCCGGCTATTTTCACTTTGGCGTTTGTGATTGTTTTACGGACCCAGCTTTCTTCCATTTTTAAACTGAACTGAGCAAAATAATCAACAATGTTTCCCTGCACGCTTTTTAGTTTTTGTAATTCTTCGTAAACTATCTTGGCCTGCATTTGCTCAATTTTATTGAGCGGGATTTTCTTTTTAAGTTTTATCAGTACTTTTCTGTCTTCAATGGAAACACGTTGATTAACAATATCCAGCAAAGGGCTCAGGAATTCTGCTGTTTTTTCTTTTTCAAAACCTTTCTCGCTCAAGCGTGCAAGTTGGTTGCTTATTTGTTGCAGTGCACGTGTGTGTCCTATTTTGCAGAGTTTCTTCTCTACACGTGTCATAGATTCAAGAAAAAGTTTCTTGAGCATTTTTTCCACTTTGTTTCCTGCATCGTCACGTCCCTCAGCAAAGCGAATCAGTTCACGGCGGTCTTCAGGGACAGAAAAGAAAATATTATAAAAATCAACTAAGGCTCTGCTGCGCCAGTTTGCGTCTTCACCCTGCCAGAATGCTTTTCCGTCATCTCCGAAATTAATTACATCAGTAATACGCATGTGCTGAGAAAAGCAAAAAACAATATTCTTTTGAGTTTCAGAAAGAGTCGTAAGTTCAAAATCCGGTTCTTCTTCATCATCCTGTTCGTAGCTTTCGAAACGTACCAGCATCTCAGTAAATTTCAACCACCACGGATCAAGTGGTAGTTGAGGATAATCTTCCTCCATCTTTGTGATTGCGTCAATCAACGAACCTTTATGTTGTTCGCTGATAAAGTTTCTACCTTCCGGATTCCATAAGAGCCGGGTAAGACTTGTAGGTAGATCATCATCCTTGTCAATACAGACAATCATCTCCAGCCACCAGCAGTTTAATAATGCTTTGGGAAGATTGCGGTGACTGATTTTCTCACTTTCACGCAAAAAAATAGGCAGTGCATGACCCAGAAACATTTCGCGCGGGATAGTGATTTCACCCCAATTCGGTAATTTCCCAAGTACAAATGATTCTGTTTCTTCTTCAAGAATAGGGCTATTTTCTGCTGACGTCTTTTTTGTCTGTCCTTCTTCGTTTTCCGGTTCAGCAGTTTTTGCCTGCACTTTATATTCTGCAACGAGATTTTGTTTGAGTGTCCACTCCTCATCCGGAAAAACACCAATTGAAGAAAGAACTTTAAAATTCTTAGGCAGGTCAAAAGGCATAGGTGTGATTCCGCAGATCATGGCAGCAGGATTTAGCAGGAAATCGTTAAGCATCAGTGCATAAGCCATACTGCCTTCCGGAGAGACTAAAAATGGGGTATGCTGTCCGTTGCGTTGTTTTCGTAAAATATTGGTGAAAAAATGTATTTCTGTTGTTGGATATTTTTTCGTAAGAAAAGCTTCTGCCTGCTGAATTTTGAGATATAAGGGATATTCAATTTGGGCTTCAACGTCCTTGGCTTGTCCATCAGAAAAAACTTCAATCAACTGAACGATTCTGGAGCTGTAACTGATTTCGAACTTTGACAAAATTTGTTCTTCCAGGTTTTCATCAAGTTCTATATTGCTCGCACTGAAGTGCTGTTTTAATGACTTTATTGCTTCTGTAACATTTGTACGAGTTGAATAAGCCACCTTGCTGGATAGGAACTCAAAAAACTCCTTCAACAGCAATGATAACTGAGAGTTATTAGTCAAACTGTTCAAAAAACAAGCATCTTGTTTTTCCTCAGGGACGGAATCCGGTGTCATGTTGTTGCTGACTGCATAGCGCCATAAAACTTGACGAGCACCTGCATTGTCAAGAAAAGTATGACGATAATACTGAATTAACCATTTTAGAACTTTTTCTTTATTAAATTGCTTGAACGAAAATGGGAACCCTTTTTGATGGAGATCTCCGGCATTATTTTTTATAAATGAGAAAAAATTATTAAGCGGAGGCAGTAAATCTTCACAATCAGGATAAGTATTTAAAGTCATAATGACTGCTTCCTGGAATAATCTTCTTTGCTCTTCGGCAGGATTTTTTTTCAAATGATCTTGTATTAATTTCCTTAATTCTTTGCGGTAACTGCTTGCAAAGATAGAGTCAATCACACGTATTTCTTCTTCGCTGATACCTTTACAGCATTTTTCTTTTAAAGAATCTATCGCGGCTTTTTTCATTTCGATACGTTCTTTTGCTGTCAGAGAATTGCGAAAGTAATGATCATAAAAAGACTCTATAACATTTGCAATCAATGCCACCAGAAAATCCGCATCATTCCAACTGAATTGAAATTCTGGATTTGTGTTGATGATAACCTGTGCATCCATATCTGAATCAGGTTTGTGTCCGATTCCTCCCAAACTTCCAATGGTTGTGATGGCCTTAATCATCTTGCCTGAATCTTGTTTAAAATGCCTGACGAGGTCTTTTCCAGCAAATTCCTGCTCCAGATGAGCGTCCATTCCTGCCTCACCCTTGATTGCGGGCGATGGTAAGAATCTTTCGATTCCTGATATTCCGTGAATTGCACCTTTTTGAAAAACATCAAATGCAGTACTGCGCATTACTGGTTTACCATCCTCATTATACTTGCCTGTCTTTTCATATACTTCCAACGGTGGTGAATCCTCAGGATTGATATCAAAGATGAGTAAACCTTCAAACATCGTTTGGTGCATTTCTTCATCAGAAAGCAGCATCAGATTTTCTAATCGTAATCGGTTTATGCGCGCCATTTCATTAAATTCCCTTTGCGCATACTCTTTCCATTTTTTAAGATCTTCTGCGTGATAGGAAGCACGCAGGGAATCACTGATTAAAGTTGTTTTGAGGGATTCGAGTAATGTCTTAAATCCGGCTTCCGCAAAATCTCCCTGTGGGTTACAAGGCACCTGCAGATTAAATGTAGTCAGCAATTTCAGTTGCCGCTCAAGTTGGGAAAGACCGGCGCTGCTTGTGTCGGTAGTCATGAAGAAGCTTAAAAAAACTATTAGGAAATTAAGATGTTAGTATCTATGTTAGTATCTATGTATAGCAATAATACTAAAAAAACGGAATGTAATTTTACTTGAAAGAGACTTCTTCTGAGGTGCACTGATTAAGCAAAACAGACAGGGAAGTACAGTTTACTATAGCTCACATAAGTGCATCAATTTACTAAAGCAGAAGACAACTGAGCTTTTATAAACAAATTATTGAGCTACAGGTTTTTGGTGACGTGGTTAACATTTTTCAAATTGGCAGGAGGGGACCCGTAAGGCTTCTACTGACGCTGCAGTAAATGCCGCACGGATAAATATTTTAAAGTAAAAGCAATTGCTCTTTATTTAGTACCACCCTTGGATAAATCACTAAGACGGCCTAAAAATCCGGATTTTTCCTGGCCAAGCAGAGGAGCTAGTTTTTGGAGACGTTCACGTACCAGGCTGCCACTTTGCTGACGTTTGATTTTTACGTTAGGATTGGCGAGTTTACTGGCGGAAACGATGTTTGAATCATTTACGTCCGCTGGACGTAAAATTCCTGTTACTGTGGTAATGTAACGCACTTGATTACGTTGTCGATAATCGATCTTTTGTCCTTTGATGAGCATGTTTCCATCTGGAAGCACCCGAATTACACGCGCAGATATACCGTCCAGATTTCGTAAAATTTCGTTTTGTTCTTCCTCTATGGCATCTCTTAAGGTCAGGGCTTCCAGGGCAACATTTGCTGTTTCTGCTCCTCCTGAAGGCTGACCTTCAGTTGGTAATTTTGGAGGCGGCGCGTTTACGATTAAACTCACTTCGTTAATACTCAGCAGGTCTCCTCGGAAACGGGCACGGTGATCACGGAGCAGATTCCCAAAAGATGATTCGTAACGCCAGAGGGAGCCTTCATAGAGATTCCTACTGGATGAAATCCGTTTGCGGCGTAAACGTTTTGATGTCAGTCTTAATTTGTCATTTTGTTTTTTCACAGCATTTGCTGTTAAAATTTCAGCCGGCGGTTGCGGTTGCGGTTGAGGCCTTTGAGGTAGACAACCCGCAAGACTCAAGACCAGTAGCGTGGCCAGAAAGTACTTGTAGGTCGGCGAAAATGTGTAAATTAAATGTAACACTATTAAAACAATAATTAAAAATTAATTATGAAAATCTTAAGTATGTACTTCATTTTTGTTATGCATCGAGAGAAGTATTATGATCCGTATTTTCAAAATAAATTAGGCCCTGCTCTAACTTCAAGAGGCTAATTAAGAATAATGATTTGCCGGAATTTGCTGGATAAAGCTAATTAAGCCTCTTTGATTAATTTACCAGTACAACATTTCTAGTTTGCACTGTGGCAAAAACCACGATCTTGCTGTCCAGGTTTTTCACAGGAATTCTCTCGCCCTTCCTGCCTTTTGCCATAGAAATGCCTGGTGCAGAAAGACGTAGAAACGGAGTTTCAAAAACTATCTGCAAACGATCACCGGATTTTACCAGTGGAGGAGCAGAAACTGTATTTCTTCGGATTGCTTCACTCGGATTTATTGTACGTTTAGAAATTTTACCAATCAGTTGATCTTTGTCTGTTACATATTCACGCGGCAACCGGTCCACATTTTTACGGACTTTCAGTAAATCCGATTCTTCAATAATCTGGTTACGCCTGATAGTATCACGTGCAATAAAAACTTCTTTGTATAATTTCAGATAGGTTCTAACTGTAACAATCCTGACTGCTTCTCCGTCTATACTGAACTCAACCTCATA